>Ga0208546_1000114_pt1 | contig 38697 bp, 39 predicted proteins | sample DEB19_08_DNA_4_FD_184528 | JGI IMG/M metagenome (GOLD analysis project Ga0208546, IMG submission 184528) | Aqueous microbial communities from the Delaware River and Bay under freshwater to marine salinity gradient to study organic matter... | ecosystem: Environmental > Aquatic > Marine > Coastal...
ATCAATGTTGGAATTAACTGTTGCTCTCTATCGCACTCCGTCAGGAAGAGTGATTGAAGAATTAGGAATAATCCCGGATCTTGAGGTTAGCTCCTCCGAAATAGGAATTAAGGCGCTCCAGGTGCTTGGTGGACTTGCTTCGCTTACTTCGAAGAAATAGCTCTGCAGTAAAGATACCCTTGACCTATGGTCAAGGAAGTAGGCAAGAAGTTAATCGCCCAGAATAAGAAGGGGCGTCATGACTACTTCATTGACGAAGTATTTGAAGCAGGTCTTGTTCTAATGGGAACGGAAGTGAAGTCACTCCGTGCTGGACGCGCCACCCTTACAGATGGATACGCACTTGTTGAGGATGGAGAGCTCTGGCTTAGTGGTGTGCATATTCCTGAATATAACGAGGGATCATGGACCAATCATGAGCCTCGCAGAAAAAGAAAGCTTCTCATGAGTAAGCGCGAGATCACCAAACTCATTGGAACTCTCAAAGAGGGAGGAATGACGTTAATTCCGTTATCTCTCTACTTTAAAGATGGCAAAGCAAAAGTTGAGATGGGTCTTGCGCGAGGAAAGAAAGCACACGATAAGCGTGCAGCGTTGATGGAGAAACAAGCTAATCGAGAAGTTGATCGCGAGTTAGCTCGACGTTCTTCGGGCAAAAGTGGTGGAGCGCGACGCTCGAAATTCGAGGACTGATTAGTTTTACGAGAGATTCCTCAGGGAATATCAGTGTAACTAAGAGTGTTTTTACTACCGTACAATTCTCCAACAGCTTCCAATCCACGTTAATCACGGGGGTGAACGGTCTCGACTTCGATTGTTGAGCCAGGGGAAGCGGGCCGAGGAAGCCGGGATGATCTCGTTAACCACAAAAACCCGTGCACCCAATTAGACGCAGATAAAACTTCGTCTGATTACCGTCTCGCTGCCTAAGCGAACTAGGTAATCCGTTGGCCTGAGTGCGCTCCCGCCTCAGGATCCAACGTCGATAGGGAGCTCACTGACCGATAGCGTTGTGACTGTCGGTAAGGACATCTAACACAACTGCGTTCGTCGGTTACTTGTGTGCATGAGAACCGGGACAGAGAAAGCGTTAAGCACACTACGCCCGTAGAAGCCCTGTATCAGTGTCGAAGGACCCGGGTTCGATTCCCGGCACCTCCACCAGACCAGTATCAGCACAGAGCATGTATTAATTCGAGAGAAAGCACTACCTCTATAGCGAAATCTTCGTATCGCTCAAATTATTTAGGTGTGCGAATCGGCTGAATAACTTGCGAGAGTGAATCGGCTGAATTACTTTCGAGAGTGAATCGGCTGAATTACTTGCGAGAGTGAATCGGCTGAATTACTTTCGAGAGTGAATCGGCTGAATTACTTGCGAGAGTGAATCGGCTGAATTACTTGCGAGAGTGAATCGGCTGAATTACTTTCGAGAGCGAGATAGTTGAACGAGCGCTATTGAACTTGTCAGAACCCCAAAGAAGCCAAATACTTTGCCGCCAATTGCTATGTCTAGGGTGATGAGTCGTACTCCCACAACTAGGGCAGGGAGACCAAAGAGAATAATCAGAACCGCATAAATCCTCTGTACTGTGCGATGGAGTTGTAAGTGCTTGCGCCGGTTCTTGGTTCGAAGCAATGAAAAGACCAGTGAAAGTGGTCCACCAATGACTGCAATAGAGATGATGATTGCAGCAAGAAGGGCCAACGATTCCATGCGTTGATGCTAGAGCACACACTTCTAATGACTGGCATTGTTGACGCCAACCCGGCTCCTGATTCAGCAGAGATTAATCGCACGCTCTCGTGAATGGGTCGAGCCGAGATTAATCAGGCGCTCTCGTGAATGGGTCGAGTCGAGATTAATCAGGCGCTCTCGTGAATGGGTCGAGCTGGAACGAATAATTCCTTTCCGGCAGGTGTAATCCAAAGGCATGACCCGTCTTCGTAACTGGTGAGCTTCCAACCATCATGAGTCTTCATTCGATGATGACGACGACAGAGCAGGCCAAGGTTCGAAGCTGAAGTAATCCCGCCCTCTTCCCAAGGCTGTGCGTGATCGATATCCGTTACGCGTGCTGGTTGGCTGCAACTCGGAAAGCGACATGTTCGATCTCGAGCCGTGAGGAAATCAACGAGTTGTTGTGGAGGCAGATAAGTCTCTCGTCCGTAGTCGAGCAGATTTCCCGTGACGGGGTCAGTGATAAATCTTCGCCACTTTCCATCTGCGGAGAGAGTTCGTGCTACTGAAGCCGGTATCGGACCATAACCAGCAAGTTCAGCGGGATTTTCCGCGAGGCCAAGAGCTGTTGGTAAGTCCATCGTGATGTTTACAGATACAGGGCGTCGATGCGGTTGGTAATCCTCAGAGATTCGGGCAAGGAGGTCTCCGCAAATTTCAGTGAGCGCATCGGCTCTTTTCATTTCCATGGAGCGCGCATCAGTGGACTTGATATTCATGGAACGCGCATCCGTGGACTTGATACCCATGGAACGTGCATCGGAGGCGGAACTCTGTGACCCAATCAAGGAGTTGATGGCCAGCATGACAGTCTGGGCATCTTCAGCAGGCAAAAGTGCGATTACCGTCGCCATTCCATCACTCTCTGGATACATTCGAACGCTTCGAGTATCACGCGCAATCGCAACGCTCTCTTCAAAAGTTTCCGGTGATATTTGAGCGATGAGCATTCTTATTTTTCGTCCCACCTGGGAAGGGGTATGGAATTCTGCGTGGGCAAGCGCTTTACTCTCAACCAAATAGAGCTCTTCGGTAGAGAGACCCCGCTTAATTGCTTCAGATGTTTCGCGAGCAATCAGCGTTGCGTGACTAGGGGAAATGTCGCCACTAGCAAGTGCTTCACAGGTGGCTGGTAAGTGATTTGATAGAACTCGAGCAACATCGATTCGCGATTGTGCAGTGTTGGCTGATAAACGGAGCGCAGTTGCGACATCTTCACGTTCAGATTCATCAACCCCCTCCCACATGTTGTCACTCTCGGAAGGTTCAGCTCCTGCGATAGCAAGCGTCGCACGTTGAATGAGCGAGGTAAGCCATGAATTCTGTTTTTCAAGAGCTGCGAGGTAATCAATGCGTCCAGCACTCGTTAAGTTCTCTGGGTTGATGGAGATCAGGTGCCCAAGCGCTTCATAACCACCAGATTGGTGCAGGAGCTCAATAATCTGCTCTTCAGCGCATTTTTCTAGGGTGACTCTCATGTGCAGATGATTTCGAGCGGGACTGACATTGCATGCCCAAAATCAGCAGAAATTGGAGAGAAGTGTAAAGAAGTTTACAACTGAATCAATATTCAATTACCGAGAGTGGAACTTTTGTATTGCAGAGTTACAGGATCTATAACGCCTTAAGCGCGCTGACAACCTTTGTGAGAGAGGCCTTGGCATCACCAAACAAGAGAGTGGTCTTGGAATCAAAGAGGAGTTCATTTTCAATTCCAGCAAAACCCGGGCGCATTGATCGCTTCAAGAAGATGACATTGCCAGCTTGGGCAACATCAAGAATAGGCATTCCATAAATCGGGCACCCTGGAGTGGTCTTTGCAGCAGGATTAACAACGTCGTTGGCGCCAATAATGAGTGCAACATCGGTTTGTGGGAATGTTGGATTTACTTCATCCATCTCCGAAAGTTGCTCATATGGCACATTTGCTTCAGCCAAGAGCACATTCATATGTCCTGGCATACGACCTGCAACGGGATGAATGCCATAGGCAACATCGATTCCTTTGGACGATAACAAATCGGCAAGTTCGCGGACGGTGTGCTGCGCTTGCGCCACAGCTAAACCAAAGCCCGGAACAATCACAACGCGGCGTGCATAATTCAACAAGATTGCAACATCATCGGGAGTTCCAGATTTAACGGGGCGAGTCTCGGCAGCGCCGGCTGCATCTTGGGGTTTAGCGGTGAATGCACCAAAGAGCGTTCCAAAGAGCGAACGTCCCATCGCTTCAGCCATCAATCGAGTCAGAATCGTTCCTGATGCACCAACCAATGTTCCTGCAATAATCAAGAGCGTTGCATCAAGAACGTAACCACCGGCCGCAACGGTAAGACCCGTAAATGCATTCAAAAGTGAGATGACGATAGGAACATCTGCGCCGCCGACAGGGAGCACAAAGAGCACGCCAAATAACAACGAGAGCCCTGCTAAAACAAGAAGTGGTGTGGTTCCAAGCGAGTTAACTACCCAACCTGCGCTGACCAAAGTTCCTGCCAAGGTCGCGGCGATAACAAAGCGACCGCCAGGGAAGACCACCGGCCGCGTCGTCATGAGCTCTTGAAGTTTCAAGAAGGTGACGATTGATCCTGAGAAAGAAACACAACCCACTAAGACGGTAAAGACTGTGGCGATGACGACCGCGGTGGTTGCGCTTGTACCAAGCTTTAAGTATTCAACAATTGCAACGAGAGCCGCAGCTCCGCCACCCACGCCATTGAAGAGCGCCACAAGTTGTGGCATTGCAGTCATCTGAACCCGGCGCGCAGCCGGAACTCCAACGATCACACCAAATGCAATTGCACCGATAATCCAACCCAGATTATTGAGGGGTAGCTCGCCATCGGTGGTGTAGAAAAATACTGTCACGGTTGCAACCGTTGCACCGAGTGCGCCAATCAAGTTTCCTCGTCGTGCAGTTCGTGGATGTGACAATCCCTTAAGAGCCAGAATAAACATTACGCCAGCGCTGAGACCGATTAAGTCATAAATCGTGCGATTCACTACTTATCACCGCCCGCTGATTTATCGGAAGGTTTGCCAGACTTACCTTTGAACATCTCAAGCATTCGATCAGTGACCACAAAACCACCGACCATGTTGATTGTTGCCAGCACGATTGCTGCAACCGATAACCCCAATTCCAAGGCTGTTTCGCTGTGATCAGCAACGATGATTGCGCCAACCAAAATGACGCCATGAATCGCATTTGCACCGCTCATCAGCGGCGTGTGGAGAGTGGATGAAACCTTTGACACGACCTCAAAGCCCACGAAGACTGCGAGTACAAATATGGAGATAATCGCAATTGCATCCATGTTATGCACCCTTCCGATTTACGCCACCATGAGTAAGCGCAGCCGCATCGATAATTTCATCGGAGAAATCTGGAGTGACAACGCCATCTTTAGTCATCAAGAGCAAGAGATTTACGACGTTACGTGAATAAAGATAGGAAGCATGGAAGGGGAGTTGGCTCGGCACATCTTTGCCGCCCCAAATCTTTACCCCATTTCCAACTGTGACAATTTCTCCCGGCTTTGAACCTTCAACATTGCCTCCGCTTTCTGCAGCTAAATCAACAATGACTGAACCTTCCGCCATCGATTGGTACATCTCTTTGGTAACAAGGCGAGGCGCTGGTCGTCCAGGAACAGCAGCGGTGGTGATCAAGACATGCGACTTTGTGATGTAAGGAGTTAACAATTCACGTTGTTTAGCAGCGCGCTCTTCTGTCATTTCCCGCGCATAACCTCCGGCGCCTTCCAACGCTTCCAATTCCAACTCGATAAATGTTGCGCCCATAGATTTCACTTCATCGGCGGAGGAAGGTCGGACATCGTAGGCAGAGACAACCGCTCCCAAGCGTCGCGCCGTCGCAATTGCTTGCAATCCAGCAACACCTGCACCGAGTACCAGAACATTGGCGGGAGTCACAGTTCCTGCAGCGGTCATCAAGAGTGGGAAGAAACGCGGTGAAAGTTCAGCGCCAACTAGAGCTGCGCGATATCCCGCACATAAAGCTTGTGAGGTAAGTGCATCCATGGATTGTGCACGTGAGATGCGAGGAACTGCTTCAAGAGAAAATGAAGTTGCACCTGCTTTGGCAAGCGCTGCGATTGAATCGCCAGCGCTACTTGCTGAGAGAAATGAGATTGTTATTGCGCCACTTTTTAATGAGCTCGCTTGTTGGGCGGTCAATGGTTGGACTGAGAGCACAACATCGGCGCCCGAAAGCTCTTTACTTTGATTGCTCGATGGAAAGACTTCTGCGCCAGCGCTGGAGAAATCCTTATCGTTAGCGCCAGCGTTAAGGCCCGCTCCCGATTCAACCGCGACAACTAGTCCTGCGCGGGTGAGTTTGGAGATGATGTCAGGAAGAAGTGCAACGCGCTTTTCGCCGGATTTACTCTCGGCCACCACAACAACGCGCATATCGAAAGCCTATCTCTGGGTCTGTGCTCGGGCTACTTCTGAGCGCCGTTTAATTCGCCGCGAACGAGGTGATAGATGATGGCTTGAATTGTGGTGCGACGATGGAAGGCTTCCCGCCAAATAACAGAGCGTGGACCATCGATGACTGAGGCTTCAACCTCTTCACCGCGGTGTGCCGGCAAGCAATGCATGAAAATAGAATCCTTTGCGCCCATCGACATCAACTTCTCGGTAACTGCAAATGGCGCTAGCACTTTCTCTTTTTCTTTTCGCTCAGCTTCAGGATCGCCCATCGACATCCAGACATCGGTATAGAGAACAGAGGCATCTTTCGCAGCTAATTCAGGATCATGAAGAATTTCAATTCTTCCACCACTTACCGCAGCAATAGCACGCGCTCGTGCAACAACATCAGCGTCAGGAGCCCATTTGCCTTCTGGTGTTGCAGCAACAACATGCGCTCCCATGATTGCGCCCATCATCAACCACGCGGTTGTGACATTGTTTCCATCACCGAGATAAACGAATTTGCGACCTGCTATTTCGTTTCCGAACTTCTCACGAATCGTGAGCCAGTCAGCCAATACTTGAGTGGGATGGTCATAATCAGTGAGCCCATTAATAACAGGAATAGTTGCATGAGCGCCTAACTCATCCACTTCAGATTGGGCGTAGGTGCGGATTAGAAGTGCGCTACAGAATTGGCTCATAACGCGCGCGGTATCAGCGATGGTTTCACCACGACCAATTTGCAATTCATCGCCACGTAAAAAGATCGGTGTACCGCCGAGATGAGCCACCGCTGTCTCAGAAGCCAAGCGGGTACGTGTGGACGGCTTTGACATGTAGATTGCCACGCTCTTGTGAGCGAGAGCGCTAGAAGCTTTCGTGGGATCCTTCGCAAAATCTGCGGCCGTTGAGAGCAGAAGCTCCACATCAGCGCGCGAGAGATCTTCGGTGCGTAAGAGATCTTTCATCTGCATATCTTACGGCCCCTGATAATAATGATGGGCGAGATGCTGCAGCAGATAGGAAGGCTCTTATTGCCTATTATTTGCGGTATGAATTCTGCCTCCGAGCCGCTCAACCCACAGATGGGGCTCTTTACTCGCGGTAAGTCAACGGTAGATGAGAGCGATACTCTGATTGATACTCGTACTCAATCCGAAGAAGATCTTGAAGCTGGCGATCACGAGAGATTTGCGCATTATGTTCGTAAAGAAAAGATTGTGGAATCAGCAGTTTCTGGAAAACCTGTCACTGCGTTGTGTGGGAAGAGGTGGATTCCATCTCGCGATCCCAACAAATTTCCTATCTGTCCCACCTGCAAAGAGATTCATGCCGGACTACGCAAAGGTCCTGATGATGGCTCTAAGCAATCATGAATCCATCGCGTAATAACGATTAGCAGAGATCATGGCGCTTGGAACAGTCACCGAATCAGAGAGCGATCTCGATCTTCGCGCTGATCGACCTTGGGTATGTGTTGTCTGGGATGACCCAGTTAATTTGATGTCATATGTAACCCATGTCTTTATGGTGCTTTTTGGATACTCAAAAGAAAAGGCCACCGAGTTGATGTTGAAAGTTCATAATGAGGGACGCGCCACCGTAACCTCAGGAACGCGTGAAGAGATGGAGCGCGATACTCAACGCCTTCACGAATATGGTCTCTGGGCCACAGTGCAACGCGATAACGAGTTCTAGGTGTTGATCAATTAACCATGTCCACCTTCCGCCGCATCACTAGTGATGAGACTTCAGAACTAGCCATCACCTTCTCATCTCAAGAAGCCCATGTCTTGATAAACCTAACTGAGCAATTACTAGAGTTGCTTGCAGAAGGCGACGGACAATCCCACCAAGTTGATCCCCTTCTCCATTTAGTAGGAATTTCCAGTGCAGATTCCTTGCCAGAAGATCCTGTTTTACGCCGTCTGCTACCCAATGCTTACGATGATGAGAGAGCGGCAGGGGAGTTTCGTCGGTATACCGAGCATGGTTTGCGCGAGAAGAAGAAAGCCCATGCACTCACAATTTATGAGGCGCTATTGCCGCAAGATGAGGAGTGGAGCGGTGATACTCCACTCGACAAAGGCTCAATAGAGATTTCATTTCCAGAGAGCGATGCAATGGCGTGGCTCGGAGGGCTCAACGATTTAAGACTTGCACTTGCCGTGCGCTTAGGAATTGGAGCAGAAAAGGGTGCGCCCACGCCTTCAGAGCAGCACCAGAAATATGAATTGATGCTGGAGAGCGATCCTATGAAGGCTGTATATGCCGTTTATTCATGGATTGGTTGGTTACAGCAATCGCTGCTCGAGGCAATCACAGAGCAGAGCTAAACATTTCAAAAAAATTAGGGCCCGGTTTCCCGAGCCCTAATTTTTACTACTACTACTTAACTACTTTCTTAGTGATCGTCCTTCATGCCTTCAGCAATGGACTTCATGCGAGCGATCTTCAGAATTGTGAGACCCCATACGCACTTCGCAACAACGTCAGCGATGGTGTAACCAACTTGACGTCCAACGAATGCACCAGAGCTTGCTGCTCCATCTGCATCGATGATTGGAAGGAGGTAGGAGATTGGGTAAACGCCCCATGAAGCGATAAGGAGGAGACGTAGGCGACCAATGGTTGCTGCAACTCCTTCAGGCTGACGATCGAGCGACTTGCCAAGCTCTACGAAGAGAACATAAAGGATGTAGAGGAATGGAATTGTGGAGAGAACGCCCCACATAATCTTCTCACCCTGATCACTTGATGTTTCTCCAGGATAACCGAGCGCAATCATTGCTGCTGATGCAGGAACGAGGCGGGTAATCAAGGACTTTGATGCTTCTTTCGCGAGAGCAAGTACTGCAATTACCTCAACGAGAAGAAGTGGAACAGTGAGAATCCAGTCGACGTAGCGATAGCCCTCATTAAATGCTACTGAGCTGGCATTTACGTCGGTTGCAACATTGAAGGTTCCTTCAGAGGTCGCATGCTTGTAAGAATCAAAGATTCGGAGATAGTGGTATCCAGCGATGAATGTAACCATCGACGATAGAACAAGCGCGTTGCGATACTTGGGAAGAACGCGGTGTTGTGACACTAATGTGTAAACAGTGGTAGCGAGCATTGAGATAAGTCCAAATGAAAGGATGTTATATACAACGCTCCACTGAGTAGCTGTTAACTGAATCAAATTAGCCTCCGTGGGCAATTAGGTTTGCTTGACTCGAGTTGGGCCAAGCGGTCGGTTCTCTCCGTAGACCCATATGAAGCCTCGGCGAGAATTCGATTAGGTAAAAGGGTCCTACCTACTCGTGAGTTGTTCAAGCCAAAATCACGGCATTTCTTAAGAAATGTTATAAATTTTCCCACCTTTCTAGGGCAAATCGGACATCCCGTAGACTCCTCTGTGTGTCATCAGCGCCATTGAATGCAGCTCCCATTGGAATCTTTGATTCGGGGTTAGGCGGATTGACCGTAGCGCGCGCAATTATTGATCAGCTCCCGCATGAATCGATTATCTATTTCGGCGACACCGCTCGAGGCCCTTATGGTCCTCGCCCGTTGGCCGAAGTACGCGCCTTTGCTCTAGAAATCATGGATTCGCTCGTGGCCGCTGGCGTGAAAGCGATTGTGATCGCCTGCAACACCGCAAGCGCGGCGATGCTCCGTGATGCTCGCGAGAGATATTCAATTCCGGTCATTGAGGTAATCCAACCCGCTGTGCGCCGCGCAGTTTCGGCAAGCAGGAGCGGGCGAGTTGGAGTCATAGGTACCCAGACAACCATTGACTCCCAGGCTTACAACGATGCTTTCGCGGCGGCGCCACATCTGAACCTCACGACTGTTGCTTGTCCTGACTTTGTGAACTTTGTCGAACGCGGAGAAACCTCAGGCGCAGCAGTCACAAGCGCTGCAGAGAAGTATTTGGCTCCGTTAAAGGCTGCAGGCGTCGACACCTTGGTTTTGGGCTGTACTCATTATCCACTTCTGACTGGCGTCATTTCTTATGTGATGGGAAATGATGTGACTTTGGTTTCAAGCGCGGAAGAGACTGCAAAAGATCTCTATCGCGTGTTGGTGGAAAAGAATTTACTACGTGGGACTGAGTCTCCTGCCGATTATCAATTTATTTCCAGTGGCGACCCCGATACCTTTGCGCACTTGGCGCGACGCTTCCTGGGACCGGAAGTTAACTTTGTAAAAGGTCAATTGTGAAAGGGAGATGCTAAATGAGTAATCTCAAGAGAGTGGATGGGCGATCCCCCGAAGAGCTCCGTGTGATCTCATTTCAACGCGGTTGGTTAGATAACGCAGAAGGTTCAGTTCTCGTCTCTTTCGGAAATACCCGAGTTCTCTGCGCCGCCTCATTTACTCCTGGCGTCCCGCGTTGGTTGGTTGGAAGTGGAAAAGGTTGGGTCACATCCGAATATTCGATGCTGCCGCGAGCTACCCACACTCGCTCCGATCGCGAGAGTGTCAAAGGAAAACTCGGGGGCCGCACTCAGGAGATTTCTCGACTGATTGGGCGCTCCTTGCGTTCTGTCGTGGATATGAAAGCTCTCGGTGAAAATACGATCGTCCTTGATTGCGATGTTCTGCAAGCAGATGGCGGTACTCGAACTGCTGCAATTACTGGTGCATATGTGGCGCTCAGCGATGCAATTGCTTGGGCGATGAAGAAAGGTCATATTGCTGGTGCTTCGCCGCTGTCTGGATCCGTTGCAGCGGTCAGTGTTGGAATCATCAGCGGAACTCCGATGATTGATCTCTGTTACGAAGAGGATGTCTCTGCAGAAACAGATATGAATATTGTCTGCACTGGAGAAGGAAAGTTTATTGAGGTTCAGGGAACTGCCGAAGGCCAACCATTTGATCGTGCACTTCTGGATCAACTTTTAGATCTCGGTGCGCGCGGATGTACTGAGTTGGCAGCCTTACAGCGCGATGCGCTCGCAGGCTAGTGATTGATAAGTAGCCACCAGTTGTTATGCCTGATTTAGTCTTAGCTACACGCAATAAGGGAAAGATTGCTGAAGTGCAACGATTGATTTCTCTGCACGCGCCACAGATCACCCTTCGCTCAGTTTCCGAATTCAATCTCGATGATGTTGAGGAGACGGGAACGACTTTTGAAGAGAACGCCTTACTTAAGGCCGAGACCATAGCTCGACAAACAGGGCTAACCGCACTTGCCGATGACAGTGGTATCGCAATTGATGCTCTCGACGGCGCTCCAGGAGTCTATTCAGCGCGCTGGTCAGGAGTTCATGGTGATGATGCAGCAAATGTCGCAAAGGTTTTGCTCGAACTTTCAGATGTTCCAGATGAGGATCGGGGAGCACAATTCGTCTGTGTTATTGCGCTGGCACATCCTGATGGAAGATCCATCATCGTGCGGGGAGAAGTTGAGGGCGTTGTGCGTCGCGACCCGATTGGTAACCATGGATTTGGTTATGACCCGATTTTTCAACCCGATGGTTATGCCATTACAACAGCACAGATGGACCCCGAAACTAAAGATGCCATTAGCCATCGCGGCAAAGCGCTCCGCGAGATTGCTTCAAAAATAGGCCCCTTTATCGGAGCCTAAAAGCCCGAGTAATTGCATGAGCGAAGGTAGGCTTCACTCATCAGTACGGAGATTGAATAAAGGAGTAGTCGTGGCAGCAAAGAAGAAAGCTTCCGCTAAACGTCCAGTCAAGAAAGCTGCGGCGAAGCGTCCTGCAAAGAAAGCAGTGAAGAAATCGGTAAAGAAAGCAACGAAGCGTCCTGCCAAGAAAGCGGCAGCAAAACGTCCAGTTAAGAAGTCTGCTAAGCGCGCTGTTGCAAAGAAATCTGCTGCGAAATCTGCTGCGAAAGTTGATGCCTCAAAGATTGTTATTCCACCAGTTCCTGCGCGTGGCGCAACACCAGTCACAAGCACTCCAGCTCCAGCGAAACCAGTAACTGCTCCAGCAGCTCCGGCCAAGAAAAATTCAAATGGCATCCTCTTCCTCGTCATTGCAGGAGTTGTACTTCTTGCCATCTTTGCCCTCACTAACTCATCTAGCGATGATGATGCGGCGCCAAAGCCGACTGCATCTGAATCGGTCTCTGAAGAACCAACTGCGGAACCGTCAGAAAGTGAGAGTGAATCCAATGCGACTCTCACCTATGAAGCTCCTCAGGGTTTTGTTGCGATCAATAATGGCAATGGAGGCGTCACACTTCGTTGGAAAGCTCCAGCGGCTTCTGAAGGATTGACGGGCTATGCAATTTCGGTCTCGTACAACGCCGTTGATTTCACCGAAGTTTCCACGGTTGCAGCCGATCAACTCTCACTTGATATTGCAAAAGCAGGGGATGAGGGTGGAACGCAGTTCCTGCTTCAGTCAGTTTATTCCGATGGAACAAAAGTAGATGCCGCAAAGTTTTCGCTTAAGGGCAAGTACCAGAACTAAGAAGCACATTACTTAAAAACCGCCTCCAGAAATGGAGGCGGTTTTTATTTTTGCAGCACTTCTCTGATGGCAGAGACATAGGCATTGACTCCCGCAGGGTTGAGGTGCACTCCGTCGCTCGCAAAATAGTCAGGATGATTAGATGAAATTTGGTCCCAGTTAATGAGAATAGTGTTGGGGTATTGGGCGACAACCTTTTGAATTAGCTCGTTATTCAAATCTTTCCAGGAACGTGGAACTGCAGTATTCACAACGATAATCTTGGGTTGGTTCTTCACAATTTCCATCAGCGCCACTACATCGTCTTCCACCAACCGATTGTTATTGCCAAGGTTAAGGATGACAGGGGATTGTCCGACAAATTGTTGATCAGTCTTCGCAACTTCAATCAGCTCACTTATTTGGCGGCCAACCCGAGCATTGATGAGTTCGATTCGCTCATATTGCGCAAGAACATTCCTAATGCCAAGGATGACAGAGTCTCCGGTGACCCAGAGACCTGGAGTATCTGCGCTCGTAATTACTTGATTGACGCCACCTTCAGTTGCATCTTCTGCAGCTTGCTTCTCTTGTGCTGCTATGAGATCAGCTCGCTCCATTGCATTTATGGATACGAGCGATGTTGCGGCAAAGGTGAGAAGGACGGCTGCCACAGTGGAAAGTTTCTGACGCAGACGCACTGCCTTCGTTCGATATTTCATACCCCGGAACCAGAGTTCAAAATACCCACGGCGTACTGGAATTTCGATGTAGCGTAAAGAGATATCTGCGAGAGCAAAAACTATGAGGACTCGAAGTGCGTACAACGCCCAGTCATCACCGACGAGATCAATGGAGGGACGGGTAAGTTGAAAGACAATCCAGTGCCAGAGATAGATTCCATAGGAACGCTCTCCAATCCAGATCAACGGTCTGGTGCTGAGAATTGGCGCAAAACGTGAGGCAGGATGAACAACAGAAATAAGCGTTGCGCATCCGAATAGTGCAGATAGTGGGAAAGCAATGCGATACAGAGTGGGATCGCTCTCGTTAATGAAAAGGAATGTGCTGAGCAAACCTAGCAATCCAACAACTCCAATAAGATCTATAAAGTCTTGAGCGCGTTTAGTGATCTCTCGGGTGAGATTTTGCGGTTGCCAACTTACCGCCAGAGCGGAACCAAGAAAGAGTCCAATGGAGTGTGTATCAGTTCCAAAATACACATGGCTGATAGCTGATTCTTGAGTGTCCATGCGGACTGAATAAGCGAAAAGCGCAATTCCTGAAGCTAATGCGATTCCAAGGGCGGCATAAGGAATGTTTTTCTTGCCAAAGTATTTCAATATAAATAGCAGTACAAGTGGCCAGATGAAATAGAACTGTGCTTCTACTGCTAGCGACCAAGTGTGTTGTAACAATGGAGGACGACCGATTGCTTCAAAGTAATCTTGCTGACGGGATACCAGCGCCCAGTTCATCGAACCGGTGAGTACAAAAGGGATATCTGCAATAAATCTTCGTACCGTTTCGGGCGCGTAGACTCCAATAAAAAGCGTTGTAAAGACCAGCATCGCAACAAGTGCGGGAAGTAATCGGCGAATTCTGCTGAGATAGAAAGCGCGTAAATCTAGAGTTCCAGAACGAGCAATGGAGTCAAGAATGAGGCCAGTTATCACGTAACCGGAGATGACGAAGAAGAGATCAACGCCAAGGAATCCGCCCGGAATCCAATCGATTCCAAGGTGATAGAGGAGGACCGCTACAACTGCGACAGCGCGTAGGCCGTCAACAGAATGGATATAGCGGCTGTTGGAGCTGGACATCACCGACGTTTCTTAGCAGCGCTCTTCTTTGTAGAGCCCTTCTTGGCAGACTTACTGGAACTCTTCTTGTTTGATTCTTCAGAGCTTTGCGACGTTGCTTGTGCAATTCTTTGGGAGACCTTCGTATCTGACGATGGCGTTCCGTCAGGAGAAATAGCAGAAAGAACCTGTTTTTGGAGCTCTGCTAAGCGATTAAAGGCGCTCTCGAGACGTTGCCGCGATTGAGAAATTGCGTTCTCGGCCGCGTCAAGTGATTGAGTTTGGATGCGATAGAGCCGCTCTGCTTCCGAGATAACTCCAGATAACCAGTTGCGATACTCCGAAACTTCTGTTGTTGCAGTGAGAACAAGACGCTCTGCTTCGCGCTTTGCATTAGAGGTAATAGCGCTTCCTTCACGCTTCTTGGTATTGAGTAAATCCTCGGCTTCAGACTCTGCTCGAGAGAGGATGTCAGAAGCATCGGTTTCGGCAGCTTCAATGTACTTGCGTCCACGTGATTCAGCTTGAGCGAGAGTGGATTTGGCTTTAGCTTCAGCACTTTCAATCGCAGCGGTTGCCTGCTTCTTGCTCTCATTCAATACTCGCTCAGCGCTGGAATTTGCTTTTGCTTCACGCTGTTGCGCGGTGCGAATAATGGACATCGCAGTCTCTGTTGCAAGAATTTCAAATTCTTCTTTAGAGAGCGAGGTGATATCTCGGCGAGAGCGGAGATCATTGAGTTGCGACTCCAATTCGCGGATGCGATCAAGGGATGCCGAACCCGCAGTTAAGTTAGGTTTATTGACGCTCTCATCTTCGCCCTTAAAGCCAACCCATGATAAAAATTTCTTATCTGCCACGTTCTAACTCCCTATTCACATTCTTGAATTCGATACCCGAACTGCGGGCGTGAATCTTCCCACGAGTCAGTGCAGGTTGAAAATGGGGTGAAGGAGCGTGATTACGGATAGAGCCCGCGTAGGCGATGGGCTTCAGCGACCCGGCCCACCCCAATCATGTTGGCCGCTTCACGCCAGGTAACCCTCTTACTAGAGGCGTTTTCGGAAACCTCGTTGATGGCGCGCATCAAAATAGAATTGAGATTCTCTTTAACTTCATCAGCGCTCCAAAAGTAATTTTGTTTATCTTGCACCCATTCAAAATACGAGACAATAACGCCACCAGCGTTTGCCAAAATATCAGGCACGACCAGAATCCCTTTTTCATTCATGATCGCATCTCCACCAGGAGTTGTTGGCGCGTTAGCCCCTTCAACCACAATCTTGGCTCGAATTCCGTTTGCTGTTGATTCGGTTATGGCGTCGGCAAGCGCAGCAGGCACAAGGACATCGACAGGGAGATGAAGCAGCTCCGTATTGGTGATTTTTTCAGTGCCGGGTGCCCCCACAACAGTTCCATTTTCTAGAAGATGCTTATGGATATCGGCGACGCTCTTGAATCCTGTCACGCCACCATTAACATCACTGACAGCCACAACTTTAAGTCCCATATTCTCCAGTGCGACCGCCGCCCAATATCCAACTTTTCCGAATCCTTGAATAGCAACCGTTGCGCCGTGCGGATTAATTCCTTTTATCTTGAGCGCTTCACGAACTGAGATTGCAACGCCATCACCCGTTGCAGATGTTCTGCCGAGCGAACCACCAAGAACTATTGGCTTTCCCGTCACCACACCAGGAACGGAGAAGCCAGCATTAACGGAATATGTATCCATCATCCACGCCATATTTCGCTCATCAGTTCCGACATCAGGGGCTGGAATGTCTCGCTCTGGACCGATGATGGGAAGAATTTCAGAGGTATAACGTCGAGTGAGTCTCTCATTTTCAGTCATTGATAGCGTCTTGGGATTTACAGCCACGCCACCTTTTGCGCCACCATAAGGAAGATTTGCGAGCGCACATTTCCATGTCATCAACATTGCAAGCGCCACGGTTTCATCGAGATCGATATCTTGATGAAATCTCACTCCACCTTTTGAAGGGCCTCGCGTAGTCGAGTATTGAACGCGGTAACCCTTGTACATCTCAACGCGACCATCGTCACGACGCAGCGGGACTGCTACTTCGAGTATTCGACGTGGAGTTGAAAGAGTATTCCAGTCATTTTCAGAGAGTTTAAGTTGATCTATCGCTCTACGTAATTGCGAGAGCGCAGTAGCCAGGGGTGATTCCTTTGATGACGCCATTGTCATAACGCAAATGTAGTCAGCGCCGGGTCAACGTGCCATCAACTATTTATAGGAGTTCTGTGAGGTTTAATATAGAAATTGATAAGTCTGGTGCGGGAGGTGGGACTTGAACCCACACGCCGAAGCACAGGTTCCTAAGACCTGCGTGTCTGCCATTTCACCACTCCCGCAAGATGTGGGTCGAAAGAATACCCACAAATCCCGAGCCAGAAAAATTGATGCTGAGTTTTAGCCTGCGCTCGCTCCGCGGCGCGAGACTGCATCAATTGTTGCTGAGATCAAAAGAACTGCGCCCGTGACCATAAATTTGATTCCGGCAGGATAACCAAGGAGCGCCATTCCATTATCGATAACAGCAACCACCAAACCGCCAAGAATCGCATCACTCACTTTTCCTTTTCCACCGAAGAGGCTGGTTCCACCGATAACGGCTGCACCAACGGCATAGAGGAGAGTTGAACTTCCACCTGTTGTTGGGGAGATGGAGTTAGCGCGGGAAACAAAGATCATTCCTGCAACTGCAGCAAATCCAGAGCAGATCATAAATGCGGTGATGCGGACCATTTTGACGTTGATACCAGCACGACGAGCTGCTTCAGCATTTCCACCAACAGCATAAATATGAAGCCCGTAGGAGGTTCTAGTGAGAACAAATGTAGCGCCAACAAGAAGTACCAAAATTACCGGCACGACATAAGGAATTCCACGCAAGCTAACTAGTTCTGGGTTGTTGCTACGTTCTACAGTTAGAGCGGAGGTTGCTGCAACCCCAATGACAATCAAACCGATGGTTTTGATTACCCAGAATTTAAACAAGCTATCAACTAAACCAGCGCGGCGACGCTTGGAGAATTTCCATAGTCCAGAGAGCACGTAAGCGCCCGCAGTAACAAAGAAGAAAATCCAACTTGCTGAGACGGAGAGATTCTTATTCTCCACGGCCAGAATGACAGGATCTTCAATGCGGATTGTTCCTCCTTCGCCAACTAAGAGAAGAAGTAAGCCTTGGAAAGCCAAGAAGGTTGCAAGGGTTACGACGAAGGATGGAATTTTGAGCTGTGCAACAAGATAGCCAATGAATGCTCCGAGTACGACACCACCGAGGATGCTCACGGGGAACGCGATGTACCAGGCGTAATCCATCTCAGTGATCATGATGACGAGAATCGCGCCGCAAACACCTGCTGCATATCCAGCGGAGAGATCAATTTCTCCAAGAAGAAGTACGAATATCAAGCCCATGGCAATCACAGTGACTGCTGCTGCTTGAGTCAGGAGGTTTGCAAAATTTCCAGGAGTTAAGAAAACCGAACTCATTGAACCGAAAACCAAACAGAGTACAACGAGGCCGAGAATTGCTGGGAGGGCCCCCACTTGGCCAGCTTTTACTTTACTCCACCAATCGCGGAGTGATTTTTCAATTGTGATCTGTTCGCTCATTTCTTGGCACCTGCAATCGCATCAGAACTTCCGGTTGTGATGAGTCGAACTACATCATTTTGGGTCACCGAATTCTTCTCTACTTGCGCCGCCATGGTTCCGAGGTACATCGCTGCGATGTTATCTGCCACTTGGAATACATCATTAAGGTTATGGCTAATGACAATAACTGCTAGACCATTGTCCGCAAGTTGACGAACCAATTTCAAGACTTGTTCAGTCTGCGCCACGCCAAGAGCTGCAGTTGGCTCATCTAGGATGACAACTTTGCTATTCCATAACACTGCACGAGCGATTGCAACGGTCTGGCGTTGTCCACCACTTAAGGAGGCAACTTTCTGGCGAATCGACTTAACAGTGCGAACACTTAATCCATCAAGAGTCTTCTTCGCCATCGACTCCATGGTCGACTCATTGAGCGTTATTCCACTCTTCTCTTCACGTCCAAGAAACATGTTGTGAACAATGTCAAGGTTGTCACATAACGCAAGATCTTGGTAAACAATTTCAATTCCGAGCGCCGTCGCATCGCGCGGTCCAGCAATCGTGACCTTATTTCCTTCAAAGATAAATTCGCCAGTTTCGGGCGTGTATATGCCGGCGATGCATTTGATGAGCGTGCTTTTGCCTGCACCGTTATCACCAACAAGCGCTGTGACTTTCCCTGCATACGCATCAAAGTCAACATTTTTAAGGACATGAACTGGTCCAAAAGATTTGTTGATTTTGCGGAGGGAGAGTAGTGGTGAGGCCATGGACTTTCCTCGCTCTCAGTTTGTACTTCAGAATCGTGATTTAAAGATTCAGCCCGAGTATTTTCATACTCGGGCTGAACTTGTACTTCTACTTACTTTTTCTGCCTAACGGTGTCTTATTAGATTCCGTTAGCGGTGCAGAGGTCTTCGATGCCTTCGCAAACAGCTTCACGTGTCTGGAAGCCATCTTCGATAACAACAGCAACGTTTTCCTTGGTGATTGAGACTGGAACAAGGAGAACTGAAGGAACATCTGTGGTTCCGTTATTGACAGAGCCAGTTGCTGTAGTTGCATCTTCACCCTTGAGGAGTGCGATCGCAAGTTCAGCAGCAGCTTCTGCTTCAGCCTTGATTGCCTTGTAAACAGTGTTGGAGAGATCACCAGTAAGAATTGCACGGAGACCATCAACGGTTGCATCCTGTCCGGATACGCAAACCTTGCCGTTGAGTCCGTTCTTCTTCAGCACAGCAACAGCTGCGAGGCCGAGGCCTTCGTTAGCTGAGACGACAGCGTCAAGCTTGCCGCCAGCCTTTGCAAGTTGCTGTTCGAAAATTGTTCCACCCTTGACGTTATCCCAGTCTGGAACAGCCTGGTCATCAACGAGTGTGTAATCGCCAGCATCGATTGATGGACGTAGAACTGAGTCATAACCAGCCTTGAACAAGGTTGCGTTGTTATCAGTAGGTGAACCATTGAGGTAGACAAGGCGTGCCTTGGTCTTTCCTGCGTTATCAAGGCAAGCCTTGATTCCTTCACCTTGTAGACGTCCAACTGCTTCGTTATCAAATGAAACGTAGTATGACGCTGAACCATTCAAAGTTAGACGGTCGTAGTCAATTGTTGGTACACCTTGTGCAGCTGCTTTATCTTGAACAGCCTTTGCAGATTCGGAGTCAAGGTTTACGAGAATTAGAACCTTGGCACCAGCAGACAACATCTGATCTGCAATAGTCTGGAATGCAGCCTTATCACCATTTGCGTTTTGGATATCAGCCTTCACGCCAGCAGCATCAAATGCAGCTTGTAGGAATCCGCGGTCAGCAGTTTCCCAACGAGCTGATGAAGCAGCATCTGGAAGAATGACGCCAACAAAGCCATCAGCAGAACCTTCGTCTGATGAGGAGCAACCGGTGAGAATGAGTGCGAATGCTGCAACAAGTGCAGATATCGCGAGACGGCGCTTTGACATATTTATTAGATACCTTTCGAAAGTAGTTCATAAATGAACCGCGAGGGCGGTTCACCGCTTCAGAACCTACTTCTTGTAGAACCGTCTGTGAAGCCAATTCTCAGGATTTGGATTGTTCGGGCATAACAAGTTGATAACAAGGGAGGCGGATTGCACCCGTTTTGTCCTTGTTTCACGCGTGAAATTCCGGCTTACGCGAGATGGAGCGAGGGGTCGGTAACCTTTCCTAGGTGTCAGCATCGGGTTCCTCATCAAGCGCGGGGTTAGCACCGCACGAGGCTCTGGCTGCCGCAATAGTGGCCTCGATCCGCAGCGCAATCGCCAATGGCGAATTACCCACGGAACTTTCTAACTCTCCTGCAATCAACAATATAGTTTTGGAGCGGCCGAAGAATCGCGAGCACGGAGATTACGCAACTTCGATTGCCTTAGCGCTAGCTAAACCAACGGGTAAATCACCTCGCAGCGTTGCCGAGATTGTGCAACGTGGATTAGAAGGTAACGCTGAAATTGAACGGATTGAAATTGCGGGACCAGGATTCATCAACATAACTCTGGCCAAGGCGAGTCAAGGCGCAGTTGTACATACGATACTTAATGAGAAAGAGAAGTACGGTCGAAGCGGAATTCTCTCTGGCACGAGAGTCAACCTCGAATTCATTAGCGCGAATCCGACTGGTCCTTTGCATCTTGGACATACACGATGGGCAGCGGTAGGAGATGCGCTTGCAAGTGTTTTGGCCGCAGGTGGCGCCGAAGTAACTCGCGAGTTTTACATCAACGATCGTGGTACCCAGATGGATCTATTTGGGGCGTCATTGCGCGCAGCAGCGCTCGGTCAAGCACGTCCTGAAGATGGATATCAAGGTGATTACATCAACGATTTGGCAAAACTCATCGTTGCACAACATCCCGACTACCTCACACTTGATGAGGCGCAAGGCATTCCAGCATTTAGAGAAGCTGGCTACTCTCTCCAATTACAACAGCAGAAAGATGTACTCAATAACTTTGGAACACACTTCGATATCTGGTTTTCAGAGCGCTCACTCCATTCAGGTGATGCGCTATCGAAAGCGCTACACACTCTTAAATCGCAAGGCCACGTTTATGAATCTGAGGGCGCCACTTGGTTACGAACTACTGACTTTGGCGATGATAAGGATCGCGTACTTGTGAAGTCTGGCGGGGAGCTCACATATTTCTCATCAGATACTGCGTATTATCTCGATAAACGCGCTCGCGGTTTTGATATCTGTATATATATGTTGGGCGCAGACCATCATGGTTATGTAGGTCGACTCAAGGCAACTGCGGCCTGCGCAGGAGATGATCCCGAATACAACATCCATGTTCTTATTGGACAGCTTGTGAAGATCATCGAAGGTGGGCAAGAACTCAAATTGTCGAAGCGCGCTGGAACGATTATTACCCTCGAGGAGTTAGTGGAGAAAGTGGGCGTTGATGCAGCGCGGTACACGTTGATTCGTTATCCCGTTGATACCCCGATGGTCCTTGATATCGATTTGTTGAAGAAGCGCACCAACGATAATCCAGTCTTTTATGTTCAATACGCTCATGCTCGAATCTCAGCCGTTCTTAGAAATGCCGTAGAACTTGGATTGAAATACGGAAGCGCACTTTATAAGCCTGAATTGTTAACGCATGATCGTGAACGTGAACTTCTTGGCGGATTGGCGGAATATCCACGAGTAGTTTCTAGCGCTGCTGAACTTCGCCAACCACATCGCATTGCTCGTTACATTGAAGAGCTTGCGACGTTGTATCACGGTTTTTACAACGATTGTCGAGTACTTCCGATGGGTGATGAACCAGCATCTGACATTCATTCCACTCGAGCCACTTTATGTGAAGCAACTCGTCAAGTGATTCACAATGGACTGACACTATTGGGCGTAAATGCCCCGGAGCGGATGTAAGGATGGCAAAGAAACTCAACTCGAAAATCTGGCCAGCAACAGCAGAAGAAAAGAATGGCGTGATCTCCTTAGGTGGTTGTTCGGTTAATGACTTAGCGAGCGAATTTGGCACTCCCGCTTTTATTCTGGACGAAGCTGATTTCAAAGCTCGGGCGCTGCAATGGCGCACAAATGTTGAGAAGAGTTTTGGTGCCAACGCCGGAATTACTTATTACGCAGCAAAAGCTTTCATCTCAAAAGAGATAGCGCGCTGGGTCTCGGAGGTCGGACTCGGTCTTGATGTCTGCACTGGGGGAGAACTTGCTGTCGCAATGGCAGCGAATTTTCCGCCCGAGCGGATCGAAATGCATGGCAACAACAAATCTGAAGCGGAGATTTCTGAGGCGATTGACTATCGCGTGGGTGTGATCGTTCTCGACTCGTTTCAGGAAATTGATCGTGTGGCCCGTACAGCGCACACCAAGGGCGTGGTTCAGAAAGTCTTGATTCGCCTAACGCCTGGAGTAGAAGCGCATACCCATCATGCAATTTCAACTGCGCATGAAGATGTTAAGTTCGGTTTCTCCATCGCTTCCGGCGCAGCTTGGGATGCAGTACTTGCGACAACAAGACATGAGTCTCTTCAATTGCAAGGCTTCCACGCGCATATCGGTTCACAAATTTTCGTGACAGATGCCTTTGAAACTTCGGCTGCTCGCTTGATTGGAATGTTAGCTCGATACAAAAAGGAATTCGGTAGTGAACTTCCAGAACTTGACCTAGGTGGTGGGTATGGAATCGCATACACGGAGAAAGATGATCCAATTTCCCCCGAAGTTATGTTGAGTAACTTGGCATCAATCGTTGCGAAAGAATGCGAGAAGAATGAAATCTCAATTCCGCAGATTTCTATTGAGCCAGGACGCGCCATTGTTGGACCTTCAATGATCACACTTTATGAAGTGGGCACGACAAAAGACGTACAACTCGAGGATGGGTCAACTCGATGGTACGTCTCTGTTGATGGCGGAATGAGCGACAACATTCGACCAGGGCTCTATGACGCGGAATACTCAATAGAGCTTGCTAATCGTGACAGTAAGGCAGAGTTACGCCGCGCAAGAATTGTAGGAAAACATTGTGAGACCGGAGACATTGTCATTAGAGATGTTGACGTACCAAGCGATATCGTCCCTGGAGATTTACTCGCAACTCCTGCTACGGGGGCCTATGGTCGGAGTATGGCGAGCAACTACAACCATATGGTTCGTCCGCCGGTGATTTCCGTCCATAATCAAAAGGCGCGCATCATTATTCGCAGAGAAACACATGCCGACCTTCTAGCCTTGGAGATGGATGATGCTCCGCGTCCACTTCCATCCGCCGAGAAAGGTCACATATGAGTAGCGCAGTCAAAACTCTCAATGTCGGCATGCTCGGATGTGGCGTCGTAGGTTCGAACGTTGCTCGACTACTTAAGGAAGATTCTGGCGACTTTGCAGAGCGTTCTGGAGCGCATCTCACATTAGTAAAGGTCGCAGTAAGAGATCTATCAATCGAACGCGAATACGTTCCCAAAACTTTACTGACTGACGATGCGCTATCGGTAGTGAACGATCCCACCATCGATATTGTGATTGAAGTGATGGGTGGAATTGAACCTGCCCGCCAACTTATTCTGAACGCCATCAAGAATGGAAAATCAATCATCACAGCAAATAAAGCTCTACTTGCACTCCATGGCGCTGAGCTCTTTGAAGCCGCTGATAAGAACCAGGTAGATCTGTATTACGAAGCCGCTGTTGGCGGGGCCATCCCAATTTTGCGCCCAATGCGGGAATCAATTGTGGGCGATCATGTGCATCGCGTGATGGGAATCGTTAACGGAACTACCAATTACATTCTTACAAAGATGGATGAAGAAGGCAGAGCTTTTGATGAAGTATTGAAAGAGGCGCAAAAACTTGGTTTTGCAGAATCTGATCCCACAGCAGATATCGAAGGTCACGACGCTGCAGCTAAAGCAGCAATTCTTGCTGGGCTGGCATTCCACTCTCGAGTTACATCAAGTGATGTTTATTGCGAGGGTATTTCAAAGATTTCAGCGCGCGATGTTGCAGTGGCTCGCGATATGAACCATGTCATTAAGTTGCTTGCGATCGCGGAATTAACCGACAAGGACCAAGTCTCAGTACGTGTCCATCCCACTCTCATTTCTCGCCAACATCCACTTGCCTCCGTTCGAAATGCCTTTAATGCAGTCTTCGTTGAAGCCGAATCCGCTGGTGAGTTGATGTTCTACGGACGCGGCGCAGGTGGAGCACCTACGGCGAGCGCAATTCTTGGTGATTTAATCGCGATTGCACGAAATAAGACGCGTGGCGGTGAAGGTCATGGGGAGAGTGATTATGCAGATCTATCCATCGCTCCTATAGATGATGTGATGTCTCGCTATCTCATCAGACTTGATGTTGCGGATAAACCCGGCGTGCTGGCCACTGTGGCCCAGCTCTTTGCATCTCATAACGTCTCCATTGAAACAGTGCGTCAATCTGGACGTGGCGATAGCGCAGAATTAATCGTTGCCACACATTCCGCGCCAGAGTCAGCGCTTAAGAAGACTGTTGCAGCGCTTGCCAAGAGCGATGTTGTGAAAAGCGTTGAAAGCGTACTTCGCATTGAAGGTAATTCGAAGTGAGTATCTTCCACAAACGTTCGACGCGCGGCGCCCATCAGTGGCGTGGAGTTATTGAGGAGTATCGCAATCGACTTCCGGTGAGTAAAAAAACTCCTGTCGTATCTCTTTGCGAAGGTGGAACTCCACTCATTTATGCATGCGTTATATCCGAGATGCTCGATAACGAAGTTTGGTTGAAATTTGAGGGCGCAAATCCAACGGGATCCTTTAAAGATCGCGGTATGACGATGGCAATTTCCAAAGCAGCAGAAGAGGGAGCCAAAGCGGTTATCTGTGCTTCTACTGGAAATACCAGCGCAAGCGCTGCTGCCTACGCAACCAAAGCTGGGATGACTCCCGTAGTTCTGGTGCCGCAAGGAAAGATTGCGATGGGAAAACTCGCACAAGCGATTGCACATGGATCAAAACTTCTGCAGGTTGATGGGAACTTTGATGATTGTTTGAACTTAGCTCGAGAGCTCTCTGAGAAATATCCAGTTTCGCTAGTGAACTCTGTCAATCCATTTCGTATTGAAGGACAGAAAACTGCCTCCTTTGAAGTAATTGACGCTCTTGGCTTTGCCCCTGATGTTCACGCCCTTCCAGTTGGTAACGCTGGAAATATCACGGCATATTGGAAAGGCTATAAAGAATATTTCGCAGATGGAATCTCGAAATCATTGCCACAGATGTGGGGCTTTCAAGCAGAAGGCGCCGCTCCGATTGTGCGCGGTGAAGTTGTGAAGAGCCCTGAAACTATTGCAACAGCAATTCGCATTGGAAACCCCGCTTCATGGACTCAAGCAGAAGAGGCTCGCGATGTTTCCGGTGGCGTCATCGATATGGTGAGTGATGAAGAGATCCTGAGCGCATATCGCCTTGTTGCTGCAAAAGAAGGTGTCTTTGTTGAACCATCGAGCGCTGCGGGCATTGCTGGGCTAATTAAGTACAAATCTCAAGGGAAGTTGCCTAAGAATAAGAAGATAGTAATAACTGTTACAGGAAATGGTTTGAAGGATGTGCAATGGGTGCTTGATGGAGCAGATAAACCCACAGTTATTCCTGTTGATCTTCGCAAAGCAGCTGAAGTCATTGGATTGGAATAAGAATGTCGCGCGGATTTAAAGATCGCCTAACTTACAAAGCAACGCCTATTCAAGCCAGCGTTCCAGCCAGCGCTGCCAACTTAGGCCCCGGTTTTGATGCGCTCGCTCTTGCGTTAGAGCTGCGCGATATTTATGTCGCCCAGATTCTTGATGATGAGATATTCGATGTTGATGTCACGGGAGAAGGCGCAGATGAAGTAAAGAGAGATGGAAAGCACCTTGTCATCAAAGCGATGATGGCGGGATTTGAATTCATGGGCGGCAAGCCACGAGGTATCGCACTCCGCGCCCTTAATTCCATTCCCCATGGTCGAGGACTTGGTTCATCCGCTGCAGCCATCGTTGGTGGACTATCGCTTGCACGGGGTTTAGTTCTATCTGGAAATACTCTTATGACCGATGATGATTTGATTGCGCTAGCAACAGATATGGAAGGTCACCCTGACAATATCGCAGCCGCAACTTTAGGTGGCGCAACAATTTCATGGATGGAAGATCGCGCCAGTGTTGCCACAGGCTGTGCTTCTCAATTTACTGTCGATCCAACAATCCGTGCTCTTGTCTTCTTGCCTCACACCCAACTCTCAACTGGAAAAGCGCGTCGCATGTTGCCAGATAGCGTTCCTCACAAAGACGCGGCAATTAATGCGGGGCGCGCAGCATTGCTCGTGCATGCGCTCTCGATTCGCCCAGAACTCCTCTTTGCAGCGACTGAGGATCATCTCCACCAGGAATATCGCCGCGAAGCGATGCCTCGTTCATTGGATCTCGTTAAGAAGTTACGTGGCGCAGGAGTTGCCGCCATGATTTCTGGCGCCGGACCATCCGTCTTAGTTCTTCACACTGGAACTGCCGCCGAGCACGATGACATCGTCAGAAGCGCAGGGGAGCACTTCACTCCGATGGATCTTGAGGTTTCCCCCGATGGAGCAACCGTCTCCAACGCTTAAATCGTGCGGGAAATTCTCCGATTTGTGGCTCTCTGAACCTGGCTGGTAGATTTCAGACTCGTTGGGCGGTAAGTCGGCCCGAAGTTTCAATCAAAAATAGCTCAAAGAAATAAGCAGTAAACCCCAATAAAAATCACCACAAGACTTTTTACAAGTCTAGAAAAGAACCATACATGGCAGAAACAACTACACGTGCTCGGAGAGATTCTGGCGATCTATCTGCATTGCTCCTCCCTGAGTTAAGAAAGATTGCAAGCAATCTAGGTATTGAAGGCGCTGGCGAAATGAAGAAGCCAGACCTCGTCACAGCAATCACAGATCTCCAAGCCGCAAACCGCGAAGCTGCAAAGGCAGAACGCGAAGCGCGCCGCGCCGCACGTAACCAACGTCGTCAACGCGGTAATGACAATCAGAATTCAAATAATGATGACTCTGACAATGATGATTCATCTGATAGCGACGATGAAGCTTCAGATTCACCGTCGTCAAACCAACAGAGTTCAAACGAAACAAACGATTCTCGTGGCGATCGTGGATATGATCGTAATGATCGCAACGATCGTGATTTCCGCAGAGATCGTCATCGTGACCGTGGACGCGATCGTGACCGTGGTCGTGACCGTGATAGAGGTGGACGCGAGCGCGAGGTCGTGCTCTCTGAAGATGATGTTTTGCTACCTGTAGGTGGCTTACTCGATATTCTCGATAATTACGCATTCCTGCGCACCGGCGGTTATCTGCCAGGACCAAATGATGTGTATGTATCACTCCAACAAGTTCGTCGTTATGGACTCCGTAAAGGAGATGTCATTACCGGCCAAGTTCGCCAACCTCGTGAAGGTGAGCGCCGCGAGAAGTTCAATGCACTGGTTCGTCTTGATACCGTCAATGGCATGGATCCCGAATCCGCGCGCGATCGCGTGGAATTCTCCAAGCTTGTTCCGCTCTATCCTCAAGAGCGTCTACGCCTTGAGACCCAACCGAATATTCTCACCACTCGCGTCATTGATTTGATTGCACCGATTGGTAAAGGACAGCGCGGGCTTATTGTTTCGCCGCCTAAGGCCGGTAAAACTATGGTGCTGCAATCCATCGCAAATGCCATCACCACAAATAATCCTGAGTGTCACTTGATGGTCGTTCTCGTTGATGAGCGTCCAGAAGAAGTTACCGATATGCAACGCTCTGTTAAGGGTGAAGTTATCGCCTCGACATTTGATCGCCCAGCAGATGATCACACCACTGTCGCTGAACTCGCTATCGAACGCGCAAAGCGCCTAGTAGAGCTGGGACATGATGTTGTGGTCTTGCTCGATTCGATTACTCGTCTTGGTCGTGCTTACAACATTGCAGCGCCTGCTTCAGGCCGCATTCTTTCTGGTGGTGTTGATTCCGCTGCGTTGTATCCACCGAAGAAGTTCTTTGGAGCTGCACGTAATATCGAAGATGGCGGATCACTCACAATTCTTGCAACAGCGCTCGTTGAAACTGGCTCGAAGATGGATGAAGTTATCTTCGAAGAGTTCAAGGGAACTGGAAATATGGAATTGAAGCTGGATCGTAAGTTCGCAGATAAGCGAATCTTCCCAGCAGTTGATGTCGATGCTTCAGGAACTCGTAAAGAAGAAATTCTTATGGGCCCAGAAGAGCTCAACATCGTCTGGAAGTTGCGCCGCGTTCTACACGCACTTGATTCACAACAAGCGCTCGAATTACTTCTTGAAAAGATGAAGGGCACTAAGTCCAACGTCGAATTCTTGATGCAGGTTCAAAAGACCACAGTCGGACCTGACCAGGCTCCTAAGGGCGAGTAATTCCGCTCGTTTAGTAGCCGAATTGGCTCTTCTGCAGGGTGCTTAGGTAACCTTCCGCCCTGACCTTCGAGCTGGTTCACCGTTAGAAATATCGGACCCAGCACTACACCAAGGAGTACGCAATGAAGAAAGATATTCATCCTGAATATAAGGAGACCACAGTTACCTGTGGTTGCGGCGAGACCTTTAAGACTCGTTCAACAATTTCAAATGGATCACTCTTCGTTGAAGTCTGCTCCGTATGCCATCCGTTCTACACCGGCAAGCAGCGCATCCTTGATACTGGCGGACGCGTAGCTAAGTTCGAAGAGCGTTTCAAGAAGCAACAGACCAAGAAGTAGCTTTCTTACTTAAGACCGTTGCTCCTGCATCTGCAGGGGCGCGGTCTTTTGCTTTATCGGTAGCGGTTTTGGAAACTTGAAGGAAAGGAGTGAAGGAGATGGCGGATAAGAACGCTAATCGTTTTGCAACGATGCCTGAAATCTTAAAAGAGTATGAAACTCTCGAAGCTCAGATGGCCGATCCTTCTATTCACTCTGATCAAGGAAAAGCTCGTCAACTTGGAAAGCGATATGCCCAACTCGGTCCAGTTATTGCTGGATATCGTGCATATAAAAAATGTGAAGATGATCTGGCTGCAGCGCGCGAACTTGCCGCTGATGATGAGAGCTTTGCTACCGAAATTCCAGCGCTCGAAAAAGCATATGACGATGCGGCTACGACTCTTGAGGAGTTGCTACTCCCGCGCGACCCTAATGATGATCGCGATGTAATTTTAGAAATTAAAGCTGGCGCTGGCGGAGAGGAATCTGCGCTCTTTGCTGGAGATTTACTCCGTATGTATCTGCGCTATGCAGAGAAGCAAGGTTGGAAGACTGAGATTATCGATGCCACCGAAAGCGATCTTGGTGGCTATAAAGATATTTCTGTTGCCGTGAAATCTCGTGGAAATCCCGAGCCTGGTCGGGCGCCCTTTGCAAAGTTGAAATTTGAAGGCGGAGTACATCGCGTGCAGCGTGTTCCAGAAACTGAATCACAAGGTCGCATCCATACTTCAGCCGCTGGAGTACTTGTGCTCCCTGAAGCAGAGGAAATTGATGTTCAAATCAATATGAATGAGCTTCGCATCGATGTGTATCGCTCCTCAGGTCCGGGCGGCCAGAGCGTTAACACCACTGACTCAGCTGTGCGTATCACTCATATTCCCACTGGAATTGTGGTCTCATGTCAGAACGAAAAGAGCCAACTTCAGAATAAGGAATCAGCGCTACGTATCTTGCGCGCCCGATTATTGGCAGCTGCCCAAGAAGCAGCTGATGCTGAAGCGGCCGCAACTCGCAAGAGTCAGGTTCGCACCGTCGATCGCTCGGAGCGAATCAGAACTTACAACTTCCCAGAAAATCGCCTCAGTGATCATCGCGTTAACTTCAAAGCTAACAACTTGGATGCTGTTCTCAACGGTGAACTTGATGATGTCATCAACTCACTTCTTGAGGCAGACAAGTCGGAGAAACTCGCAGCTGCTGAAGCCTGATGCGAAATTTCAGAGTTGCCAATACAAATGAGCATCAAGAATCTACTTAAATCATCGAAAGAGCAATGTCTTGCCGCACAGATTGATGGAGTAGATGCTGAACTGATCTTGGCGCATGTTCTCGGTGTCGGCCGCATGGATCTTCACGCTCGTGACTTCTCACTTTCACCAGAACAAGAAGAGCTATTTCACGAGTTGATTGCTACGCGTATTGATGGAACTCCAACTCAATACCTCACTGGAGAGGCTCCATTTCGTTATCTCACTTTCTCTGTTGGACCCGGTGTATTGATCCCACGACCAGAAACTGAATTGCTAGTCGATGCAGCACTTGTTGAAGTTGAGCGCATTCAATCTGCACCTGGATTAATGACCATTCCAGTTGTAAGCGTTGTGGATCTGGGCGCTGGTTCAGGTGCCATCGCAATATCGATTGCACATGAAGCAAGGCAGCGAAAAATGCCAGTTCATGTTGTGGCTGTTGAAAAATCGGAGGCTGCACAAGAGTGGCTAGCGAAGAACATCTCTCACCACGAAGTGGATGTCCGAGTCATTAAGGGCGATGTTGCCCAGGCTTTAGAAGGCGTCAAATGCGACATCGTGGTTGCCAATCCTCCTTATGTTCCGAATGACACTGACTTGCCAGATCTGGTGAGGAAGAACGAACCTCAAGAAGCTATCTATGGAGGCGCTAATGGCGGCTTGGAGCTTCCACGGTTATTCATTACTGCTGCAACGCGATTGCTTAAGCCAGGCGGGTTTCTCATCCTTGAGCACTTTGAAAACCAATCAGCGCTACTTGAGCGTGAATTGAGTCCGCACTACTCTGACATTTCTCATTACACCGATCTCAATCAGAGACCGCGGTGGATGACGGCGCGCAGGAAGGGGGAGTGATGGGAGAAAGATTCTCACTCACCGATGGCGTGATTGACAAGGCAGAATTGCTAGAACGAGCAGTTGCAGCGCTACGCGATGGCAAGTTAATTATTGCTCCACTTGAACACGCCTACGTCTTTGTCGCTGATGCTTTTAATCATGCAGCCGTTAAGAAGATTCATCTTCTTCGTCAAGATGCACGAGGTGTTGCAGCACAAGTTTTGGTTGGCGACATTCAAACTGTTAAAGGTATTACTCTGGAATTTGGTACAACTATTAATTCCATCTGTGAAAGATTCTGGCCGGGGTTGTTGACGGTCAACATTCCACCCGCTCGCGGATTAGTTTGGGATTTAGGAGATGAACGCACGCTTGAAGAAATCGCAGTGCGTGTTCCAGCTGCAGAATTCATCCGAGAAGTCGCGCTTGCTTCAGGCCCTCTTGCAATTGGATCGGCCACTTTGTCAGGTCGGCCACCGACGAGAAAGTCTCGTTTCTTTCCCTGTCTGGATAGTGATTATGCAGCGATTTTTGATCAAGGCGATTTAGAGGAGGGTCCGAGCTCGACTGTAATCTCGGTGAAAGACGATGGCGTGATGCTCCGCCGCCAAGGGGCAATATCACTCGCCGATTTACGCTCGATAACGCCCAATATCGCTGTACCCGCCTAGGATTTCACACATGTCTGAAACCTTCTTCGGCCCGGATTTCTCGCAACTGCAACGTCAAGACCCGGAGATCGCAGCGATAGTTTTATCTGAACTCGATCGCCAACGCAAAAGCCTCCAACTCATTGCAAGTGAGAATTTCACTTCTCCTGCAGTGTTGGCGACCCTTGGCTCCACTCTCTCCAATAAGTATGCAGAGGGATATCCAGGAAAGCGTTACTACGGTGGGTGTGAAGAAGTTGATAAAGCAGAAGTGATTGGCATTGCGCGCGCTAAAGAGTTATTCGGCGCCGAACATGCAAATCTTCAACCCCATTCTGGTGCCAGCGCAAATGTCGCTGTTTATCAAGCTTTCACAAAACCCGGAGATACAGTTCTTGCGATGTCTCTTCCTCATGGTGGCCATCTCACACATGGTTCAAAAGTTAACTTCTCTGGCAAGTGGTTTAACGTGGAGTCATACGGAGTACGCCAAGATAATGAATTAATTGATTATGACGAGCTGCGCGATATCGCTCGTCGTGTAAAGCCGAAGATGATCTGCTCCGGCGCTACCGCTTATCCAAGTTTGATTGATTTCAAAATTATTCGAGAAATTTGCGATGAAGTTGGCGCAATTATGTGGGTTGATGCTGCGCATTTCATCGGGTTGGTTGCTGGTAAAGCAATTCCATCTCCCGTTCCATATGCTGATGTCGTTTCGTTTACAACGCATAAAGTCCTACGTGGCCCACGTGGTGGAATGATTCTTTCCAAAGCGCAACATGCTGCAGCGGTTGATAAAGCGGTATTTCCTGGGATGCAGGGCGGCCCCATTATGAGCGCAGTAGCTGGAAAAGCAGTCGCCCTCAAAGAATGCGCAACTGTCGAATATCAGAATTACGCGAAGAAAGTCATTGTTAACGCCAAAGCGCTTGCTGCAGCTCTGGAGAAGGAAGGCATGCGCGCTGTCTCCGGTGGCACTGAAACCCATTTAGCGCTTATTGATATTCGTAGTACTGGAGTAAATGGCAAAGTCGCTGATGAGCGCTGTGGCCGAGCTGGAATCTCACTTAACAAGAATGCAATTCCTTATGATCCTGAAACTCCAGCTGTAACAAGTGGAATTCGTGTGGGAACACCAGCCACTACGACCCAAGGCATGGGCATCCCGGAAATGTCAGAAATTGCTTCGTTCATTTCTCGCGCAATTAAAGATGGCGAAGACGACGCAAAGGCTGCTGCCATTCGCAGCGATGTGTATGCGCTGACCGCAAAGTTTCCCGTCTATCCCCGCTAATGCGCGAGTACTCACTTACTCTTCTCATCGCTGCTGCGTTGACATATATGTTGACGCCGTTAGTTCGTAAATTTGCTTTGCGACAAAAAGCTGTTGCGCACGTGCGCGAGCGAGATATTCATACTGAGATGACCCCGCGTTGGGGTGGAGTTGCTATGTGGCTTGCCATGGGGGTAACACTTCTTATGGTGCAGAGCCTAGAGCTTGTAGGCAAGGCATATAGTCGAGAACTCCTCGGGATATTTCTAGCCTCAACTTTTGTATTGCTCATAGGAATTTTGGATGATCGTTTTGAATTAGATGCTGTCACTAAGTTAGCAGGACAAGGTTTAGCAGCTGCAATTCTCTTACTATTTGGTATTCAAATACTCTGGCTTCCGATTGATGGCATCATCGTGCTTCCAACAAATATTGGTCAATTACTCACCGTCCTTGTCGTCATTGTTATCATCAACGCAGTTAATTTTGTTGATGGGCTTGATGGATTAGCTACTGGAATCGTCGCAATATCTGCAGCTTCATTCTTTGGGTTCTCCTATTTGTTGGCGGTAGAAAATGGATTTAGCCGCGCTGGCGCTCCATCACTTGTGACCGCAATTGTGATTGGAACATGTCTCGGATTTCTTCCGCACAATATCCATCCAGCCCGCATTTTTATGGGGGATTCTGGTTCGATGTTCTTAGGTTTAGTTCTGGCTGCTGCCGCGATTACTTTGATGGGCCAGATAGATGCCAATGCGGTCTTCTCTGAAGATATTGGCCCAGCTGCGCTACCTCTACTCTTACCTTTCGCAGTTCTTGCTATTCCATTACTTGATTTGGGGCTTGCGGTTCTGCGTCGAGTGCGCCGCGGCAAATCACCTTTTGCACCCGATAAAGAGCATCTCCACCATAAATTGATGTCAATGGGGAATTCGCAACAACGCACCTCGGTAATCCTCTATCTCGGAACTGGAATGTTGGCATTGCCAGCGATGCTCTCAGCATTTATTCCGGTCTGGGCCGCGCTCGTAGTAGGAGCCTTACTTCTCATTCTTGCGATTACATTTACTAAACGCGAAAAGCGCACAAAAGTGGAGGCTCAAGTCTGATGGATATCGCAAGTTCTAATAAAGCGATGTGGCGTGGCGCTCTTATTCCCTCGATGGTGTTGGGAGTCCTTGCGCTCGTAGTTTCAACAATCGTAAAAGGATCTGCAGGCCTTTTAGGTAGCGCACTTGCAACCTTCACTGTTGTAGTTTTTTTCTCTGTCTCACTACTAGTTGGACGACTCACAAAGAACGCCGATCCGATCAGCACGATGGCTCTTGCGATGTTTTCGTACTTCACAAAGTTACTTCTGATCGCGGGGTTCTTGATTGCCGTAACCCGCTTGACTAACGAGAACGATGTTGATCGAACCAGCTTTGGCGTCAGCGCACTCGTGATCGCAACAGGTTGGCTTGCGGGGGAGGTTCGTGCCTTCTTCAAACTGCGGCTACAGTTACCCTTGCCTCAAAACCCAGAGGCAAAGAAGGATGGAGATTCATGAGCGAGAACCTTCCTAAGGGTCCAAGCGAAGACAATGCTTTCTGGACCATCTTCGGTTACATGCTCTCGGGGCTTCTTATTTGGGGCGGCATCGGTTGGGGCCTTGATAACTGGTTAGGAACTGGGTACTTCTTGCTTGCCGGCCTTCTACTTGGCATGGGATCGGCCTTGTATTTGATCTGGCTCCGCTTCGGCCGCAAATAACCCGAATTCCCAAGCTCCATTAACGGGCCCAATCCCGTAACGCATCTAACGCGGAACGCCCTTTTTCGGGCGAATTTCGATTTCTCAACTACGCGCCCGAACCCATAGGGTTACGCCGTCTTTCCCGCCAATTCATCGTAAGGCTTCACGGAGACGAAATCGCTCTGGAAGTTGAATTCAAGGAGTTCAGTGGTGTTTGTTAGCTACGCAGCAAAGGGCGAGGGCTTCAATCCTCCCGATGCCGGTGACTTCAACCTCCCTCCATTTATTGAAGGTAATGAATTTGCCACAAAGCCAATCCTCTTAGTTTTCCTCTCTGTCCTTCTCATCTCAGTTTTCTTCATTATCTCTTCACGCAAAGCTGCTGTGGTTCCCTCAAAACTCCAATTCGCTGGAGAGTCCATCTATTCATTTGTCCGCAACGATCTCGGCAGGGAAGTAATTGGCCACGAGTTCATGCGCTTTGTGCCCTATCTCTTCACGCTCTTCACATTCATCTTGGTTAACAACATTTTCGGAATTGTGCCGTTGATCCAATTCCCAACCATGTCGCGCATCTCGTTCCCATATGTACTTGCAGCCTTTACATTTTTTATCTTCCATTACGTAGGAATTCGCAAACAAGGTTTCTTCAAATACATGAAAGAAATCATGTTCCTGCCTGGTATTCCAAAGCCGGCATACATTCTTATTACGCCACTTGAGCTTGCGACCTATTTCTTAGTGCGTCCCATGACGCTGAGCTTGCGTCTCTTCGCAAATATGTTTGCTGGTCACTTATTGCTCCTCGTGTTCATCCTTGGTGGCGAGCACTTGTTGCAAGGCGTTATTGGGCTCAAGCTTGTCAGTCCATTCTCGTTCTTGATCGGCATTGCCCTTACATTCTTTGAGTTCATGGTGCAGTGCCTTCAGGCCTACATCTTTACTCTCTTAACAGCGCTATATATCGCTGGGGCGTTAGCAGACGAGCATTAATCAATAGTTTTACTCACGATAACGCTCGGTTATCGTGCAGATAAAGAAGAAGGAAAGGTAAGAAACATGGAAGGCACACTCAACCTGGTCGGTTTTGGCCTCGCAGCGATTGGACCTGGTATTGCAACCGGTCTCATCTTCGCCGCTTACATCAACGGCGTTGCTCGCCAGCCAGAAGCACGAAGCGTTCTCCAGCCAATCGCATTTCTTGGCTTCGCTCTTGCTGAAGCGCTTGCGCTCTTCGGTCTCGTTCTAGCGTTCGTTCTCTAGTCGATAGATTCTTAAGTAATGAATTCGATTGAATTGGCAGCAGGAGAAGAGTTAAACCCTCTCATCCCGCATACCGCAGAAATCATCGTTGGCTTCATCGCCTTCTCTCTGCTCTACATGGTGCTCCGTCGCGCCGTTGTGCCACGCTTTGAAAAAGCGTTTGCAGAACGTACCGATGCGATCCAAGGTGGAATGGAGCGCGCAGAACGCGCGCAACGAGAAGCCGAAGCTGCGTTGAACCAATACAAATCGCAACTCGCAGATGCACGTGGGGAAGCCCAAACCATCCGCGAAGAAGCTCGCGTCCAAGGTGCAGCAATCATTGAAGAGATGAGAGCGAAGGCTCAAGAAGAAGCCGCGCGTATCACCGCTTCAGCACAAGCGGCAATTGAGGCTGAGCGTCAACAAGCAGTGAACTCACTTCGCAATGAGGTAGGAGCACTTGCCACCGAATTAGCATCAAAGATTGTCGGAGAAGCCTTAGATGACCAGGTCCGTCAATCTCGAATCGTTGATCGATTCCTTTCAGATCTGGAGAAGAGTAAGTAGTCATGACAACAGCACTCGCTGCATTGGGTGGCGCTAGTCGCCAATCATTAGCTGCTGCGCGCTCTGCACTTGATAGCGTCCTCAAGGCGTCGTCAGCTGCGGATGCATCTGCGCTCGCTACTGATCTCTTTGCGGTTGTTGCTGCCCTTGATTCCTCTACTCCACTTCGTCGCGCCATCACAGATGGTTCGCGCGATGCAGCTTCCAAGTCAAAACTGGCAGCTGATCTCTTTGGAAAATCGATTTCGGCTTCTGCACTCAAGCTCGTCTCTGATCTCGCTGCGCTTCGTTGGTCGAGCCCTTCGAATCTCGGTGATGTCCTCGAGCAATTGGCGGTAGAAGCTGAAGCATCAGCTGCTAATTCAGCAAATGAACTTGATCGTCTCGAAGAAGAACTCTTTGCCTTTTCAAGAATCGTTGTAAGCGATGGCGAGCTTCGCCAAGCTTTGAATTCAACGAAGTATTCCAGCGAAGGAAAGAGAGTTCTGGTAGCAAAACTTCTGGGCGCAAAGATTGCTCCATCAACCACTCGAGTTATCGGACATATCGTTAGCGGACTTCGTGGGAGAAATATTGAAAGCACCATCGCGTTCTATTCGGCGGCAACAGCGGCTCGGAAAGAACGCGCAATTGCATTTGTGCGCTCTGCGGTAGCGCTCACAGATGCGCAGAAAGAAAAACTGACAAAGACCTTGTCAGAGAAACTCGGTCAACCCGTTCGTTTGAATGTGGAGATCGATACAACAGTTTTGGGTGGTATCTCCATCCGATTTGCAGATGAATTGATTGACGCCACAATCGTCAGTCGTTTGGCCGACGCGGGCAGAGCGCTCGCAGTATAGGGAGAGAAATCATGGCGGAACTCACGATCCGACCCGACGAGATTCGTGATGCCTTAGCGAACTTCGTTAAGTCATACGATCCAGGTGTCGCGGCTCGCGATGAAATTGGAACCGTTGTCGAAGCAGGCGATGGCATCGCTCGCGTTGAAGGACTTCCTTCAACAATGACAAATGAGTTGCTGAAGTTTGAGAATGGAACGCTCGGTCTCGCACTCAACCTTGATGTGCGCGAAATCGGTGTTGTTATTCTCGGTCAGTTCACCGGAATTGAAGAAGGAACCACAGTTCGTCGTACTGGAGAAATTCTCTCCGTTCCAGTCGGCGATGCCTTCCTTGGAAGAGTTGTTGACGCTCTCGGCCGTCCGATCGACGGCAAGGGCGAAATCAAAGCTGAGGCAACGCGCGCTCTCGAACTTCAAGCGCCATCAGTTGTTCAGCGCCAACCAGTAAAAGAACCACTTGCAACCGGTATCAAAGCTATCGACGCAATGACCGCAATCGGCCGCGGACAGCGTCAGCTCATCATCGGTGACCGTCAGACTGGTAAGACTGCAGTCGCAATCGACACCATCATTAACCAGCGCGATAACTGGAAGAGTGGCGATAAGAAGAAGCAAGTGAAATGTATTTATGTTGCGATTGGTCAGAAAGGTTCAACAATCGCATCTGTAAAGGCAGCTCTTGAAGAAGCTGGTGCGATGGAATACACCACCATCGTTGCAGCTCCTGCATCAGATCCTGCTGGCTTTAAATATCTCGCTCCATACACCGGGTCTGCAATTGGTCAGCACTGGATGTACAACGGCGGACACGTACTCATTGTTTTCGATGATCTCTCAAAGCAAGCAGAGGCTTATCGTTCAGTCTCACTATTGCTACGTCGTCCACCAGGACGTGAAGCGTACCCAGGCGATGTTTTCTATTTACATTCACGTCTGCTCGAGCGCTGCGCAAAACTCTCCGATGATATGGGCGGCGGTTCGATGACAGGACTTCCCATCATTGAAACAAAAGGTAATGACGTCTCAGCCTTCATTCCTACAAACGTTATTTCGATTACTGATGGTCAGTGCTTCCTTGAAACTGATCTCTTCAACTCTGGTGTTCGCCCTGCTATCAACGTCGGTATCTCGGTATCACGCGTTGGTGGTTCTGCACAGACCAAAGCTATGAAGAAGATCGCCGGACGCCTCCGTCTTGATCTCGCACAGTTCCGCGAACTTGAAGCATTCGCTGCTTTCGGTTCAGATCTTGATGCAGCATCCAAGGCACAACTTGAGCGCGGTGCGCGTCTTGTTGAACTTCTCAAACAGCAGCAATACACCCCATATTCCTTGGAGCGCATGATCGTCTCCATCTGGGCAGGTACAACTGGCCAGCTTGATTCAGTTGCAGTCCAAGATATCCGTCGCTTCGAATCAGAGTTCTTGGATTATGTTGCGCGCGAAAATAAGGGAATCTTTGATGTCATTGCAGAGACGAAAGAACTCAACGATGACACTGTC
>Ga0208546_1000116_pt1 | contig 38570 bp, 32 predicted proteins | sample DEB19_08_DNA_4_FD_184528 | JGI IMG/M metagenome (GOLD analysis project Ga0208546, IMG submission 184528) | Aqueous microbial communities from the Delaware River and Bay under freshwater to marine salinity gradient to study organic matter... | ecosystem: Environmental > Aquatic > Marine > Coastal...
CAGTTCTCCCCATCGTATCAGGCGGGAGTAGACCGACGACACGATACTGCAAATCGAGTTGACGTAGCTCGGCTTGCGGTCCTCGGCGAGCATTGCCTTCTGGAAGCGCGCGATGTCTACCGGCTGGACGGACGCCAGTGTTGGGCACCCTGTCACGCGCCAGAAGCACTCCCAGGCGCTTTTGTTGTGGTAAATGGTACGCTCAGAGGAAGATGTCTGGTGCTCCAGGTAGAAATCCCAAGCGTCATCGGGGGTGAAGTCCTTGACTGCCAAGTCGAGCGAGAACCGCGAGCGTAGCAGCTCTACCGCGAGGGCGTCGCGAATTTCCTTGGCCAGCTTCGGGTCGGAAGTCTGTGTCGAGCGCATGATCTGCTTGCCGTCAACCCCGCGCCATTTCATTGTCCAGAATTGACTACCCTTGCGCTTGAATAATGACACGCCGCGCTCTGCAATCTGCTTCTTTATCGCCATGAATCGTCCTCCGCTTAGTCGATTCATGGTAGCTTTGTGGTAGCAGGTCTGTCAATTCAAATCGTTAAGTGTTGCGCAGCAACGACTTACATTGGTAAACACGGGAAACCTATTGTTGACGCAGTATACTTTACCCTATGTAAACACTGGATTTACATTTCAAATCGTACCTGATTTGAGTGCCATTTGGTAGCATATTGGTATCAGTCGTTCGCCTTCATCTCCCTGATGATTGCCCTCGGAGTGGTCGCTTTTAGCTTCTCCTCGGGCGTACCGTAGGTCATGATCCAAATGTCCTTAAATCGCCTAAGTGCGTCCTCTATGCCGTATGTCTGTGTCAGCAGCTTTTCCTCTCTAAGCACAGGCGCCAGCTTGCGCCACACGGTTATTTTGTTAGCATCCTTCCCGGCAGACTCTACAGCATCCCGCAAGACGCTTCCTAGACGCTCTGAGCGTGCAGCCTCGTCAGCCATCAGAGTAGACTTCTCCCTACGCAAACGCTGCTCCACACCCTTGTCAGAAGCTCTGACATACCGACGCATGATCGGCCCAATGACCGGGACGCGCCCAATCTCATTGATCATGTCATCCTTCGTTTCGTCGCTAGAGAAGTTTATGACTGTACTGAAATACTTGCGAGCCTCGTACTCCACTGCCTGCTTTACAGCCTCTGGCACTTCCCCGCGCATTGCTGGTGCGACCACGCCTGCGGCCATCGCTCCACGATCAATGGCGGGCATGCCTCGGTAGGTATCATAGGGGCTCACGCCACTCGCAAGCAGCATCAAGTCCAGCATCATTGCTGGTAGTGGTGCCAGGCTATCAGGCTTTGCAGGTGCTTGGTTAATGGCGGTCCTGCCGATCTCGTCAATGTCGATTCGCTCGCCAAGAAGCGGGCGCGTGGTAGCCCATGCCAGCCCGCCAAAGAAGATGCCAGTGTGGTCAGAAGGTAGCGGGATGTAGGTTGGGGTGCCATCCTTAGTGAAACCGAGCGGGATGACAGTGTAATTCATCAGGTCGCTGTCAGGGACGGTGTTGTAGAAGCGCTTCAACCAGTCCTCTTCCTCATCCAGCCCGAGCAAGTATCCAAGCATGCCCAACTGTAACCCGCGCATTAGCAGCTTGGGTGCAATGTCCACTGCGGCAACCTTGAACATGTAGGCTAGCTTCTGCTCCTTGGCCGCCTTGTAGGTAGACCGCAAACCTTGAATATTGATGTTAGAAAACAGGAACAGCCCGTTCATTGGCCTGCGCCAACGTCCACCGGCCAGCGCATCAGGTGTGCCAGCCATAGTGCGCACGCGCTCCGACACCCTCATGACGCCCTCGCGCTCAATGTAGCCCTCATTGATCATGCGGTAAGCGTTCGCCGCCTTGCTCCACCGCTCGAAAAACAGGTTCCACGTCTCGACGCCATCCTTTGCTTTCGTCAGCACGCGCAACAGTACATTCTTGTTGATGTTCTTCTCCCCTGCTAGTCCATGAATGTGGGCCATGCGCTCGACTTCCGTTTCGTAGTCGGCCTGATTGGCTGCGTCATAGGCAAGGTTGGGGATGAGCATGTTGTTCTTGTAGGCAAACTTGGTGAGCATAGTGGACTCACCTTTCACCGCGTCGATGTAGGCATCCTGCCACGTCCTGCGCAGGCTGTTGATGACCGGGATTGGGTTTACCCCTGGCGTGTTCTTGTAACCGGTCGCTACATCCTTCATGAAGGCAACCGGCCCAAAGCCGGGATTCCACGTCGTAAGCGACCTCCTGAACCACCCTGACACCCACATGTTTTGGACGATCTTGGTAAAGTTGTTCATCTCGACAAGGTTCGTCTCGTATGCCAGCGCGATGGCGCGGTCGATGATTACTGCTTGTAACTTCCCGTCGAGTGAGTACTTCATGAGTTGCTTTGTTGGGTCAGTTGGCTCCTTGTAGACAATCTCCCCGCCACTCCTGCGCGACATCGGCGCGTCCTCTACTTCACCCAATTCCTTGCCCACATCAATGACAGTCATCTTTGCCTTGTTCTTCACCGCTTGCCGAATCAAGGCCATGTCCTTGAGCATAGTGGCGGTAAAAACGTTCTCGACCTCCTCGAACGTGCCGGTCTGCTGAAAGATTCTGCTGTTATCGGCATTGGACTTTGTGGAGTAGAATTCCTCGATGTACTTGATCACATTGAACGTGGCGTAGTTCTCATTGTCCTCGATCATCTTCAACAGTTCAGGTGACAACAATCGCGAACCGCGCAACTCGGGGAAGATGTACTCCTTGCGCAGATCGTAATACTCGTCTGCTGCCTTCTTGAGTGCTGCCATAGCCTCGGGACCATACTTTGCCTCCATATCCTTCATGCCCGTCTCTGCTTCTGGCTCAGTGACGCCCAACGGGTTGAAGAAGTACTTGCGCTCGGTTGACGTGCGCCGGAAGAACATGTACAAGCCCAACTGATTCCCGTCCATTCCAAATTTTTTAAGGGGGTTCAGGACCATCTTGTGAATATCACGCTGAAACTGATGCTGTGTCGAGTTGATGTGCTTCATGTCGCGCAGCCACAAGTATGGGTCGAGTATTTCACTACCAGTACGATAGACAGCAGCCTGCTCGTCGATGAGTGTGATCTTCATGTCGCGCCAGAATTTCTGTACCTGTTCCCATAGGGGTGGGTTCTCGCGCTTGTTTTTGGCTTTGCGCTTTGCATCGCCAAGACGCTGCATCTCTTCGACACGATCCACCACAGACTCGCTGTATTTTCCGTCGTGCAGTTCGGTCTGAATCTGCTCGTAGAGCGCCTTTACCTCGGGGTTGCGTTCGAGGTAGGCGAAGAATCCACGCGAGAATTCGGGTGCCTTCATCTTGAACGCCTGCGGATTATTCAGCAGGACAGACATCGCCTCGGCGTAGAGTTCTTTTGCAGAGTAGCGATACTGCGTGTACTTCTCGTTATCGTTGGCGTCGAAGGGATTCCACCAATGCGTGAGCGCCTTGAGTTCGTCGCGCACGCCGGGGTAACTGACATCCCATGCGTCCATCAGCTTGGACTTGATTTTGTTCTCCAGCAAGAGGCCGCGATTCTCCGCTTCCTCGATGAGACGGTAGCGATAGTACGCAGAGGTGTAGAATCCCTTGCGGTCGTCGCCCTTCTCGAAGGGGCCATAGTCACGGGCGGCGTCGATGGCTGCTTCCTTGCGCCACTTCGCCCGCTCTTCTTTGGTGAACGGCTGCTCCAGCGATTCAGGCTCGGGCGCCATTGATGTCTTGAAGTGCCGTTGCAACTTTGCAATCCTGCCCAGCACGTTGCCGCGCGACATGGTTTCGTCTGGCAGGTAATCAATGAGATGCCCTAGCTCGTGCGCCATAACGCGGCCAGCATAGTCTGGGTCGCGCAGGTAGGCGTTCATGACGTGTATGGTGCGATTGCCGGAGCGTTCGCGGTCAGTCGTGACAACCACCTGCTCAGGGTCAACGCCAAGCTCCTCGGCGACTGCATCGAGGAAGTCCGACTTCTCCTGCTCGTCGAACGGGGACTTGCTCGTCTGTTCTGCAACGCGCTCGCCGATGGCTAGATCTGCGCGAAGGCGAATCGTAGTGTCACCGACGCCGTGCATGAACACGCCCAGGCGCTCAGGCTTGCGTGGGAATCTCTTGACGACTTCGGGGTTCCTGCCGAGCAGCTTCTGAATCATACGGACCATGGCTGTCTGTGGGACGCGGTATGGGGTATCTCCCTCGTCATCCGTGACTTGCTCGCGCGTTGGGCCGGAAGCGGGGTACTCGCTCCTATTGGCGTCAACCTTACCTGCGGCGCCGAAGGGGTTGATGGCTGCGCCACTGTTGCCGAGACGGCGGTATTCGATGGCGAACCGCTTGGCGTAGGCGCGCGCGTGCTCGCCGATGTCGCGGACTACTTTCGCGATGAAGTCTGTGGCGTTCTTTGCCGATTCATAGATGACTCGCAGGTGCGGCTTGGCGCGGTCGTAGGCGTCCTTGGAGAGCTTGGATCCCGCAGTGATGATTGCGCGCAATGCCTCCACGGGGTCAATGCTTGTTTCGGCTTTTTGTGGCCCTTGCCCCTTTTGGCGCCGAATGTCCGCGACCTGCTCCTCGATAGTTACAGGGCTACCATCGTTCATGGTTTGGACTGAGTTTGCCGGGAATCCAGATTCTACTCTCAGCTTTGAAGATTCGCTCTTCGCCCTTGCTCCGAGAGGGGCGAGAGGGGCGATCCCTTCTATCGGTTTGCCTGTCAGCCTTTGATGGACAGCGCTTGCTGCTTCCGGGGAAACAACAGTCACCGATCCGTCTTGTGGAACAACGATCTTGATCGGGCGTTCCGGTGTCGCCTCTTCTGCGTGCTCACGCAACTGCTGCGCCACGTACTGTTCTTGGCTTGGCTTAAACCCGGTGGCCTCTTTGACCTTCTTCTTGTCTGCTGCGACAAAAGCCTCTTCTTCTGGCGTTGCGGTGACTACGACAGGTCGTGGCTTGCGGGACTCGCGAGCCTTTTGCAACGCTATATCAGCCCTCATTAGTTCGGCTCGCGCATCATCAACAGCTTTCTCAGCCTTGGCACGCGCTGCCTTGGACTTGCTGCGATAACGATTCGACTCGGCTTCTTTGACTTTTTGGCGCGCTTTGGTGCCCAGATCGAATAGGCGAGACACTTCCTCTTCTGTGGCAATGGGAGACTCAATCGCCTGTTCTGCTGGCTGTTGCATCTCTGTACCAGCCTGCTTCGCTACAGGGGTTGGTGAGGCGTCTTTCTCAGCAGGGAAGGTCTGTGTCACTTCTCGCTTCGTTACGCCAGCAGACTCTTTGGGGTCCGTGACCTGATCCACAACCGCTACCTTCATCCCATTATCGGTGGCAAACTTAACGTAATCCTCCAGCTTGCGCACAGGAAAGCCTGCCATGAGTGCTTCGCCGCGACGAGTCAAAGGGAGTCCCATGACATCTGCTGCTGTCTGAGCGTCCTCATAAAACAACTCATAAAAGTCGCCCATACGAAACATCAAAAGCGCGTCGCTTGCCTGCTCTTTCGCTTCGATGAATTGGCGAATAACCGGGGATGCTTTGGACTTGTCAATGTCGCGCCATGACGGAGTTGCCTCCTTGCCTGCGAAACTTTTCGGCTTGCCCTTGGCCTGCTGCTCGACCGGAATCGGAGATACCTCGGGCTTTCGATCTACCTTCGGGGCAAACCTTTTTCCCGAGAGCTGCTTGACTTGTCCCTTCAACTCCATGAGCGTTAGCGTAGTCAGGGCGTCTCGAACTGAGATCTTGTTAGCAAGAGCTACCTCATCAACAAAAGACCCCTCACTGGACAGCGACTTTAGAACACGAGCTTCTTTGTCGGTGACACTTTCAGATTCAGGCGCCCCCTCCGCCGCCTTCATCGCCTTCGTCGCCGCCGCCTTGGTCTTGTGCCCGAGTGAGAGCGTCTCGCCGTCGCGCTGAACCATCCACGTGCCGTCGTTGTCCTTGACGGTGGTCAGGGTGGGAGTAGTGACGGGCTGCTCGGTAGGTTTCGCATCCTTCCCCACCAGCCTGTCGAACGCCTTGTTCTGCCCCTCGGAGACCACAGGCTCGGCCTTGCCCTCGATGGCGGCGAGGTTCTGCGCGGCGGTCTGGAGCGTCTGGGTGCGGGATAAAGGTTGAGTGCTATTCTCAAGCCTTGCAGCTTGGTCTCTCATATCATGGATGCTTTGAGATAATGTGTCGCCTTTGTAGGCTATCCACTCCCCACCAGATTCTTTCTGATATATAGTGAATCGATCTACAGGGGTCCCATCTTTGCGCCTAGCAACGTACTCTTTTGAACGCACCCCCATAGATGGTTTGTCTTTGCCTTTAACGCCGCTCTTATCAGATACAGTGTCTAATGAGACTGGTACTCCTTTGTAAGACAATCCTCGCCTATCCTGTCCAGTCTGCTCGGAGGGTTGCGCGGCGGTCTGTAGCGCGGACTGGCGGGCGTCGGAGGCTTCCCTAAAGAACGCCATGTCCGAGACCTTGACGTATCCATCAGGCAGCTTCATGCCGAACTTCTCAAGATCGCGAACAGGTATATTCGCTCTTGCCTCTATGGCAGAAGTCAGTTTGGCAAACTCTCTTGCAGCCAAAGCTCCTTGCGACATTCCATCCCGTAGTGCCCCATTATAGGCTTGATCTTTTGGTGAAAGACCGCTTGGTAAATCCGGGAATGGTCCATCCGGTTTGCTTACACCAGACTCAAAACCTTTCTGAAACGCATTTCGCAAGACGTTTGTTTTGAAGCTGATTCTCGGTTTCCCAGTACCTTTTTGTGGAGCACCGGTCAGGAAAGCTATTGCGTTGCCAATGTGCTCAGGAGTCATTTGTGACTGCGCTGCTGTTGGTGAATCCTTCTCCCCGTACTTCGCCGCGAGGTCGGGGTAGTCGGCGAGGACGGCGGGCGGGACGGGCTGGCCGTCGCGGAGGGCTTGATTAACAAGTTCACGATGATATGGTTTGGCTATTTTTGCGTTGGCTCTTGCGGCAAACCCTCCTGACGCAGGAATGGCCGCAGACTGCTTAACAAACTCCTCCCTCGTCATCTCCCACGGCTGCTTCTGCGGAGCGGGTTCACTTCCCTCCGTGAGCCTGTCGAACGCCTTGTCCGGCTTGGCCTGCGCCGTGCCCGCGTCGATGTCCGCCATCTGCTTGCCAATGGTGTTCAGCAGGCCAGGGGTCTTGGATGGGGGCTGTGGTTGTTCAGCCGGGAACATCTCATTGAACGCATCCGAGATTTTCTGATTCCCCCCCATTTCCACGGCACGCCTGATAAGGTCTGGTGAAACTCCTTCCCTCTTTAGTGCGCGTAGCCACATTTCTGCGGCTGCATTTCGACCGTCACGGGCTTTCGTCACAAGATATTGAAGCATCTTCTTCGGTGTTACGTCACGAAAACCCTTTTCGCGTTGCCTCGCATCAAGCCCCTTAACTAGCAGCCGGTTCTTGGTTTCGCGGGTTGTGCCAAAGAAGGTGGGGAACACCTTGCGATCGGCCACGAGGTTTTTGTCCTTTTCAACGGACTCTAGCAGCGCAGTCAGTTTCGGTGCTATTTGGCGCGCCTTCTCAGGATTCGTGATACGGTCAACGTTGAATTCAGCGATGATCTCATCGGCGGAAAGCAGGTAATTAAAGAAGCGCACATCAGCATTTTTTGTTGAACTGACAGTCTCGCGCAAACCGGGATAAAGGGACTGCTCAATAGCCTGCAATTCCGCAAGCACAACGGGGTCGCTGTTGACCTTATCCCCAAGCAGCGAGTGTGAAGCATGACCTAGTTCATGCGCGAGCACGCGCCCCCGATCTACACCCTTCACGCTACTACTGATCGCCACCCCGCCGTGAAAGTGTGCGCCAAGCCACGATGGAGACCACAGCGACTTCACGTTGGATATGGACGCACCGTAGGCATTCGATACCCGCTCGTTCATATCCTCGGGCAAATCTATTTCCTGCCTCTGATAGCCGATAGCCTCAAATCTCTTTTTCGACCGATCTTTGTCGAGAATGTTCCCTTCTTCTTTCCCTCCAGAAACCGAGTTGAACCCACCTTTCTTTACCACCAAGTCTGGTACGCTGCGAGCGTTCTGCAAGCTGGGCTGCGACGGTGGAGAGAATTCAACCTGCTTCTCAAGAGTCTCGTTGAACTTGTCCGTTTGTTCGATTACGGGCAAGGAATCTGCTTTGTTGCCCTGCGGTTTAGGAAGGACACCGGGCGTGGGGGCGGGCAACTGTCCAGCATTGCTGGACAGTTCAGGTGCGGCAGTCTTGGAGGGGGGGGATGGTTGTTCATCTCGGTTGAGTTCAAAGACACGACGCGCTCTGGTGGCCCTATCTCTTGCTTGGTTAGCCTTTTCGCGAAGGGTTTCAAGAATCGACTGATACTTCGGGTGATCTTGTTCAACCCCAGGCACCTGCCGTTCGGCACTTGCGGCATCTGCTTCAATTTGCTCCACCAACACTGTAGCTACATCTTCGCGTCCCATATCCAACGCTGTTTTTATTCCAAGGAATCCTGCTGTCTCCCCACCGTCAACACTGGTCCCCCCGGAAATTCCAACCAGACCTAACAATATTTCTAAGGGTGACGCTTCACTTCCAAGAATTTCACCTCTACCAAAACGCTCATCTTGAATTGCCTCCTTCTCATCAAGAATCGCATCACGACGCTGTTTCAGCGTGGGTGCCCCCTGCGGTTCAGGAAGGGCACCGGGCGTGGGGGTAGTGAAGGGTGAAGAACCTTCGGGCGAACGAAGATCTGGGTAAAGTACATCGACCGAATCACCGGGTTCCCTTGTTCCATACGAGAAACCGTCCACCCGAGAAGTGTCGAACTCAGAATCCATCCGTTGTCGCGCTACCGTGCTCGCGTCCATCGCTTCTTGGTGCGTATAGAACGGGCCAGCAACAGGGCGCATGGCATTATCAGGGTTAGCCGAACGGGCGAACACATAGATGTCCTTGCCCCGCGCTTCTGCTGGGGTATTAACTCTGCCCTGCTTCCTGTTTGCGATCTTTTCGATACGCGCCTTTGCTGCACGGGCCTTCTCGTTTAGCGGCTCCCAATAAGTCTTGTTTTGAGCATTCGAGTAGGCATTGCTACCATAAATGACATTACCTTCGGGGTCAGACCAAGCAGCTTCCCCTGTATTGAATCTTGCTTTACGAATCCTATCCCTTGTGGCGTACAGGTCATCCGTAGACATGCGCGAGTATCTGGCAATCGCGTTGTCTCGATACTGCTGCGGAGTGTCAGCGATCATCTCCAGAACAACGTCTGGCACATCTTTGCGGCCAACGACATTGCCATCGCGAAGGAACTCGATCCTTAGACCGCTCTCGCTCGAATCTGCTTCCCATATCCTGAACGACTCATTTGCTGTTGCCTGAGAATTGGACGGCGTAGCTTCCTGCCCAGTAGTCAAGTCATCCTTGACAACTGCCTGCTCGGGCTGCGGTGCTGGCATCTTCCAACTGTCTTGTGCAGCCTTTAAGGATTCATTGCCATCCTGAAATTCTTTAGTCTGAGCAAGGCGATCCATTGCCCCCTTGTCGGGAGTGCGATAGCCTTGGTCGGCCATTTCTCTTAGCGCATCTTCCGCTGAGTTATAGGTCTGGTGTCCAGACAACCCACGCCTGTCGAAAATCTGCAATCGGAATTGTCCAGGTTTCCCACTCATTTCAGGGACCAATACCGCCCACCGTGTACCATCACTGTTGGACGCCTCGACGCCCACATGCTTGCCACCATTTGATTCCAGCAGGCGCTCTTGAGTGAGGGCTTTCCGCTTGCTGTAGAGCTTCGACGCACCAACCAGGTCTTGTTGATTAAGTGCTGACTCGATTGCGCGATTTAGTTCTTTATCTTCGGCGTCGAAATCTCTTGCAGTAGGCTCAACCGGCTGCGGCCTGCGCATCATCTGCTGTCCCGGCTGCGCTTGCCCGGTAAACGTCTTGATCGGAATTGGATCACGTTTGGTACCCGATTCCGGCGCGGGTTGGATCGCTTCTGGCTGGGTTTCCCGCTTCGCCATCTCGCGCTCAATCGCCGTGCGCACGGGCTTCGTCATGCCACCCTGCTCCAGCATCGACTGCAACTGCTCGGTGGGCATGTCGGCGTAGACTAGCTTGACCTTGCCCTTGGGCTGCTCAGGCTGGACCGGCTGCTGCTCTGGCGCAACTACCTCGGGGTTGGCCTCGGCTACCACGGGCTGCTCCTGCATCGGCGAGGCAATCGGCTGCTCGGCGGCGGGGACAGGGCTCACACCTGCCACCGTGCTCCAACTCGGCGCGTCCTGCATCTCGCGACCAGCTTCGCGAATTCCCTGCGCGGCTGCATCGCCGAAGTCCGATACAACAGAGTCGCGCACGCCTCGGCCAATATCCGGCGCTCGCGATGCACCAATGCTCAGGCTGGTTTCCAGCGCCAGGTTAAGCCACTGCTTCACGTAGTCGCCGGTCGTCATCTTCTCGCCGACGTTGCTCATCTGCGCGTCAGCAGTCTGCAAGGCCCACGTGATCGTCTCTTCGGGCAGTTCCTCGCCATACGCGAGCAAGGTGCGCTTCAACGCGGGCGCTAGGCTCGTCTTTACCGTCTTCACTGCTTCTGGCGAGATAGCCGTGAAGGGGAGTTTCTCAAGGCCGGGGAGTCCTGCTGCTTGGAAAGCACCCATGACGGCGCCCTCATAGAGCGACTGACGGCGGGCGTAGTTCACCAGTTCCTCGCCCTGCAATCCAGATGCCTGACCTTGACGCAAGCCGTCGTCGTAGGTCGTCGTCATCATTTGCGCCATGATGGCCGGGAAACCGCCAACGGCGCCAGAGACGCCCGACTGGATGAGGGTAGACGCGGCATTCTGTGCGGCGGGGCGCAATACCTGCCCGATAGGTCCAAGGTTCTGCTTGTCTGTCTCGGTGGATACTTCGGAGAGTAGCGACTTGTCGGCTGCAATCTGGTCGGCAGTCTTGCGGTCGCTCATGGCCGTGGCCAGTGTCGTCCCGAAAGCCATGCCAGCATCGAGGGCACCACCAGCGACAACGCGCTTGGCTGCATTCCCTTCGGTGGCTGCGCTTGTCACCGCCTGATTGAATCCTCGCTCCAGTCCACTCGGGGGAGTCGTGGGGTTCATCGTGTCGAGCGTTACTTGCGCTGCATCTCCCAGCACGTTGAACGGCGGGATTTGCGTGATGCCCTTCGTCATCGTCTGCACTGCTGCGACAGGGAATGCTGCCGCCTCACTCATCGCATTGCCAAGTTCGGCGGGCGTAGCGAGACGTTCTTGCGCTTTGGCGTCCCCGATGGCCGCGAACATGCCGCGCTCCTGCGGGGCGAACGCTGCGGGGTTGGGCGCCTGGTCGAGCGTGATGGGCTTCTGTTGCCCGATGCCCATGTATTCCTTGACGCGCTGCTTGTACTGGACTGTCTCGTTGGGCAGGGGCTTGCCTGCATCCACGTTGCCCATGCCGAAGTTGTAATACTCCAGCGCCTTGTCAATGTCGTTACCAGAGCGCTCCAAGAGGCTCTTGATGTAGCGCACGCCGCCGTCGATGTTCTGGTCAGCATCGAAGGGGTTTACGCCGAGTTCCTTCGCCGTGGCCGGCATAAGCTGCATGACACCGACAGCGCCTGCCGGGGAGACGGCCTGCGGGTTATTGTTGGACTCAGCGCGCGCCATGGCCATCGCCAGCGAGGGGTTGACGTTGTGGCGCTTCGCGGCCTCGTAGACCTTCAAAGGCACTTCGCCATGCTGCTGCGCGAACTGGGCGCGCGTCATGCGCACGGGCTGCTGTGTCGGCGCTGCTGGAGCGGCTGTGGGCGCTGGGGGCTCTTGCCCGAATTGCTGACGGTACTGCTCGCGCGTCATGCGGATAGGCTCTGCCATCAGTCAATGATCTCCACTAATTGCCCGTTCGGTGCTTTGATGATGTTCGATGTGGTGGCGGCGCCGGGGGGAGTGCCCAGCGGTGCGTTCATGTTTGCGGTGCCAGACTGGACGGTGCGAAGGCGTTCCATGGCGCGCTGAACGACGGCGGGAAACTCTGCGGGATCCATCATTCCACCGAGTTCCTGATTGACGACGTTGTTGATCTCGCGGTTCAAGTCGGCAGGCTTGATGCCGGAATTCTCGATCTCCTTTGTGGAGAAACCGGGAGGCAGGGTGAAGGGCACCAACTGATTGTTCTCGACGTAGTGCGGGCGCCCTTGCTCGTCGGTGATGACCTGACGGCGCTGCGAGTTCTGCGCAGGCTTGGGAAGCTCCATCGTCTCTACCTGTCTCGTGCTGGGGTTGATGACGTTCTGCACGTAGCGCCCATCGGCTGTCTGGTACGGGCTGCCCACCTGCTGCCAGTTCACCTTGTCACCGTCACCCTGAATGATGGTCTGCGGCTGGCCAAGCATCTTGCCGGTGGGGTCCACCTGCACCTGCATGATGGAACCGTCTGGCCCGGTGATCTTTTCCCACGTGTTAGAACCGGCCTTTGAGACGCTGATGACTGGCTCGCCCGTGTTCGGGTCTGGGCGTGTCCAGATCCAGTCGCCGGTTTTCGGGTCTTGCTTGACGGTCCCTTCGAGCTTGTTCTGCTTGTCCTTCGCGTCCTGCCGTGCGTTCTCCGCTTCCTGCTGCTGTACCTGAAACTGCTGCTGCTGCCCTTGCTGTGACATGGCGAATTCTCGTGCCGCCTGAGTTTCCTTCGCGCGCGCTGCACGCTCCACCTGCGCCTGATACGCCTGCTGGTTCACCTCGTTGGTGCGCTGCACGCGGTCCAGTAGCGCTGTCGTCTGGTCGGGCGCGAGGCCAATGACGCTGGAACCGCTCACACTCGCGGGCGTCGGCGCAGTCGGCTGACTCGTGACGTGCTCGGCAAGCCCCATGATGGCCGTGATCGGGTTCGTGGCGAAGTTCTTGCGGTACTGACGGCGCTGGAAATCGTCGTGAATATCCTGCTCCGTCACCCCGTCATCGTAGGTGGCTGTCTCGCCGAGCGAACGGAAATTGACAGTGATGGCCATATCACCCCCTTATTGGTAGTCGAACGTGCCCGCGCCGGTCGGGAGTAGCTTGCCCATACCGCCACCACCTGCAACAGACTGTACGCCCGAGCCGATTGCGAGCCCCATCAGCGCTTTCTGCAATCGCGACTTGAGCATGTCACCACGTTGCGGCATGCCTTCGTAGCCCTGCCCGCGCATCACCTTCTTCATGTCACGAGGAAGTGCTGCGGCCTGCTCTGGCGTGAGCGAACCGCCCTCGCTCATGTACTTGTAGAGAAGTTGCTTGTCTGTATCCGAGAGCTTCTTCGCCTCTTCGGGCGTCATCGTGGAGAAATTCTTCGAGCGTAGTGCGTTGCGCTGGCCGTCTGCGCCCGGTGCGCCCATGGTCTGCCCTGGGCGCTTTGGAGACGACACGTCACCCGTGTAGGCGTCTTTGCCACCCGTGACAAATCCGCCCGCCGCGCCGATGAGCGGGGCGTACTTCATCAGGTCCGCCATGCCGTTACCGCCAGCCATGAGAGACTGCGCGTCGGCTACTGCCGGGGCTGCAACACTGGACGCCATGGGAGACGGTACGTTGGCCGTGGCCTGCGTCGAGAGGTCGCCGATGGTGAACGGTGCGCCGTCTGCGGGCGAGGGGCCAGACGCCATGGGAGAGATGGTGGGTTTCGCATTGGGGGCTGTCGGATTGATTGGCAACTGATTGGGTACTGTGCCTTGTGCGGGGTTAAAACCTTCCACGCCGTCTGCCTTCGCCTGCCCCATGTACCCAGATACACCAGCAGTAGCCACCGCGCCGGGATCCACGCCGCCGCCGTCCACTGCGCCACCTGCCGCCGTGCCTGCCATGCCGCCAAGCGAAGCACCCACAGGCCCGCCGAACATGCCGCCAACCACCGTGCCAGCCATCGGGAGAATCTTGCTGGCAAGGCCGTTCTTTTTCTTGGCGTCCTTCTCGGCTTTCTTCTGCGCCTCTGCCTGTGTGGCAGACTGGCCAGAGCCGATCAGCGACTGCATGTAGGCGTTCATGCCAGGATTGAATGCCGTGCCTTGTTGCCCTTGCTGGGCGAGCAACGTTGAAAGCTGCGCCAGTTTGAGTACATCAGCCATGTTAAGTCTCCTTTACAGCAGCAGTGCGCCGCCGATTGCTTGAAGTGCGCCAAGTCCGATGCCAGCCTCGGCGCTACCCATGGCCATGCCGCCCTGAATGCCTGCTGAGGCTGAACCTGTGATGAGCGACATCAGGCGTTCACCCTTGGTCTGCGAGCGATTTACCACCTGCGCGCCGTAGAGTGCGCCGATGCTGGAGAAGCCATACTCTTGCAGGATGTTCATGTCCCACGTGATGTGCTTGATGAGGTACTCCAGATCCTTTTCCTTCTGGTCCTGCTTCGCTGTGACGTGGATCTTGGCGCGGTCGAGAGACATCGCAACGAATGCGCGGTTGGCGTCCAGCTTCGCGCCGGATGCCTGCACTGCCGCCTGAACAAGCTGGGCCTGCGCAGTAAGTTGCTCGTTGCGCCACTGGAATCGGAGCTTGGCGTCATACTCGCGGTCGGCCAGAAGGCGCGCGCGCCCGAGCAATGCCAGCTTGCCGATGGTCTGCGTCGAGAGGATTGCGCCCGCCGTCCACAGCCCCGTCAGCGTGTCCGTGACTGCCTTCTGGTATTCGATCTTGGTGCGCTCCTGATAGGCCGTGACGGCTGCGGAGATGTTCTCTTCGGGAATGAGTGAGTCGATGTTGGCACGCGCCTGGGTGACAGCCTCGCGCACAACCTCGGCCGCGTCGTAGTTGCGAACGGCGTCTTGAAATTCCTGAATGGCGACGGTGACATCGGCGAGCAGCGTGTCGGGGTCGTAGGCCGTCATGTTCTCGTAGGGCGAACCACCAACCTCGGAGCCTGCCGCATACAGCAGGTCCATCATGTTGAAGTTGCCCGACACAAGATCACCCGTGCCGCTTTCGTCGTTGCCAAAGAAGTTGTCCACATTGGACCACGTGGTAACAGATGCTGGGTCGATGTTAAACGCAAGCGACGCCCAAGCATTCATCACGTGAACTTCGTATCCGCTAGGCGGGGTTCCCGCTGCCTGAGATGCCCATTCTTTGAGTCCACCCATGATTACAACTCCACTGTGTAGCGGAACGTGCAGGACGCTCCAAGCATTTTGGCGATGGCGTTGATGGCCTTGTTGTCGGGAGTTGAGTCGAACTGGAGATGCGTGCAGCCAAGCGACTTCGCGTGAGGAATCAGGTATCCCTGCGCTGCCTTTGCCCACGCTTCCGGTGTGACATTGTTCGCCATCAGGAGCGCGTTGATGTAAAAGAGCTTTTCCGCGCCAGCCGTGGTCAACTGTGCAGTAGCCACCCCGGCTTTCTGTCCGTTCGGTGCAAGCAACCAGTAGGCACGGAGCGCGCCAGTCTTTAGCGCTGTTGCTAGATGCGAAAGCACGGTGCCGCTAATCTGCGAATCGGGGATGACTTGGGAGAGCATGGACAGCAGGATGCGCTGCGTTACCTCGCGGCCACACTCCTCGGGGGTAATGAGTCGAACGTCGAGATGCTCAAGCCCCTTCTGCGGGGGCTGTTGCCCCTCGACGATAGGCTCGGTGCTCGGCGTTGTATCGGACGAAAACTCCTTGGAGAGAGTAGCCTGTTCCAACATTTCCCGTCCCCTTGATGGTTGGCCGGAAGTCGTTCGAGCTTCGCTTGGGGAAAGCAACGCCATCCGAGTTAATGGATTCCGCCGCTGGGAATAACGAGTAAGCCTCGGTGGCGCCATCACGGGCGTACATCTCGACTTGCACGTCATCCAATGACTCATAACTGACCTCGACGACTGTAGTGGCTTTGGTGCCTCGATGGTTCATATCGTTCTGGTGAAGCTGGAATTCGACGTTTACTTCGTCTTGACTGTCAAGCCCAATCCCAGTTCCTCGCAGGACACCATTATACCGGAAAACTCCTGTTGGGCATACAGTCATCGGACCACCAAGTCGATTCTGTTGCGTCAAGACAAAACATGTATCTGCGTCGGAGATCCAGTAGTCGCCAACTTCGGGGTCGTGACTGATGACCGGCGAGGAAAGACCGCTCAGTTTGTGGCGCCATCCGAGCGGGTCGCCGATGCCTTGCCCCAGCACCCAGCGATACAGGTCGCCAGTTTTCGATAGCCATACCGTGTCGCGTTCAACGCCACATGCGGCACCCCGGCTGGCGACTTGCGTCTCGCGAACGAGACTTCCGACATAGCCTGGGCCACCTTGCTCGGGAGTGAACTCGTAGAGTGCGCGGTCGCCGAACGCGAGGATGCGATTGCCCTGAGAGACTATGACCTGTGGCGTACCACCACGGCGCATGCTGGCAAAGCCGATAGCGCCTGCCTCCACCAACCCGCGAAGAACGCCTTCCACCTTGTCGAATGCAGTGTTGCCATAGCAGCCGAGGGCCGTGAGCAGAAGCTGATACGGGGCCGAAACGTCGCCACCGATAGGCTCGCCATACACGATCCAGCGGTCGCTCCACGTCTGCAAGTCGTGCGTGAAATGCTTCTTGCGCGCGCGGAAGGTGTTGAACAGCGACTGGAATCGCGTACCACTGAACCATGAACCACCAAGCCCGCCAAGCACGAGGCGGTCGTAGTGCATGCCGATGGTCTTGCACGTGATGGGCGTCATGATCTGCGTGTTCTTCGTGCCGTTGGTGTTGCGCGGGAGATTGCCCACGAGGTTAAGGCCATCGCAGGCGAACCACACGTCTTCTGCCGATGCTACCTGCCAGTAGTCGCCACCAGAGGCGAGCGATGTCGCCGTCGCGTTGTCGGCGCTGTCGTACAGCGTCAGGGCCGTCTTGGCGTTGTTGGCGGGGTTTACCGTGCTGATGCCGCTGCTTTCGAGTAGCAACATGGTCTGGTCGCCATAGAACAGGCGCGTGCGCGGCCATGTGGCCGTGACAGAGACTCCCTCAGTGATGTGCTCAGGGTTGGTTGCACAGCCTGCCAGTGCGCGAGGTACGAGATTCGCCATGGTCTGCGCAAACGGTGCGCCTGCGGGCACGTGCTCATGCGGCACAATCCCGTTCGTCAGCGCTTCCTGAATCTCGAAGGCGTACTCACGCATCGATCCACATCCTCATCGAAGGCGCTGCACCCTCTTCGCTGATAACTGCCTCCAGTCCGTCGCAGTCCACTTTGGTCCTGTCTGCCGCCGTGAACTTGTGCGCATGCTCAATGCCCGTGGTGGATACCTCGGCGCGCCCGCGAACGTCGAACAGCTTCGCGTAGCTGGTAAACGTAGTGAAGTCATTGTGCTTGTGCAGCTTCGCCACCGGGGTCGCCTTCCAGCGATCAGCAGCACTCGATGCCGTGTCGGTGGTCTTCATGTTCCACCACAGCACTTCAAATGCCTCGCGGCGTCCGCTGCTGATGGGGTGCGTCTGCATCTCCACATCGTCGGCGCCGGAAGATATGCTGGATCCCACCATGCCGTTGTACCCTGGCGTGCGAATCACACTGACCGGGAAAAGCCCGTTCGGGTTGGACAGTCCCGTGCGCGAGAGCATGAATGCCTCGTCGGAGTCGCAAACCCAGAAGTAGCGCTCGGTGGGGTCGAACGTCATGCGGGCCGCAGTGAGCGTCAATGTGCTCAAGTACTCCGCGTAGCCCAGCCGGTACAGTCCGCCGCCCATGGGCTTTGCCTCGGGGAAGCTGGCGCCGCGCTCGCCAAGGAAATACATCTCGTTGTGCTTCGAGACGAATACCTGCTCCTTGTTGTCGCCAGCGTAGCACCCGTTGAACGGAATGCCCGTGGCCAGCAGGCGCTGCTCAATCGGGCCTGCTTCCGTCGCGGAGACGACGGAGACGCCCTCAGTGCCGTAGACCACAAGGTCGTTGCCGAACTGACGGGCAGAAAGCCCTGCGCCCGTGTGACGCAAGGGAAGGAAGTCCACCAGCCCCTGCTCAATCCACTTGAGGATGATGGGCTCGTACTTCTCGTAGTAGAACGTCTCGCTTGGGTAGCCGAGCAGCGCCATCATGCCGGAAGCGGGCACGTCGCTTTCGCCTAGCACCGGGGGACCAATGATGAGCCAGGTCGTGTCGAAGTTGTCGTCCTCGGAGGTGACGACGTTGACCTTCTGCTTCTTCTTCCACTTGTTGACCGCCGCAGTAAAGCTGTCGCTCTGCGTGCCTGTTCCAGACGCGCCGATAAGCACGAGGCGATTGTTCCAGTTGGCCACGCCGTTGCAGACGGTCGTCGTGCTGCCCAGGGTGCGGTTATCGGTGGAGCCGGGAATCCGCCACATGAACGACGTGCCGTTCGTGGCAAACCAAATGTCGAGGAAGCTGGCGAACTGCCACGCCCCGCTGCCGGTCGCTGCGAATACGGGCACGGCGGTCACGGTGTCCAGCGTGCAGGTCAGGGACGATGCAGCCGTGAAAACAAGCCCGTCCGAGTGCGAGTCGGCCAGCACAAGGCGCGTGTAGGTGCCGTTGGTGCTTACTGCGCTGCCCCCCTGCGATGCCGTGGTGTTCGTGCCAACAGTCAGCGTGCCGCTGCCAGAGTAGCTCGCCACGGTGAATGTCACGAGGTATGTCACCCCGCTTGTCCACTGCGTTGTCATGCTGGCCTTGGGCTGCTTTGCCGTTGCCGATGCTGCGGTGAATGCGATGGCGTTCGAGGAGTAGGCAATGCCCGAGCCCAACGTCCAACCCGTAGCATTGCCGGTAAACGTGCCATTGGAGAGCACGTTGCCCTCTGGACCGTAGGCAGTGATGGCCGTGGTCGTCAGGGCCGAAGGGTCGATCGTGTAGAGCGTGTTGTTGATTGCCGCCATCGCAGTGCGGTCGTCAGAGTAAAGCTCCGCGTGCGGGAAGCTCGCGTGTTGCGCTTGGAAGCCTGCGGGCCAGTTGAATGTCGGGAGCTGCTTGGCACGCCGCTCGGTGGCCATCAGGTTGCGCATCTTCTGCATGTAGGGGGCATCCACAGGCAGGTCGGAGTAGGGGCGCAATCCGTTGATGAGATGCTGGTCAAGGGTGATCGTTTGCATGGGTCTACTCCGTTGCTGCACCCGGCGCGGCTGCACGAATCCAGTGCGCCATGGCCGGGTTGTTCATGGGTTCAGTGAGGACGCGAATGTCTTCGAGGGTGACTGCCTCGCGGTCGTTCGCGCGCAATGCAATCTCTGCTTCGAGGTAGGGAATGCCGAAATCAACGCCACCCTCGCCGTCCAGTTCATACCAGTCGGTTTGCGTGAAGTCGTCCTGCGGGCGCAGGCGATACTTGATGCTTGCCTCCCAGCCGTTAGTCGAGGAATTCATTCCCACCACGAGTATTCTGGAAAGTGTCTCGACACTGCCGGATGGGCCGCGAAACTTTTCTGTCACGTAGGACGCTGCATCATCGAGATAGAACACAGCGCCATAAAGCTCGCCGGGGCCAAGTCCTGCGACTCTGGACGGCATCCACGGCGCCCGCGTCAGCCCGTTCTTGTTGAGCAGGAACGCATCTCCGCTGCCATCCCCGATGTAGAACTCATCGTGGTAGGGCTCGTGAATTACCATGAGCGTCGCGAGGTCAAGCGATGAGATGGGCGCCTTGTAGCCCAGTCGCTCGGCGCGATAGGTGTTGTCAATCTGCCAAAGCTCTCCGCTGGCTGAGACAAGGATGTGTCGGCGCTCGTCGCCAGCAACGCACGTGCGCGTTGAGCCGATCGGAAGGCTCATCTGCTGCGGCATGTTTACCGGCGTCACGACGGCATAGGTGTCGGCGTAAGGGTCAAGCACACTCGAACCGCCATCGCCATAGATCGCCACCCCGTTGCCGAGGGGGATAGCGTTGGTGATAGCGCCGCGCCAGGGGAGCGGGCGAAGGCCGGACTGGTTCATCTGCTCCAGTTCCAGCACGAACGGGTCGGTGGCGCTGTAGCCCGTGTCGCTCGCGCTCAGGGACTGGTGAATCAGGATGTCCTGCCAGAACAGGTGCAGCATGTCTGGGGCGAAGTAGCTCGACCACCACACCCAGTTGCTGTCCGCGCCTGCCGAGTCGAGCAGTTGCGCCTGCTCTGGCCGGTCGGAAGCGTACGTTTCCCAGAACGTTGCCCAGTCCACCATGGAAGCGAAGTTCGAGGGTTCAAACCCGCCAAGGATGACGCGCCCTTCTTTGTGCGCGCAGCCCGTGAATACACTCACGGAATCCTGCACAAAAACGTGCTCGCTCCACTTCGTCTTGAAGACCACGCACTGCACATTGAATAGCATCCAGCAGTCGTAGAGATCGACGAAGTGCCAGTCGTAGCCAGAAGTAATCGCCTTGGATGTCGTGCCGGTCGTGTCAGTCGCGTCTTTGGTATTGATGAGCGTATAGGTGCTTGTGCTCAAGTCGAGGCTATAGATAGCGTCGGCGAAGCACATCAGCGTCACTGCCTTGCCGTAGAATATCTGCGGAAAAGGCCACGCCTTTGACTCGCCAAGCTCAGTGAGCTTGGCGGTGTCAGGGATGTCATAAAGGGCATGGAAGGGCTTCATGCCGTACTCAGTAGCACGGTGCCCCTTCGCGTCGATGAAGACCTGCGCATTGCGTCCAGTGAACGCCTCGCGCCTAATCCCCGTCTGGCAAGCTGTGCTGAACGTCAATAAGCTCAATGTCGCCTCCCAGCTGCTCTTTGAGTGCCGCAACCTCTTCGCGCAAAACCTCGACCTCGCGCTTCTCCTGTTCCTTGCGGCGTTGTGCGCGCCGAAGGTGGCGCTCGCGCAATTCCTCTTTCGAGATGCGCGCTATCGGTTTGGGGACGCTGCCGTGCATCTTCATAGTCCGAGCCTCAAGTCTTGGTTGGAGCCAAAGCCTTCTTCCCAGTGCAGGTCAGATTGGATTTGCCGCACCTGCATCATGAGACGGGTGTATTCCTGATTCTCGCCCTCCTGATTGCGGTGCAATCGCCCTTCGAGGGAAAGCCGGAAGGCGTCTACGACACACTCCTCTTCCTTCTCCATCCACCACGAGTACTCAGAAGGAAGTGTGATTCTGGCCGGGTAATACCCGCCGTAGATGCGCACCGTGTACTCTTGGTCCGCCATAGGGCCGATGATGATGTCGTTGGCGTACCCGGTGTCCTGCGCCACTTCCTCTTCGGTAACAAGCACAATGGAGTTGATGGTCGCTGTGCTCGTGCCCGCACTCGTGTAGAGCAAAACGATCGTATCCCATGATCCGCCCGTTCCTGCGTCAAACGTATGCGATCCAGCGGTGCTCAGTGACTCCTGATGCGTAACGGTGTACGCCTGCTCCTCCTCATTGAACAGCGCAAACACGACGCGGACATTGCCGTCTGGGACCGTCGCGATATTGATGGTGACTTCCTGCGTCTCGGCATAGATCTGCGGGAGTCGTTGATAGATGGCGGGAGAGGGGGATCCGCTGTCCACGAGCGACAGAACGCCGCTGGCGACAGAATAGCTGCCACCGCTGTCTACTCCTTGCGTCCAGCCGGTCAAGCCACTGGCGAAAGACCCGTTGATGATGCCCGGTGTGGTTCCGCCATGTGCGCTGATATTGCGAGCCCAGTAAAGTGGGCGTTCAGTTTGAATCGTTGGGCCTGCGTAGCACAGCTTCCGCAGAGCGTGGTAGTCAAGGCGTTCGAGGTAAGTTTCACCCTCGGCAGTATCTTCGATGGAAATGTTGTTGATGAAACGAAGGTTCGGAGCGACAAAGCCCCGCGCGCTGGATGCCAGCGTCGTCTTGTAGATCTGGTCCTTGCCCTGCGACGGTGTGTAGCGAGACAAGAACTTGATGGCCGCATTCAGGTGCCAGTAAGCGTCGCGAGAAAGATCTGTGCCTGCCTCGTTGAGCAGGTTCTTCTTTCCCGTGCTGGCTCTGACTTGGGTAGTGATGTCGAGTGCTGTTGCCATGATGCCCCCTCGTATTGGGGGGAGCGACCGCAGCCGCTCCCCCCAATCGGGTTAGGTTAGGACTTGTCTTCGCCGAGGTTGCGAATCCAGAACATCGAGTCGAGATGGTGGAACTCGTAAGTCTCGATCACGCGATGTCCGCCCTTGATCGAGGTCTTGAAGTTGTCGCCATCGCGCTGCGCGGGCATCGTGCTCCACGGAATGTTCGTCAGACCGCCACCTTTGAACGGGCAGACCTTGATGAACTTCGTCGGGAAGAGCGGCGTGGCTTGGGCGAGAATCGGGTTCGTGTTGAACTCGGCTTCCACCATGAGTTCGATCTTCGGGCCGACACCCAAAAGGTAGTCAACCTCCATGCCGAACTCGTTCGTCTCCTTGGAGATGGTGTAGTGCCCGCTGTTCAGCACGCAGTTGGCCAGCACGTTCTTCTTGGTCTGGCTCATCAGCATGGTGAGCGTTTCCGTGGGGTCGATGTACTTCGACGCATTGATGGCAATCTCGCGCAGGAAGGGGATGGTGCCGCTCGACACGCGATCGGTGGACGCCGAGTAGGTCGTGTCTGTCTTCCAGTTCACGAAGTTGCCAGACTCGTACTGGCCCAGGAACCAGTACAGTCCGCCCGCGTAGAAGCGTCCGCTGCCCGCGTTGAGGCGCTGGCCGAGAAGCAGGGTGCGGAAGCGCTTCTGCATCAGGCGCACCAGCGACTCGCGGGCGCGGTCGGCCTTGAGGTTCTCGTTGAGTTCGCTCTTCAAATTCAACTCGCGCTCGGAGATTTCGTGAGCCTCGCTCATCTCCTGCACGTAGTTGGTGTAGGGCGTCTCGTGCTCGGAGACGGCATCTCCAAGCTCGTAGATCTCGCGTTCCGCGCGCTGCGTCACGCACCAGGTCAGCGAGGCGCTGGCCAAGATGCTGCCGGAATCTGCGGTAAGCAGCGTCACCGAAACGTAGGTGTTGCTGTCACCACCGAATACCGGGGCGCCGGTCACGCGCGCAAAGACCTCGGTGCCCGTAACGGCGTCGAAGATCGCGACGGCATCGTTCTGCTGAATGTTGCGGAAGGCAGGGATGGACGCCGTGGCGCACTTGAGGATGAGTACGGTGCCTACGACGCCACCGGAAGTGTAGGCGGTGCCGCCGACTTCCGTGAGGATGTCGCCGACCGTGCCGGTCAGGCCGTTGTACGCAGCCTGATACCAGATGCGCTCATTGGCATCCACCGTCGCCTTCGTGGCCTTGGCAATCTTGTCCATGCGCCACAAGGTCGGGTGCGACTTCGAGAACGGGGTGTAACGAGTCACATTGGGATTGCGGGACGGCTGATGGATTCCGTCGATGCGGTCGGTGCTTACAAGCGCACCAGAGGTGGTGATAAGTGACGGGGGCATGTTTGCCCTCCTTTCTTCAAGCCCTGAAAAACAGAAACGGCCCGCTCGCTAGGAGCAGGCCGCGACGGTTTCCCGTGGGGGCTATATGTGGTTGTTTCCTTAGTTGACTTGGACGACGAAAGACTGGAGCGTGGTCTTGTTGGCCGCGTTCCCGAAGGCTGCTTTCACAACCAGATCCATTGCCGCTGCACTCGCAAGGGAACCAATTGCGCCGTGATAGACATCGCCGGTAAACGCGGCGGCGCCGATCTGGCCCGACATGGTTCCAAAGGTGTACGCGGTGCCGGTCGAGGCATGCACCGTGCGAATGACCGCAGTCACATCGAACGCGATGTGATCGTTCAAGATCGCGTCAGCAACGGCGGTGGTATCCAGAATGGTCTGGCCTCCGAGCGTGACGGTGATCTGGAGCGTGTCATTGGTGCTGGTGGCGCTGCCCAGTGTGGTGACGCTGACGAGTCCGCTTGCGCGAACCACATCGCCAGCAGCCAGCACAGGCAACGTCTTGGTGCCGTTGGAGAATGCGGTCAGCGACGTGGCGGCGTTCTCGGTTGATGCAGCCGTGTTCGAGTGAACCATGCGGCTGATAAAGCCGCCATCCACCTTCTTGTTTGCATCGACGATGACGGGCTTCGACGCCGTGATGGTGCCTGCCGTTGCCGGGGCTCCACCGCCCAGGGCTGTGTTAAGCTCGTCGTTCGTGTAGTCGGAGCTACCGATCTTCAAGCCGTTAAGCAGTCCAGGCTTCGGCGCCGCGTCAGTGCCTGCCGCCTCGATTCCGATCGCATCCACCAAGTCTTCGGTGTTGCTGATCTTGTGTGCCATGGGTACAGACATGATGTTCTCTCCTTACGCGGTAAGGTCGCTGGAGATCACCGACCAGCACTGGCCATTGCACAGGACCGCAGCGTTGTCGCCAACGTCCTTGAACACCAATGCGATGTCCTGACCGGAGTGAATCGCGTCGTCCTTGTCCTGCACGGTGAACTGCGCGCTGCTGCCGCCATCGACGGTGCAGACGAACATGTACGGCAGGCCGATAATGGCTTCCGCCACCGGGGGCAGGGTCAGGGTGAGCGTTTCGCCAGCGGCCATGGACAGGTGATACAGCAGCTTGCCACGGTCAGCATGGGCGATCGTGGTGCTGGTGCTGACCACCTGTGGGGTGTAGTCAACGGTTTCAAGCGTGCGATTTTTCGCGTCGCGGTATTCGGACATGGAACTGTCCTCCTTCTTTTAGTCGTCGAGGTTGTAGCCGATGGCTGCCAAGCTCGAAGCGTTGTTGGTTCGTTGTGCTGGGGCACGCCGCGCTTGCGGGGTGGTCCCCAATGCCGTCGATCCTGCATTTCGTGTCGTGAGGTTGTGTCGCTGGCCACCATGCTTGGCGATTTCCTTCGCCTTCGCAATGACTTGGCTGAGACGTTTCTCCGTTGCACGCAGGAGTTGCACGCTCGTCTGCTTGGGGTTTTGTGCCCACACAGCATCGAACGTGCGCGAGACGATCTCCTCGCCTTTCGGCCCGCTAAGTTCTGGGTAGCGCTCGTAGAAGTTGTTGGTCGCAACCGCCAACGGCAAGCGCCCCTCCAGCATGCGAGCCACGAGGTTCACAGTCTCAATCTTAGAGTTGTGCTGGATCACCTGAGCTTGGCGCTCAAGCAGGCCAACAAGGGTTTCTCCGTTCCCTTCCGTAAGGATGTCGTCGAGTTCGTCATCCGTGTAGGTGAATTGCTTGGGAGTGAATGCGTCCTCGATGCTCGTTACGGCATTGTCCGCCACGGCGGGCGCCGCCTCTTCCTCGGGGTTCGTCACCTTCTCCCAATCGACCAGGCTCTCGGCGAGTTCCAGGCGCTGTCGAAGCTCCTCGACCATCTCCGGCGTGTACTGGCCGTCTTCAAGTGCTTCTAGCGCATCAGGGTCAACCTGCGACTCTTCCGGCTCATCGAACGAGTCAATGTCACCAGAAGTTTCCAGAGATGCCGCGTAGTCATCAGGGTCAACAGCCTGCGGCTCGCTATTTTCCGGTTGCGTCTGTGGCATGTCTGCCATAGAACTTCTCCTTGATGTAGTTCAGCAGCTCTTCGCGCTGCTCTTGTGGGGGGGTTGCTTTATCACTAACCAGCGCACGCGCCGGGAAATCGGCAATCAGCGTCAGTACTTCGAGTTTCGCCTTGATGCGCATGACTTCCAGTGGGTCGTTTGTCTGGAACAGTTGCGACGAATACCTGTCCAAGAGTTCCAGTACGCCCATGATTTGCTGGAGGTAGAATGGGTTGTGGATGTAGGCCAGAAGCTCTTCATCCGTGCCCGCAACGACTCCCGGCTGGATGCCGCCAAGCAGGATGTGCAGGCGCAGCGGGTTCACTGGCGTTGTCGAGTCTTTGGGCTTTGGTGTCGGTTTCATGCTGGCACTCCCTGTGGGGCTTGCTGCATGCCAGCAGCCTGCGCATTCGGGCCTTGGAGTCCCATGGGCGCCAGTTGGCCAGACTGCGCCATGGCGGCGACAGATGCGTCATCGGCAAAGCGAATGCGGTAGTTGCTCAGTTCTCCCAGCCCGATTTCTTTCCAGAACTTGTCGAGCACTGCGTCGAGGTTGTAGCGGGAGAGGAACATCGGCATCACCCCCTCCTGCGCCATGACGGTCTTGGCGAACTCCACTAGCGCAGCCGTATTCATGCCGCCGTCTGCGCCGGTCATCACTGGCTGCACGTCGAGGTTGGGGTCGATGTCCCAAGCCGTGACGGAGAGCGTTTCTTCGTGCGGAAGCAGGCCGAATTGCTCGCGGATAAGCATCTCTTGCTCACCCATGATGTCGATCATCACTTCGCCCTGCATGAACTGGGTCGTGTTGCAGAGCATCTGGTAGCCCTGGCGCTGGAACGACTGCTCGTCGATGCGCATGGCGGTCAAGGCAAGGATGCCCGCAGGGGTTTCCTGCAACGCCTGAATGCCGGTGGCTGTCACGCGCTCAGGGAGGCTTTGCGCGTCCTGCACGCCGTCGTTCTCGCGCGTCATGGCAATCATCTGCGCCACGTCGTTCCACATGTTTGCGCTGGAATCGGGCGTCGGGATGGCCATGTAGGCATCTTTGATGCTGCGGTCGAGCGGGCGGTCCTTCTGGAGCGGGATGATGAAAGGTCCGCCAGCAGAGGACATTTCGCGGAAGCGGCGCAGGTCTACGATGTCGGGGTCGATAAGGTGCTTCCCGTTCTTCTCCGTCCACAGGTGCTGCATCCGGCTCTTGATGATGTAGTTGATGGTCTGATGGGGTCCAAGCAGGCGCGAGGCGTGAGAGACAGGCGCAGTCTGGTGTCCACGGGCATTCGGTGCGGTGCAAACCACAGGGAATTCCCCGTGGCGGTGCCGCAATTGGTGCGCCATCAGAATCACTTGGTCTGCGCCGAGGGCGAACATCCAAAGCTGCGATGTCTTGCCGTCACTCAGTCCAAAGTCACGAGGAATGAGGCGTACAATCATATACATCACGTGGACTTCGGTGCTGTCGCCCTGATGATTCATGGCCTTGTCGGGATCGACGCCTGCACGCTCTTCGCGGTCGCTCTGGCTGCGCCAGAACCGGCTCAGTCCGCCCTCTTCCTTAACGTAGGCATGAAGGGCTTGGCAGTTGAACAGGTTTTCTTCGGGGTCTGCCTCGGAGTTCAGAAGGATCTGGCTGTCGGTGGTCGTCATCCAGCCAAAGAAGCCCGACTCATGGAATTGGTCAGGCGCCTTGCTCTGGTCTAGCAGCACTTGGTAGTTGTCAAGAGGGATCCATTCGGTGCCCTCGCAGATGACTTCCGTTTCGTCGCTCATGTGGCGAACAAGATCGCCAGCCTTGTAGCCGTCCTCGCCATACTGGCTCAGGACGACTTCCATGATTTTGTCTACCTGGGTGATGGTGTAGGCTGGAGCGGTTTTCTTGCTCCACTTACCCCACATGTAGGCGCGGCCATGGTCGTGCGCCTGCCCCCAGTGAATGTCGTTGGCACGGCGTTCCTTGAACCGCATGCTCTGGTAGCCGTTGACCAAGGCTGCAACCTCGGCTGCTGCCGCGCGCTTGCGCCCCCCCGGTCCCTTGTAGCGGTGCAGGAGTTCCTTCGTGTTGAAGGTGCGGTGCATGGCCGTCAGAAAGCGATTGTTGCCAGCAGCAGCCATCGGGAACACGATGGTCATTGGTCGGCGTGGGTCTTTGGCAAGCATTTGCTTGTCGAACCAGTCGGTTTCCATGTAGCCATCGATTTGCCGGTCCACGTTGCGCAGTTCTGGCACGATCTCTTCGTTGGCCGCATACCCGCGTTCGGCGCACTTCTCCAGCATGCGCAACAGGTCGTCATGCGTCTTGGATCCCACACGGAGATCGACACCCTTCGGGTAGTTGCCGCTGGCCTTGTCGCGCATCTTGCGCACCAGCTCTTGAGATAGCTTCTTGTCGGAGATCATGTCATGCACCAATCAAGGCTGGAGAGGTAGCTTTCCAGCTCCTTGTCGGCGTGCAAGTCTTCATCCGTGTCGAAGGAGAGAATCTTCTTCGGGTCGGGGTGAAGGAGGACTCCAAGCTCTTTCATCACGGCAAGCGAATGGCCAGCCGTGTCGGGAGCGTCCCAAAACTTGCAGGACGGAAAAGATTTCAGGGCGCGCTCAAGCGGCCCGTTCTTCATGCTTTCGTCGTGCTCGATCAGCCCATCCTCGTAATAGGGGATGAGCATCGCCGCGCGCTGTTCCTTGATGCCCTCGTCGCCGTCGTACTCGGTGCGGTTGGACTTCAACCAGATCCAGCGAATCTGACCACCAAGCCCGCGTGCCTTTGCCGCCTGCTCGAAGGTGTACTGGAGCAGCTTGCTGCCGCCCGTGATTTCCACGGCAATCGTGCGCGTCTTGAGCGCCAGCGCCATGTCGAACAGGCTGCGGAACATCTCCTCGGGGTACATCTTCTTGACCACGTTGTCGCGGAAACGAATCTTGCGCTCGTAGGGATTCACTGAGCACCCCAGAATCGACGTGCAGGCGCTCTGCTTGCCCTTCGTGCAGGCAGGGTCAACGACGATGAAGCGCTTTGCTTCCTCGCCCCACTTCTTTTCTTCGCGACGGTCGTTGTAGTGCTTGAACCAGTCGGGGCTGAAACCTCGCGTCTCGGAGGAACGTGGCTTGCACAGGTATTCGCGAGCAAACAGGTCCATGCGCGAGCGGAAACGTGCCGCCAGCGCGCGCACCGCTTTGTCAGTCACGGTGCTTTCGAGGCTCTTGTAACAACCTGGCGACGTTTCTACCGCAATGGGGTAGATGCGACTGTGCCACTCAGGGTCAGCGAGCGCATTCATCATCAGGGCGTCGATGTGCTTGCAGGTGTCGGAGAGGATCACGCGCCACGGTGCAGTCCAGACGCCCGTGTCGGGGGCATCCCAGCGATGGTCTTTCGCGGTTGGCTGCTCGTCGTTATCCACCGTCTGCAAGAGTTCGGCGTAGAACCATTCCTCGTAGCGCGCGCGAACAGTCTCATTCTCGATGTTGGCGCGAGGCTGGGAGTCGTCCGCCCAAATTAGCGAGACACGGTGCATGCCGTTGTCGAGCGGCGCCAGAGAGCCGTTGCAGGTCTGCAAGGCGCCCTTGGGGGAGACGCAAGCGAACGGGACATTGGTGCCAGGGTCAACGAGGAACCACGTGTCTTTGCTGAACGCAGGCGAACGCCCCTGATACCGCTCTGGGTTAAGGTTGCCGTACACCGATCCGATCTGCGGCGACAACAACATGCCCTTCAATGCTTCCGTTCGCTGGGCCGCGATGTCATAGATCGCGCTGTGATACAGCACAAACTTCTGCAAACGGTTGGCGAGGCACCGCGTCAGGTAGCCAAGTCCGATGGTCGTCTTGGCAAAGCGACGGCGGGCAAGCACTGCAAGGAAGGGGATGGTGTCGTCGTCGATGAGTTTCAGGTACTCGTACTGCTGCGCCGTGTAAGGTTTCTTGTACACGTCAGGGAAGAACGTCTTGTTGAAGAATTCGGTGCCGGTGGACTCTAATTCTCCCCGCGCGCCTGTGGGCTCAATGCTGCGCACAACCGTCTCCTGAATAATGGAGTCGTTCGTGTATTCGAGGCCGTACTGGCGGGATACTTGCTCGTAATCCCACGCATGCACTCGGGCATCTCGTTTTGCTCGCGGCATTCATTCTCCAAACAAAAACGGCGCACCATCTCCGAAGAGTGGTACGCCGCGAGGTTTCCCTGGGGGCTGTCTGTCGGTCGTCTAAGCCGTCTTTATCCCGAACCGTTTCTCGATGGCGCCTGATACCATCAGTATCGCCCGTCGAATGGTAAGCCAGAATTCACGATCGTCCATCAGTTCATGCCGCCTCGGACGGTAAGGCTTCCCGTGCCGGAACCCACCGCCGCGCGGAACTGAATCGCGTCGATCGGGCCGGTGCGAAGGATAAGCACGCTCGATGTTTGCGCTGCCAGCGTGTCTGCCGCAACCGTGCAGGTCAACATCACGCTGTCTTCGGTGGAGAAGTCGTCCACGAGCTTGATGAAATCGCTTGCCGCGTGGGGCTTTACCCAGACCTCGAAGTTCGTCAGCGCCTTGCTGGCGTGCGTGTTCTTGACCTCAATCGTGCAGATCTCGATGCCCTTGTTGGTGCGCACACTGCCGATAACGGTGTCCGTATTGGTCGGCGCGCCATCCATCGTGAAGTACTGCGGGGCGTTGTCGAACCCGTGGCTGATCATGCTTATCGCTCCTCAAGCGTCACAACGCAGGTCGTGTCTGCGCTGTTCGTTACGGAAATGGCAGATGCAAGGGAAATACCCAGCACCCGCTTCAAAGAAAGTGCGTCTACCGAGCCGGTGAAGCCCGAGGTCGGTGCAATCGAAATGCCAATGCCATCGCTCTTCAACAGGAAGGTGTACGTGCCGTTGGCAGTGATGGTCATGTCAGTCATGCCCGTACCGCATTCGATCGTTACGCCGTTGCTGGCATTCACGCTCGATACGGTAATCGTGGCGATGTAGGGGGCGCCACTGACGTAGGTTCCCCCTACCATGTCGGCAGTCAGCACGGCGAGTGCCTGCACCGCGCCGCCCGTGTGCGTAGCCTTGCCACCAGAGATGGCCCAGTTTGTCCCCACCGTCCACCCCGTCGAGGCGTCGAGTAGGGGCTGCTGAATCAGTTCTGCCTGGCTGCTTCCGCTGCCAGCGAGCGCCACCTGATAGATGCCGTCATTGCCGGCATCCTCGCAGTTGGTAAGCGCCACCACGTCAGAGTCAGCGAAGGCTGTCGCCCAGTTGCTCGCGTCCAACGGCTGAATGACGCTGTACCCGTTGTCGCACTTGATGAGTTGCAGCGCTGAGTTAAGTGGGGGCATCCCGGCAGTAACATGCGCCCGATGAACCGTGCTCAAGCCCGAAAGCTGTGTGCCGATGCTCGTAATCGTGGCGTCCAACTGCGTGAGAAAACCCTGCATTGCCGTGTTGATTGTGCTCAACGACTGCTGCTCAAGGATCATGCTCGCTTCAAGGCGACCGAGATTGTCCGACTGTCGCACACACGAGTCAATCAGCCCGCGAATGTCGCGCAGGCGATTGCTACGTTCCGCGTGTGTAATCACAACAGCCATCAGTGATGCGTCCTCTCGGCTGAACGGCGCTCAATTTCCTGCACCTTCTCCACTGCCGTGAGTCGATTGCCGTGCTCTTCCGTCTTGTTAAACAAGGCTTCGGTGAGGCGCTCCAGCTTTCCCAGCCCAATGTCTAGCCTGTCAATCACCGTCTTGAAGCTGCCCCATGCTTTCGCCACCATCACAAGATGCGTCAGCAGCACTGCAAGTAATGACAGCACTGCAAGGATGATCCCGATCTGCTCCCCCGTCATGAGAAGCCCTTGCCTGGGCCGAGGGGCTTGCGGCCTTTTCTCGCCTGCACCACGCGCTCAATTACGGGCTCAAGTTTTGACAAGTCCTTAGCAATCTTCGGGGCGATCGCTGGCTTGTACCATGACTTGTTGGCGTCGATTTGTTTGGCGATACTTAGCGTTTCGTTCTTCGCTTCGCCCATCACCATGCGTGCTTGGTCTGGAAGCAGGTCGTAGCGACGAATGTCAGGCGACTCGCTGTTCTCCAGCTTCAAGGGGTGAACGCGCTCAGATGCCACCTTCGATACCGCCATCGTCACCACGAGGTCAATGCCCTTGCGAATGAGCCAGCGCTGCGTTGCGTACCATGCTGTGCCAGGGATTGCCGTGAGTCCTGCAACCAGTACAGGGATGAGTAGGGTGTCAAACAACTCGTTCATGCCGCGACTCCTGAGAACCACAACAGAAGCGCTTGCCACAGTCCAGCACCGCCATACTGAAACGCCAAAGCGAACAGCGCACGTGCCAGGTCGAATAGGATGTCTGCAATGTCCATTGTGTTCTCCATAGGTGCCGTGGTAGACCTGAAAACAGTTCAGGCCACCACGGCACGAGCAGGATCTCAACTACGCGGAGGGTTGAGTGATTTTGGTAGCGGGAATCGGACTTGAACCGATGGCCTGCGGATTATGAGTCCACTGCTCTGCCAACTGAGCTATCCCGCGAGATTCAACTATGTGCCGGGTAAGTCTCAGGGTTGCGTCCTGCTTCCCATCGAACGGGGCATGTAGCCCCTTGTCCCCGGCGTGGCTTTGCGCTACGCACTCGGCCTAACTTGCCGGACGGGTAGTCCCATCCCTAAGCAAGATTGGTGGCGGTGGTCGGGCTTGATACCGGCTCTGGCATTAGGAAAGGCTCCGATTCCTTTAACCCTGCCAGCCTACAAGTGGCTTTTTTTATCGCTAGCCGCCACTACGGGCGTGTCCGTCCACGCCGCACCGCCGAAGTCATTCAACTTGCAAAAATTACTTGCGAGTTCACTCGCCCTGAGCCGCAAGCCACGCCGCCGTCTGCGCTTCGCATTCCAGCGCAAACGACTCTTCCGAGCAGACCGCGTAGGTCGAGTAGAAGGCGACAGCGGCGCCATCAATCACAAACACCAGACCGCCCGTGCTCGTCGTATGAACCTCGTCGGCGCAAATTACCTTCACGCCCGTCGCGCCACCTTCGCCGTTGTGTTGCAGGATGAATTTCTTCAAGATCGTGCCCTTCCCTAGTTCGTAAAGTACGTCGTGGCGTGCAGGCGAAGGCCACGTTCAAGACAAAGTTGCACCTTCTCCGTCGCCTCACCCTTCGTGATCTTGCCGTTGCGATCCAGGTCCAAACCCGCGTTCTGAACGTAGCGTTTCGGGAAGCGCGCGTCGCGCTTGTCGAACAGCACGAAGTCCTCGGGCTTCCCTACCGCAGCAGGCCACAAGATCGCCATGTAGACATCGCTAAGGCTCTTCAACTTCCCACGACGAGGCCAGAAGTACGACTCCACAACCGACAACTGATCGACCGCAGACATCTTGCTCAAAGCCTCTGTGCTCGTCCCCAACGCCGCCGCCGTCTGAGGCATGAATTGAATCAGGCCCGTCGCACCACTCCCCGCAAAATTGCGAATCGAGGGCGAGAATCGTCCCCCCGTCTCGAATGCCATGCACGCCATCAGGTGACTCGCATCACAACCAAGCCGCGTCGCCATCAACAGCACGCGAGCACGAAATGCCTCGTCAACCTTGGCTCCCCATGCAAGAAGGCGCTGCTTGCTCATCACAGAACACCCTGGCTGGCAAGTGACGCCTCGATCGCGTTCATCCCAGACTCCGAAAAGTCCTCCAAAACGTCCTCGTCAGAGACATCCACAATCTGCTCGAAGCTCGCACTCACATCGCTCACCGTCGCCGAAATCTGCTTGCGGGAGAAGTTCTCAAACGCACGCGCTTTCAGCCCGTCAAGGGCATGCTCGCGTATCGTGTGCTCCACCAAGGTCTTCTGCTCGCGCTGCTCGACCTTCTGGAAACGGCGGTCAGGATGGTGCTCGAAAAGCAACTGCGTCACGCGCGTCAACGCCGACAGGGGAATGTCCTTCGCGTCCGCAAGGTGGTCCTTGATGCCCTTGATCGCCAAGCTGCGCGCTTCCGTCAGGGTGTTCACTTCGCTGCCAAGTCGAAGCGAAATCTCGGCCTTGAGATGCTCCACGTGCTCGGCTACCAGCGGGTGCGCAAGGATGGTTTCAATCTCCTTCTTCGGGCGCTTGAAGTACCCGGCAAGCGTCGCTACGTCCACCAGCGGAACCGTCCCCGCAAGGCTCGCTACCTCGCCCCACAGTGGCGGCAGGTCGAGGATGCTCGTGGCGTGCGATGTGTCGAGTGTCTTGGCCATGCCGGAATGGTAAACCCAACGTCGCGTCGATGTCAAGACGTTTGTCGCGAGGTACAAAAATTTGGAGGGGGTGGGATGTACTGAGGTGTGAGTGGCCGCGTCCCCCCTGCCCCCGGTCGCGGGTCGGGCGCGGGCGGGTGGCGAGGGCGCCGCAGTGGGTCGCGCCTTCGGTGGTCGTCGCAGGTGGGGTTGGTCATCGCTCCGAAGCGGGCGCAGGGTTGCCGGCGAACTGGCGCAGTGCTGGCCGTGGGCATCCTTCGGCCTTCGATGCTGGCCAGGGATGGGCGCTCGGGGCGCGTTTTGTGCGTCATTGGTAGCGGTTGGTCGTTTTGCCCAATGAATACGGGCTAGCTTGTTATCATCTGCTGATAATAGGCGTCTGTGAGGGGCTGCGCGGGGCTGACTGAGGGCGTCAGCGGTCCTTGATGGCGCGCCACAGGTCGAGCCATGGCACCGAAGCACCAAGGGCCACGCGGGCCGCGTCCACCTCGGCACGGTGGGCGGCGTAGTGTGCCTTCGCTGCCGGGGATTCGCTCAGGGCGCGCTGGTGCTCCAGCGGGACGCCGGTGTCCTCGGCGATGCGCCAGGGGTTCACACCTTCGGCCCAGAGTTCGATAGCTCGACGGGTGGCGGGTTCAGCGTCCTCGATGCTGCCGAGGGCACGCAGGGCATGCACGCGGCCCGGTACATGCCGGAGCCGGGTATGCGCCATCCTTCGACGCTCTTCCGCCGTGAGCGCCTCGTTGGTTGGGTTGATTCGTATGCGCGGTCTTGGCATGTGTTAATAATATCGCGTTATCAATATCAATTCAAGCCCTTCCTGACCCTCTCCGAGCGCCGTCGAGCGCTGGTCGCTGACGACCTCGGCGGGCGCGTAGCGTGGCCCGCAGGAGGGCGGCGGCGGCTCGCGCGATTACCCTAAACTACCCCATATACTCTTTCTTATATCTTTAGAATAAGAGTAAGAGGGTGGTTGACAGGTGGTTTTTGCGCGGGAGATTGTCGACAAAGTTGCGCGGAGATTGTCGCCAACGTTGCGCGCGCGGATTGTTGATTTTGTTGCACTTACGGCGCGTTTTGTGTCGCTGGCGTGTCGCTGGCGTGTCGCTTTCAAGTGGTTAGCGTGTCGCTGGCGTGTGGTTAGCAGGTGGTTTTTGCGCGCGAGATGACGCGGAGATGACGCGGAGATGGCGCGGAGATGACGCGCCTTTTTCGCGCGAGTAGTACGGAATGGGTTGCTACTCGTCGCCCTTCCAAGCCCAAACTTGGCCACCCTGGAGCAATGAGAGGGCGAAGAAAAGCACCCGCGCAACTTTATACGTTAAGTGTCTTGACAGGTACGCGTTATGCGGCTATAATGACACTAGAAACACGAGCCCCGCGCAGCATGCGACGCCACGCGGGGCAGCTCACCCAAACAAACTAGGAGATCGAGAGATGAGCAACGCAGATTCTACCAGAAACTACACCATCGAAGAAATCACGGACGCGGGACACGATGAGGATAACGCGGGGCGCGTGCGCGCGCTGTGCGCACACCTTGATTGCAGCCCTGACGCCCTGAGCGAAGGGTACAACAGCAAGACCTTTGTGCTGAATCGTCGCAAGGTCAAGCGCGGCACGTCGCCCGAGGAAGCGCGCAAGCTGGCAGCGTTCGTGCGGGAAACGCTGGGGAAGTTGGAATTCTTTGAACCTCACCCCGAGAGCAACGCACACAACAATCTCCCCGGGCGCACGTTCATGATTGCGGCGGAAGATTGGACGCGCGCAGAGATTAACAGAATCGGATACCACACCATAGAGCGAGTGGCGCGGGCACAGCAGCCGGAGGCAGTCAATCGCGGTATTCACGACTTCGTGAACGCGCTTTACTTCATTAGCGACGAAGCCAACAAATACAAGACCTCGACGCCCCATGAGGAAACTTTGTGCGAAGCGTTTGATGGTGGCGACATCACCGACCGCAGAACAACGGAATGGACCGACAGCGGCGAGTATATGGTCCTGGATGACGACGAAGCCGATCGCGCCTGGGATGATTCGCTCGAAAATTACCTCGACGACTGCGTAGAAGGCGCGGACGGGCCATACTTCGACCGTGAAGCCTGGAAGCGTGACGCGCGCAGCGACGGGCGCGGGCATAGCTTGAGTTCCTACGACGGCTGCGAAACCGAGCAGGAAGGCAAAGATACCGAAGGCGACATCATCACCTATTACATTTACCGCATCAACTAAGGGGCGCAGCATGAAACCGATCACCATGCGCGACATTTACACAGCGCCCACCCTTTACGGCTCCGGCATCCTGGCAGCGCGCGCCGGGGTGTCCTTGGATTTGGTGCAATTCCGCGACGGGATTACCGGCGAGGTTATGACACATGACCACCCGTTCATGCTGGAAGTTGCGGCAGGATACCAAAACGAACTAGAAAGGCTCGCAATATGAATCCCCACCTATACACAAACGAGGAGACATTGGCGCCTCATCTCATGCAATGGTTCACTCGTGGTGCTATGTGGTGCCGCGAGGGCGATGATTACGCCCCGCCCTTATCATTCCCTTCCGCCGCCGCCCGCGAAGCGTTTTATGATGGTTTTTCGCACGAGGATCGGTATGGATGCCCAACAGGTGAGGAGTTCGCAATATGAATCCCCACCTCTTCACCGACCTCGCCGCGAGCGAAGAATCCAGCGGCTTCCCCGACAACGCGCGCGCCTTGCGTGCAGTTCCCGCGATAGTGGAAGCGTTGCGCGCTGCTGTAGTGCATGTTGGCGCGTGGCAGTCAAACAAGGCGCACGATCCAGATGTATTCATGGCAGCAGCCCGAGCCGCCCTCGCGGCCATGGACGCCACCACAACAAATGGAGATGAGACGATGAAAGCCTACACTGTAACCCTTAGCGATGTCCGCCACACCACCCGCCCCGAGATTCACCGCGTCATAGAAGCGGACTGTGCAAGGGACGCACTCCGCGAGGCTGGAATGCCTTCCCACTTCACCACAAACGACGGGACCGCGTATACGTCCAGCGTTGCGCCATATTCGGTTTGGACCGTATCCCCGGCCACCACCGAGGAGCCCACCGAATGAGCACCTTATACAAGTTCAAGACGCCCGACATTCACGAGGAGAACGATCGCTTCTTGTTCGTTGAGGACCGGGGCGATCGCGTGCTGGTGGCAGACGCCTCGCCGATCTGGAATGACTGTATCCGCCCTGCTTTTGTGTATCTCAAATCAGACCTGGAGCCCGTACAATGAGCACAGACCGCCCGACATCGACCACGCGCAGCAAGGGATTACTCTCCCAGTTCCACCTAACCGAAGAGGAGCGCGCCATCCTGCGCCAATACGACCCGCTCAAGCGCGGCGTGATGAGCAACGGACTATGTGTCATCCTCGACGCGGTGAAGGCTCACGGCTTACCGACGAGTAAGAAACCCTAGATCGAAATCTATATCGTCCTCATCATATGAGGGCGCGCAAGCCACCGAGGGCGGCGATACTGGCAACAGGTCGCCGTCCTCTCTGTATGTGTCGCCGTCGAAGTCATTCGCCACCTGGATGCGCCGAGGGAGCGCTTCGGGCTCCTCGCGTTGTACCTGGCCGTTGACCACATCGAAGATACGCTGTGTGGCGCGGTCGAAGTGAAGAATTACCGGGTCGCCGTCGCTGGTCGTCGCGCCGTTGCGGTGCTTCTTGACGTGCAGCTTTAGCGTTGCCTCTTCGCGCGCGAGCATCAGCACGACATCGGCGTCTTGCTCCAGCGCACCAGACTCGCGCAGCATGGACATGCGCGGCGCGCCGTCGCCGTCCGCCTCGCGGGTTAACTGGGAGAGCACCAACACCGGGACGCCAAGCTCGCGCGCAATCCCTTTAATCTCCCTGCTTATGCCGGCGACGGCCACCTGTCGATTTTCCGCGCGCCGGTCGCCCTGCATGAGTTGCAAATAGTCGATCGCTATCAGGTCCAATCCCTGAGCAGCAGCACGGCGGGCGGCAGAGCGCAGCTCACTAACGCCCAGCACTGGAGAATCATCTATCAGCAGCTTTAAGACCGCGAGACGATCGCGCGCGGCCTCGATGACGGGGATGTAGTGCAACCCATTCCCGACCAGATCGCGCGCGGGTATCTGGCCCTCGGCGCAGATGAGGCGCCCCCCAAGACTTTCCTTGGACATCTCCAGCGAGAAAACGACACATCGTTTCTTGCTATGTGCAGCGTTGAGCAGGAAGTTGAGCATGACCGCCGTCTTGCCCACCGAGGGACGCGCGGCGAGGATGATGTAGTCCCCCGGCTGAAAGCCCCCCAGGATGGCGTCGAGGCGCTTGTAGCCTGTCGCGACTCCGGTGATGGTACTGTGGTGGCGCGCGCTCTCGATGAGGCGCGAGGCGGCATCGGCTGCGATGTGATCCATACCCCACAGCGAGGAGGAACTGGTGATGCGCGAGAGGCGCAGCATTTCACGCTCTGCATTGTCGAGCAGGGTTTCTGCCGGCATCTCCCCGGCGTAAGCCTGACTGACCAGGCGCGTGCCAGTCTGAATCACGTCGCGCAGGGTGGCACAGTCTCTTACTATCTGCGCATAGGATTCGACGTTGGCCGAGGTAGGGACGGCGCGCGTGAGTTCTGCGAGGTAGCTGGCGCCCCCTGCTGCGTCCAAGGTGCCTGCCTGCTGTAGTTGCCCGATCAGGATGACGGCATCACAGGGCTTGTTTGCCGCGTAGAGCGTGGCTATCGCGTTGTAGATGTGCTGGTGCGGCTCCAGGTAAAAGACATCGCCTCCCTTGTCACGCAAGACCTCGATTGCGGTGCTTACTGCGTCGGGGTTGAGCAGCATGGCGCCCAGGGTAGAGCGTTCAGCCTCGATGTTCTGCGGCGGCGTGCGGTCGAATTTCGGCGGTGATGCGCTCACTGCTTTCCCTTCAAATCGCTGTTAACGTTCAGCACGCGGTTCAACTCTGCCATCCGCCTATCCCGCTCGCACTTTGGGCAGTCCACCGGCTCGTGGACGTTGCGCGTTGGGT
>Ga0208546_1000120_pt1 | contig 38241 bp, 59 predicted proteins | sample DEB19_08_DNA_4_FD_184528 | JGI IMG/M metagenome (GOLD analysis project Ga0208546, IMG submission 184528) | Aqueous microbial communities from the Delaware River and Bay under freshwater to marine salinity gradient to study organic matter... | ecosystem: Environmental > Aquatic > Marine > Coastal...
TGCCACATTTTCATAAACTGCGAGAAAAAAGGTTAGCAATGGGCATTCGTGGGCGGCACTCGTCCGCCGAATTGGCCGTTATTTCCGGCTCCGGCATCGTTTCGATTGCGCGGCCCGATCCGCCGAAGGAATTGACCGACGAGCAGGCCGACGAGTGGCGGCAGGTTGTTAACCGCCTTCCTGCGGATTGGTTCCCGCGCGAGACGTGGGGGATTCTGTCCCAGTATTGCCGTCACGTAATCGCGGCGCGGCGCGTGGCGCAGCTTATCCAGGATTTTGAATCCTCCGATCAGATTGATGTCGAGGCTTATGACCGGCTCCTAAAGATGCAGGAGCGCGAGGGTAGGGCGCTTTCGTCGCTCGCCACTCGAATGCGGATTTCCCAACAATCGAGCTATGAGCCAAACAAAGCCAAAGGCAAGGTTGCGGGGCCGAAGCCCTGGACCATCGGCAAGCCAGACCAAGGGTGATCGGAATATAGCCTGGATTGAGGCGGTGTGCCGCGTCCCGGAGGGGCGGGATGTCGGGAAGCCCCTTACACTCAGGCAATGGCAGCGCGCCGAGATAAAGCGGATTTACGACAACCCGCATGGCACACGCCGCGCGATCCTAAGTTTTGGCCGCAAAAATGGGAAGGCGCTTTGTCTCGATACACCAATCCCAACTCCCAAGGGATGGCGTACTATTCGGGACATCGAACCGGATGATGAAGTTTATGGGGCTGATGGTTTGCCTCATCGGGTTCTGGCAACCTCCCAAATATTTATTGGGAAGCGGTGTTATCGCCTGACGTTTTCTGACGGCACGAAAATTGTCGCCTCTGAGGACCATCTTTGGCAGACGCGCCATTCATACCGTCCATGGGCAAAAGCTCGCGTCAACGGTTCTGGTTATGGTGGACGCTGGCGTAACGACGTTATCTCCACCGCGAACATCGCTGAATCGGTCTATCGGGTACGCAAAGACGGCGGCAAAGAACATAATCATAAGATCGGCGTGGCACCGGCCATCCAGTCTGGTGATGTTCCCCTGCCTATTGATCCTTATGTTCTTGGCGTCTGGCTTGGCGATGGTTATTCGCGCAGCGCCCGCATTGCTTGTGGCGATCAAGATTTAGATAACCTAACGCGGCAACTATCCGCAGCCGGTTATCCGTCAAAGGTTAGAAAAGAAAAAACCGCCTGGAAGGTATCCGTAACGCAGGATCGTAACGGGATACTCCAAGTTCCGTTGCGCCGATTGGGCTTACTTGGAAACAAGCACATCCCAGAGGCGTACCTGAATGCTGGAACCGCACAGAGATGGGCGCTCCTTCAGGGTTTGATGGATACCGATGGCGGCGTAAATCGCTGCGGAGGGCAAACCACCGCTCGGTGTTCGTTCTCCAATACGCGGCATAGTCTGGCGTTCGGCGCTTGGCGTCTTGCCCGGTCACTGGGGCTGAAAGCAACTATAACTGAATCCGACGCCCGACTGAATGGCAGAGTTACAGGGCGTAAGTGGCTCGTAGAGTTTGCCGCCTCTGCGGATGAGCGGATTTTCAGGCTAGAGCGAAAGCAATCGCTTTTACCCAAAGCCATCGGCGCTCGGTCCAGAACACTTGCTATCGTTAAATGCGAAGAAATCGAAAGTGTGCCGACAAAATGTCTAGCGGTGGATTCGCCAGATAATCTGTTTCTTGCCGGATATGGATGCGTCCCGACCCACAATACGGCTTTGGCCGCTTTGCTCCTGTTGTTGCACCTTTGCGGCCCTGAGGCGCGGGCTAATTCGCAGCTTTATTCTGCGGCGCAATCGCGCGATCAGGCGGCTATTCTGTTTTCGCTTGCCTCTAAAATTGTGCGGATGTCGCCGGAACTGACTGGCTATGTCGTCATTCGCGACACAGCGAAGCAGCTTTACTGCCCAGAGTTGGGGACGCTTTACCGCGCTCTAAGCGCAGACGCGACCACGGCTTACGGTCTAAGCCCTGTTTTCATCGTTCACGACGAGTTAGGCCAGGTGAGGGGGCCGCGCTCCGAGTTGTACGAGGCGCTCGAGACGGCGACGGCGGCGCAGGATTCGCCGCTATCGCTTGTGATCTCGACGCAAGCGCCAACGGACGCGGACTTGCTTTCTGTTCTGATCGACGACGCGCTTGCGGGGCACGATCCTGCGGTGATTGTCAGCTTATTTTCCGCACCGGATAGCCTAGACCCGTTTTCAGAAGATGCGATCAGGGCTGCCAACCCCGCGTTCGGAGATTTCCAGAACGCCAAGGAAGTGTTGGCGATGGCCGAAGGCGCGCGGCGGATGCCGTCGCGTGAAGCCGAATATCGGAACCTGATCCTTAATCAGAGGGTTGCCGCCGAGGAATTATGGATTCCGCCAAGCGTCTGGGATTTGAACGCATCCGCATCTGAATTTGATCGGCTGATAGACGCGCCGGTTTATGTCGGGGCCGATCTCTCGGCCACCCAGGACTTGACAGCCGTAGTGGCCGCTTGCCCCGACGATGAGGGCATTTGGCATACGAGGTGCTGGTTTTTTCTACCCAGAGACGGGATTCTGGATCGCGCCCGCGCGGATCGCGTTCCTTACGATGTCTGGAACGGACAGGGGCTGCTCATAGCCACGCCGGGCCGGACGGTCGATGAGGATTTCGTGGCGGCCACGATCAAGCGCGATTTAGCCGGACGTAACATCGTCTCGTTTTCATACGACCGCTGGCAGATTGACAGGCTGAAAAAGGCTTTTGCTCGAGCGGATTACGGTCCGCCGATGATGGAATTTGGGCAAGGCTTCAAAAGCATGTCCCCTGCCGTGAAGGCGGTGGAGACGCTGGCCCTGCAATCCCGGCTGCGTCACGGGAAGCATCCAATTTTGACCATGTGCATCGCCAACTCGCGCGTCGAAATTGACGCTAGTGGGAACAGAAAATTGACCAAGAAGAAAGCAACTGGCCGCATCGACGGAGCGATTGCGTTGGCAATGGCTATCGGCAGCGCGGACACCGCAGAGGACAGCACTAGCGTTTACGACACGGAGGGCGGATTCCGTAACGAGTATGCGGGCATCGGATCAATATATGATGCCGAGGCTACCGTATGAACATCATCCAGCGCGTTGGATCTTGGCTGATGAAGTCCGGCACTTCCAGCCCAGAACGGTGGCTATTGGATTGGGTCGGTGGCGAAGAAGCTGACGCCGGAGTCCGCGTCAATGCGCAAAGCGCGCAGCGCAGCGCGGCGGTTTATGCGGCAGTACAGGTTTTATCGCAAGACATCGCGAAACTGCCTCTTAAACTTTATCGTAAGTTGCCCGACGGCAAGGGCCGGGTAAGCGCGGAGGATCATCCGCTCTACAAACTGCTGGCCGCAGAACCTAACAAGGTGCAGTCCTCGTTCGACTGGCGCGAAACGATGCAGTCGCATCTGTTACTGCGCGGCAATGCCTACTCCCTGATCGAGCGCGATGGTCGTTATACGCCTAAACGGTTGATTCCGCTCCATCCCGACTGGGTTGAGGTGCGTTTAGATAGCGATGGCACCATCTTTTATGACGTAAGGATGTGGGCTGGCGCAAAGGTTCAGCGGCATTACCAAGAAGATATTCTGCACATTCGCGACAAGGCCGAAGATGGATATGTCGGAGTAAGCCGGATTTCACAAGCCCGCAACGTCATAGGTATGGACCTTGCGACGGCGAAACACGCATCGAAGCTGTTTGCGAATGGCGCTCGCCCCGGCGGCCTGCTGGTTCATCCAGGCAAGGTCGGCAAAGAGGGCCGCAAAAGCATCGCGAAGGAGTGGAATGAGCAATACCAGGGCGTCGAAAACACGAACCGGGTTGCGGTTCTTGCCGAAGCTATGGATTTCAAACCCATAGCAATGACCAATGTTGATGCCGAATTTATTGAAGCGCGCAAACTGACGCGCGCGGAGATCGCCAGCATCTTTCGTGTGCCGCCGCACAAGATCGGCATTCTAGACAATGCGACGTTTTCTAATATCGAGCATCAGTCGCTCGAATACGTCACTGATTCACTGATGCCAATCGCCAAACGCTGGGAGCAAACGCTTAACGCAACGCTCCTGCGCGATACGGAGAAGGGCGAATATTACTTCGAGTTTCTTTTCGACGCGCTTCTGCGCGGTGATCTCAAGAGCCGCTATGACGCCTACGCCGTTGCGAGAAATTGGGGATGGATGAGCGCAAACGACGTTCTTGAAAAGGAAAATATGAATCCGATTCCTGACGGAGACGAATATTTACGGCCTACGAACATGACTATTGCCGGAACTCCGATATTGCCGTCAGACGCCTCGCCACCCCCAACGAAAGACATGCGACCGCACGAGGCGTTGCGGCTAGTCGCTGGAGAATAAGCATGCGTCGGCTCGTTCTTGGGTCCAAGGAATTTCAAGTTAGAAAATTACGCGAAGCAAAAGAAAGTGGCGATGAGTGTCTTATCCGCCGAACGCTTGAAACGGAAATCAAGGCGAGCGGCGAGGACGCCCGCGTTCTTGATTTTACAATTTCGACGAAATCGGTTGATCGCTATGGCGACACCGTGAACCCGGAAGGCTGGAAACTCAAAGCCTATAAAAAGAATCCGGTCGTCTTGTGGATGCACGACAATTCGCTTCTGCCCGTAGGCAAGGCAACAAATGTTCGTGTTGAGGATGGCAAGCTCAAATCTCGCGTCGAGTTTACGCCGATGGGGATGCTGGCCTTCAACGATACCGTCTATCAGATGCTTAAGGACGGTTATTTGTCGGCGACATCCGTTGGGTTTGTCCCGCTGAAATACAATTTTTCCGAAGACCCCAAGCGCCAGCTTGGAATTGATTTTGTCGAGCAGGAATTACTCGAATTTTCAATCGTTACCGTTCCGGCGAACGCCGAAGCGTTAATCGAGGGTCGCGACATGGATGAGGTGGTCACTTTTGACGCATCTCATTCCGTCGAATTTGCGCGCCACCGCCTCGAATTATTGAAACTCGGCTAACGCCGAACCGCATCCGCTCGCGAGGGCGGCTGAACAGTGGCCGGGAAAATCCCGGCCATTTTTTTTGGACAAAAGGAGATTTCAATGTCCAATCGTTTGAAGGCCCTCCGCGAAAAGCGGGCCGATATTATCAATGCTGCCGAACTTATTACTGAAAAGGCTGAGAAAGAAAGCCGTCTCGTTCTCAACGAGGATGAGCGCAAGGCGCACGTCGCGCATCTTGACGAGATCAAGACGCTTGACGCTGAGATTCAGCGTGAGGAGTCGATCCTTGCCGCGAAGGCCGCTAAGGCGCAGCCGATCAACATTGTCGATGGCGTCCCCGCTCTCTCGGCCGCCCGCAGCGTTCTTTCGTCTCACGCGCTCAAAAACATTCGCGGCGAAAATTCTCTGTCTCGCGCTCACAAGGTGGGGCAGTTTTTCCTCGCGACCATGTTCGGCAACGAGAAGTCCGCGAACTGGTGCCGCGAAAACGGCCTGATGGTTCAAAAGGCGATGTCGGAAGGCATCAACTCCGCCGGCGGCTTCTTTGTCCCCGAAGAAGTGTCGATGGAAATCATCACGCTCCGCGACAATTACGGATTGGCCCGTCAGGAGTTGCGCGTGTACCCGATGGGGCGCGACCGCATCACCATTCCGAAATGGGTCAGCGGCCTGACCACGTATTTTGTCGATGACAAGGGCACCGCCGTTACCACCTCCGATCCGGTTTATGGACAGATCGGGCTGACGGCGAAGGCGATGGCCGCGCTCACCTATGTTTCGCGCGATCTGGACGAGGACGCCGCCGTCTCCATGGGCGACCTTCTCTCCGGCGAATTGGCGTGGGCTTTTGCCAAGGCTGAGGATGGCTGCCTCTTTAGCGGAGACGGCACTTCCACCTATGGCGGTATGACGGGCCTGCGCTCGATCTTCAACGCTGGCGTTGGGTCTTTGGCTGGTGCCGTTGATGCGGCAAGCGGCCATGACACGATGGCTGAAATCGACGCGGTGGACCTTGCGAGTGTGCAGGGCAAGCTGCCGCAGTACGTTTATGATCGCGGCAATCCCAAGTGGTACTGCTCGCAAACGATGTTTGCGAACGTCTTTGAACGCCTGATCGGAGCTTCCGGTGGCGTCACCAAGGACCAGGCATCGGGCCGCACGATCCGCCAATACAACGGATATGATGTTGTGATTACGCCCGCCATGCTCGCGCCCGCCTCGGCGACGACGGACGCTTCTGACGTTGCGATGATCCTGTTTGGCGACCTCTCGATGGCCGTCGCAATGGGCGACCGTCGCGGCTTGGAAGTCGAGCGTGACGCCAGCTACCGCTTCGCTAATCGTCAAATCGCCATTCTTGGCACCGAGCGCTTCGATATTGTCGCGCACGGGACCGGCGATAGCTCCAACGCTGGCGCGGTTGTCGCGCTGATGGGCGAATAAGCCTAGCGGCTTTTCATCTCAATCATTTTGCCAAGACAGGCGCTGACGCTCTCACGGGCGCGCAGCGCCTGTCGCTTTTCAACTCAATTATTTTGGAAAGGACTGGGCCATGCTTCCGCATCCCAAGACTGTGCTTGCTATTTTGCCGGTTTCTAAAACGAACGGCGCTACTGCCACAGGCGAAGCTATTGATACGAAGGGCTACGACTTCGCAGCCATCAGCGTTATCGGTAGCAATGCCGACGTTGTGTCCAATACGCTTTCGGTTTTGAAGATCGAGGAGGGCGACACGACTTCCTCCTACGCGACCTTCACCGGGGCTGTTTCGGGCACCGACTACACTATCGCGACGAACGCCTACACTTCGACCGCTGGTCAGAATGTGTGGACCTTCTTTGTCGATTGCCGCAACCGCAAGCGTTACTTGCGCGTCTCGGCGTCCCCGCAGACCACGATGGTTCTCGCTGGTGTTGCGGCCCTTCATCGCGGTGAAATCGCGCCGACCAGTGCGGCAACAGCAGGCACTCTGAACGCGATTTACGTCTAAGTCTGTATCGCGCGGCTAGGGTCATTCCCGAAAAGCTGGCCCTCCCCCGGCCTGCCGCGTGTTTTTTGGGGACGGTTCTGGAGAAGCCATGAAAATCAATATCGGCTCCGGCAGCAATCCGCTGCCGTATTACCTGAATCTTGACCGTAAAAACGGAGACGAGGCGTTTCCGCTTTCACACAATGGCGTTGAAATTAAGGATGAGAGCGTTGATGTTATCCGCGCCAGTCACATCCTTGAGCACTTCTCACATACCGAAGCCCCGGAAGTCATCAAGCATTGGGCTTCAAAACTAAAGCCGGGCGGCGTTCTCAAGATTGCCGTTCCTGATTTTGATTGGTGTGTCGAGCAATACAGCGCCGGTTCGCAGGCACCGCTAGAAGCATATTTGATGGGCGGTCAGACGGACGCAGACGACTATCATAGATCGCTGTTCAACGAGCGGACGCTTATTGACTATTTCCGCGCGGCAAATCTGACCGACATTGGCAAGTGGGATTCAGACGCCAGCGACTGCTCGCGGCTTCCCGTATCTCTCAACATGCGGGCGGTGAAGCCTGCCAAAATAAAGAAAATGCCGAACATTGTCGCGGCAATGTCGATGCCTCGCGTTCACTGGACGGCCAATCACCGCTGCACAACGGAGAATTTGTCGAAGCTGGGCATCCCTTTACAGACATATGAAGGCGTTTATTGGGGGCAATGCCTTGAGCGCGGATTTGATGACATCATTGCTGGCGGTGCTGACGCTATATTGACGATTGATTTCGATACGCTTTTTTCAGCACAAGACGTACTGACGCTCATTCGCTTATACCTGCTTAATCAGCACGCAGACGCAATCTGCGCCATGCAGCAGGCAAGAGGCTGGGATTCGGTTTTAGCGACGGTCGATTTACCGCCGGGAACCGAACCGGGGAGGGTTCCAGCCAATTTATTCGACGATGATCTGCTTAAGCTCAAGACCGGCCATTTCGGCCTGACACTGATTAGGGCTGCATCGCTGCGAGATGTCAAAAAGCCCTGGTTCCTCTCTACACCCTCTAAAGACGGTTCGTGGGGTGAGGGGCATGAGGACGAAGATATTTATTTCTGGCGCAACTGGGAACGCAGCGGCAAGACGCTTTACTGCGCAAACCGCGTTTCAGTGGGGCACATTGAGGCGGTCATAAAGTGGCCGGGCCGCAATCTGGGAGGCATCTACCAGCGAGTGCCCGACTATTGGAAAAGCGGCAAACCGCAGGATGCCTGGAAATGACAAAGATCAAGCTTATAAAGGCGTGGCGGATTTGGTCTGCCGGGCACGTCATCCCCGACATGCCAGAGAACATTGCAAACTCGCTGATTGCCCGTGGCATTGCCGAGCTGGTCAAGCCTGCCGCTGCAATGCGGGCTGGGCGTGACTACATCACGCGAAAGGCGGGTAAGCCATGAGCATCGCCGCGAAAGAACGCGAGAAATACGCAAGGGCATGGGCGATAGACGATTATTCCAAATTCTCCCCCGGCCTTTCCCACATTGACATGTTCTGGTCGATTGCGTCCCCTAAACGTGGCCAATCCCTGATTGACGTTGGTTGCGGCGCTGGAGCGGCAACGCGGGCTTTGAAATCTCGCGGCCTTAGCGTCAGGGGGTTCGATCTCACTGACACGGCGTGGGATCACGACGATATACCGCTGACGACCGGCACGATCTGGCGCGACTTGCGCGGCGGTCCATACGATTACGCCTATTGCTGCGATGTGATGGAACATATACCGACAGAATTTGTTGGCCTTGCCATTGATCGTATTTTGCAAGTTGCGCCCAAGGCGTTCTTTTCGATCTCTTTCACCGAAGATCACTTCGGGGACTTTGTTGGCGAAGCCCTGCACCTAACGGTTAAACCCTTCGTCTGGTGGCGTGATCTGTTGCGTGAATTGGGCATTGTGCATGAAGCCCGCGACCTGATGGGCGAGGGGGTGTTTTATGTCGCTCGATAACGACACGTACACACTGGCCGAAGGTGAAAAGTTTGACGCTTCCGTAATGAAAGTGAATACCGACCACGAAACCTTATTTTCAAATGTACGCAGCTCAATTCGTCTGCAATTACCGCAGATCAGTCCGCACCAAACGAGTAAAGTACCCGTTTGCATTGTCGGGGGCGGCTGGTCACTTAACGAGCCAAGCGTTTACGATGAATTACGCGAGCTATATTTTAATGGGGCCAAGATTGTCGCGTTAAATGGCTCCGCAAAGTGGCTTATGGAGCGTAACTTAAAGCCATCACTCCATGTGATACTGGATGCCCGCCCTCAAAATGTTGACTTTCTCAACGTCAAAATACCCAACTGCAAGACAATGCTCGCATCGCAATGCGACCCAGTTATGTTTGATGCAGCGGATGATCGTGACACATACATATTCCATGCTGTAGCAGAAACCGCTGGCGAAGAAATATCAATTCTTGACGAATTTTACGGCAAGGGCAGGTGGGTGCGAGTGCCTGCGGCTGGCACAGTCGGCATAACGTCAATCCTGCTTTTGAGAATATTGGGATTTCGATTTCAGCATATGTTTGGAATTGACAGTTGCTACAAGCCTGACGGAACACACCACGCCTATCCGCAGTCACTTAATGACAATGAGGGCGCGGCCTTGTTCAAAGTAGCTGGCCGGGAGTACCTTTGCAGCGCATGGCAGGCGGCGCAGGCTCGTAATTTTCTAGACGTTATTCGCGTGAACGGAGAACATTTTGAAATTGATGTTCATGGCGATGGTTTGCTCTCTTATTTATTGAAAACCGGCGCGGAAATGCCGGAACAGGAGAAATAAATGGCGGTCCAGGCGTTCAAGTTCTACAAGCGGTTTAAGCGATACATGGCTGACGGCACCATTGACTTAGATGGCACCTCGTTTGACATGCACTTGATGAAGTCAACGTCGAATGCCGCGACCAATACGCTCTCGACGTATGGCTCGCTCACGAACCAGATTGCATCGGCTGGCGGCTACACGCTGGCGGGCAAGGCGATGACGCGCACATGGTCAACCGGCGCATCGGCTGGCGTCATGCGGTTTAATTTTACGGCCATATCGCATTCAGCATCGGCAAACATAACGTCGATCATGTTTTATGTCGTAGTCGCGCGCACTGGCACGAGTGCCAAGGCATCCGCGAATAAGCTGGTGGGCTATGCGTCGCTTACGTCCGCCGTCTTTACCGTATCGAGCGGCAATAAACTGATTATCAATCCCAGTGCGAACGGTCTGTTCGAGCTTACTTAGTCTAGCCATGCTCGCTGCCTGCGAGCGCAAGCCGGAATGTCCCGACATTATGCAGCCGCCAGAGGTTATGGACCACGCGCCATCTGGCGCGGTTATCACGCGCGAACTTGGCATGGCCGATGTCGATGGTCTTTGCCGATCAATGGGCGCGGAACCTCATAGGGTCGGTTGTAGCCGGGGCAATCTGGTCATTATCCCAAGCCTGGACAGCGGGCGCTCGTATCAGGGCTGTGTGCTCAGGCACGAATGGGGACACGTCAACGGCTGGCCTACGGACCATGCCGGAGGGAGAATGCTCTAATGCCAATTCTAAAGACCATCACAAACGATAGCACGAAAGTTTCGGCCACGGTCTATCGTGTCACTGATCTGCATATCTCGTTTAAGCGAGACGGCACTGCCGAAACAATTATTACCGTGCAGGGCTTTGTTGACGGCCAGGCCGGGGGCGCTGTTCATCCGTACCAATTCAAGGTGGCGAACACCCCGGCAAACATTCTCGATTGGGTAGAGAACAAGGTTATCAGCTGGACGGCATTTACGGGCGGCACCATCGTCACCGAGGCATCGCTTGCGTGAAGTGGATCGTCAGTTATTCGGACGGCACGACCGCAACTGATGAGGACGCGGCTGCGTCTGACATTCCTCGCTGGGGCGTTATCTGCGTTGCCGTCAGGTCATACGATCATGGCCGCGTCATCTGGCACGGCGCGGACTATTACGCCTTCGAGAATGGCGACTGGATCACGTGCGACCTTTGCGGGCTGCTCGATTACCTGACACGCCCAGGAACCGATAAAATAGTGCTTATTGGCCGATCCGTGCCGCTAAAAACATTTAGGGAGATATTCGAGCGCGCGGTTAGCGACCCTCGCTTACCGCCCAAATCATCCACTGACGCAGCCGAGAGACCGTTTCCGTGACCACAACCCCGGTACTATCGCAAAGCCATTTCCGGGGCCGGTCGGATTCCTCGTCGGTCGAAACCGCACCAACATGGATTGCGGCGGTTGATACGAATTTCTCGGTCAACGTAGATACGACATTTCGTATTCGGTTCTGCATACAGGAAACAGCGGGCGGCAACCCCGCAGCGCACACAGTAAAGCTACAGGCCAACAAGAACGGCGGCGCTTTTCAGGACGTAACGACCGGCAGCACGATTGTGAAAGCAGTCGATGCCTCATCCGACGCTGACGAGGCTGCGGTTACAACGGCCCGCCTAGGCGGCACAGGCACCTACGTCACTGGCCGATATTCCGAGGACGGCTCCACCTCGACCAGCGTTGACTTGGCGGCAAATAATAACACCGAATACGAGTTTGGCGTTCAGATTGTCGGATCAAGCGTTGCGTTTGGAGATAAAATTCAGCTTAAGGTCGTTGCGTTAAGCGGAACGTCCATCACCGCGACGACGACGCCGACGATCACCGCGTCATGCCTGCTGGTGAGGGGCGATCTGACCCTCACTGGTAGGGCTGCGAAGCTGACGGATTCATTCGCTGGTGTTAAGGGCGATCTGACGCTATCGGGTAATACATCTTCGGTTGATTTTCTTTATTATTACTGGGTCGGCGGCACTGCGACATGGGACGGCACGGCGGGGAGTAAGTGGTCCTATCAAAGCGGCGGGACTGGTGGAGCGCCGGTCCCAGATTCTACTCACAGCGCAAGGTTTGATGCCAATTCTGGCTCTGGCACTGTCACGCTTGCCGATATTACCGGCTACGATTGCTTGGCTAAATCGGTCATCTGCACAGGCTACACAGGCACCTTAGCAGTCGACGCCACGAACGGTTCAAGAATTAAGTGTTACGGAGACTTCACCGCCGCGTCAGGGATGACGCTGACGCTTCCTGCGGGTAAAAATCTCAGCCTAGATTTTTACGGTAACGGCGTTTCGCACACGTTGACGAGCGCCGGAAAATCATTCCGCAACTACCAGACTGGCGTCATCGTGAGTCTTTTCGGTGATACGTCCAGTAGCCTCTCCATTGCTGATAGCCTGACCGGATACCAAATCAACCCCCGTATTGGAACTTTCACTTGGGGGAATTTCGATCATTACATCAGCGTGATGCAGTCTGTTGGTGATGACGGAGCAGTTACCATCAATTGGGGAACCGGAACCGTCGAGCTTTATACGTTCACGGGAAATTCTGCTAACATCACGATCAACCCAAGCAGCGGCACCGTTTATTTGCGAAACGTGATCGACGGCAACAGTGCCTACTTTTATGGCTACGGGAAAACCTGGAACAACATCAAGGTTGGTTACAACACTGGCGGCAGCGCGGCCTCTTATCTCTACAGCGGCTTCACCTGCAACGATCTTTATTGGGAAGCCAATACAAATCAGAAATACGAACACGGAAAGACCTTCGCGATTACGTCGCTTTCGATGCCTGCAAGTGGCGCGAACGCGATTGCGGTCGATAGCGACGATGGCGTAAATACCTGGACGATTTCTGACAGCAGCGGCACTAATGACGCTTACGGCTGCACCATCACGCGCAGCTCGGCCACTGGCGGCGCTACGTTCAATTCGTACACCACGAACGGTAACGTCAACGGAGGGTCGAACACCGGCTGGCTATTTACTGCCACCACTTCCTTTACGGTTATAAATGGCGAAATTCTCCTAAGCTCATCGGCATCGAGCATTGTCAACGCGCTCTTGTCTGTAAAGGGCGATCTGGCGATTTCCGGGAAGATCATCGGTATCGCAGACGCCTTTGCAACGGTAAAGGGGGGTCTGAGCCTCAGCGGTCAATCGGGCTCGATACAGACATATCAGCAGTATTTGTCGGTCAAAGGCGACATTATCCTTACTGGAAGTGCCGGGGCGCTTGCCACAGCCTTTGGTGGTATTAAGGGCGATTTATCGCTAACAGGCTCTGTAAGCTCGATTAGCGTTGGCCTTACGCTAACAAGCGTTGTCGGAAACCTAGTAATTTCCGGTAATGCTGCCAAGATCGCAGAAGTATTTGCCGGGATTAAGGGCGATTTAGTTATAGCTGGGCAGGCTGGCTCTATATCACAGGGTCAGCAATACACGCTAATCAAGGGCGATCTTGTCCTTGCTGGTAAGGCGTTGCAGTTAGCAGACGCCCTTGGTGGCGTTTTTGGCGGCATTACAATATCGGGCCGGTCCCTTGCTACCACGGCAGCGTTTGCGGGCGTCAAGGGCGACTTACTCATATCCGGGAAACCGGCACCCATAGTTGACGCTTTGGGAACTTCTACCGGCACCATTTCGTTATCTGGTGGCGCTGGCGCTATTTATGACAGCCTAGAAGCACCACCTGCGCTGCTTACTCTCAGCGGGGCGCAAAGCCAAGCGGCATTTTCAATGCTCGGCGTCAAGGGCGATATTTATATGTCTGGCGCGTCTTTGAGCGTTGCCGACATGCTGACAGTCATCAAAGGCAGCATTGTACTTAATGGCCTGGATGTTAGTTACTTAATTCAGTCACAAGGTACCATTATCACTATTGTTGACGGACAGATCGCAGTCACGGGTGGGGTTATCTCGCACGGTATTATGTTCCCAGTTTCTCGCACGATCACGGCAAATAGGACTGATAACACTGTGAATGCAAGCAGGGGGAGCATCGTGATTAGCGCTGGCTCACACAACGGGATAGAGGTCTTATCGTGAGCGCATATCGCATCATCGGCCCGGGAGAAACTTTGATCTGGGACATTGACTGGGGTGCGGAGGGTTGGCTCGGCTCCGCCACCATATCAAGTTCTTCCTGGACCATATCTCCGACCGGCCCCGTGCTTTCTGGACAGATAAACGACAGCACGACAACGCAGACCAAAATTACCGGCTGCACCTATGGCGTTCAATACACGCTCCGAAACACGATCACGGCCAGTGACGGTCAGATCGGTGTCAGGGATGTTCAACTCCGCTGCACGGATAGCCCATGAGCCTGCATCTAATCACGGCCCCGGAAAGGCATCCCGTCACGCTAATAGAGGCGAAGGAGCATCTTCGCGTCGATGACAACAACTCTGACGCCTATATCGACTCTCTGATCGAATCCGCTACCGCCATGCTGGACGGTAGGGATGGCATCCTTGGTCGATGCCTGGTGCAGCAGACATGGGAACTGCGTTTGCCGGACTGGCAACAGATCATTGAAATCCCGCTGCCGCCATTGGTGAGTGTATCGAGCGTGAAATACCTAGACACCAGCGGCGTGGAGCAAACGCTGTCGTCTAGCTACTACGACGTGATCGACCAGGGCTCTAGCATGGCGATCATACAACCCGCCTATGGTCAAAGCTATCCAAGCATCAGATCGCAGCCAAACGCTATTCGCATTCGCTATGTTGCGGGATACGCGAGCGTCTCGAATGGCGGTCTATCCGGCGCAATTCCGCGTCCCATTATCCAGAACCTTCTGAACCGCATAGGCGACATGTACGAGAACCGGCAGAACCGCATTGTCGGCAACGTGGTTAGCTCTATGTGGGACGAGGATGCCAGCTTAACGCCTTACATCGTTTCTTGGGTCTAAAATGCAGATCGGCAAGGCGGATCGCAGAATAACGATCCAGGAAGTAACCGAAACGCGGACGAGCAGCGGGGCCGTCAGCCAATCTTGGTCAACGCTCGCGACCGTGTGGGCCAGTGTCGATGCCGAAGGCGGCAGCGAGGGTCTTGAGGCTGCGGGTGACAAGGCCCGCTCAACCAAGACATTCACTATCAGGTATCGCTCGGATGTCACGGCAAAGCACCGGATAAGCTATGCCGGTGATATTTACGATATTACTTCTATTTCAGAAGTCGGCAGGCGGCAGGGTTTAGAAATCAAATCCACGGCGAAGGTCGAATGACAAACCTAGTATCTATTGAGGGCGCTAGTGAGTTGGACAAGCTCCTGCAAATGTTGCCAGACGAGATTGCCAAAAAGGTTGTCTCTAACTCTCTAAGGGCTGGCGCTCGCGTTGTTTCTTCGGCGATGAAATCAAGATGCCCCATAGGTGCGGAGTCTCACATTTACAAATACAGAAAGAAGGGCAAGCCCACGGGTAAGGAGTTCAATCGCGAACCCGGTTTCGGAAAAAGGCAGATACGCGCAAGGCTGGCTAGAAATTCAGAGCTTGGAGAGATTGCGGCTATTGTTGGAGATTCTGGAATATCGGCTGCCGCCCTCGCGGGCGTGGGGCCTAAGGCGTTCTACCTGCGCTTCCTAGAATATGGATGGGTTTTAACGAGCCATGCCGGGCGCAAAATCAGGCATGTTGCCGCCCGCCCGTTTCTCCGGCCATCGTGGGAATCTACGCAGATGGCAGCCCTCAACATGATCGGCTCAAAACTTGGTGCCGGAATTGAGGATGCGGCGGCGCGGCTTGCCGGACCATACGCCAAATCGGGATTTTCATCCCGCAATCGGTTTTTCATAGGCCGCTAAATGACGATTGAGGCTGCGCTTTACTCCCGCCTGACGGACGGGGCCGGTGATCTATACCCGCTTGTCGCAACTCGCGTCTATCCGGTCAGGTTTCCGCAAGACTGTTTATTTCCCTGCGTCACCTATCAGCGAATTGCCGAGACGCGCTATTCAGCAATGGGCTCTGATACACAAATCGTAGATACAAGATTTCAGATTGACGGCTGGTCGGAAACCTTCGACGGAATGAGGCTTCTTTCTGCGGCCATAGTTTCAAGATTGCAGCGGTGGTCCGCAAGCAGCCCCGTCACCATTCAAGACACATTCATTTCTTCGTCGAATGACGAATACGACGACGATGCCGAAATATATCGCGCCCTGGTTGATGTAAGGCTTATTTACGAGGAATAAAAATGTCCACGTTTATTCTAACGGATGCCGGGCTTTGGATTGGTCAGTACGCCTTGGCGGGCGTCTCCAATTCTCTAGCTGTGAGCCTGCAAGCAGATGTCCAGGACGCAACTGTTTTCGGGGCGGCTTATCGCGCGCGCGCGGCTGGCCTCAAGTCCTGCGGCGTTCAGGTGGAGGGCTATTGGGATTACGCCACGGACTTGGCGATAACAAGCGGATCATTGGGGGCGGAGTTGCCGGTCACGGCTGCGGCCACAACGACAGTCGGAAACAAGGCTTACATATTCAAGGCCCTATCAGCCGAATATCAGATCGGCGCTGCCGTTGGCGATATGTTCAAATTCTCAGCCGGGGCTCAGTCAACCGCGCCATGCGCGAGCGGGCTGCTGATGCAGAACGGTACAAAGACTTCGACCGGAAACGGAACCGGGCAGCAGCTAGGCGCGATCTCAGCCACGCAGACGCTTTACGCAAATATACATGTGACAGCCGCCTCCGGCTCGTCTCCGACTCTCGATGTGACAATAGAGAGCGATGACAATGCCGGGTTTACCACTCCAACAACGCGCGCCACCTTCACGCAAATTACTTCCGCAGGCGCGGCTCAAAAAACGGTGTCTGGCGCTGTGACAGACGATTATTGGAGATTCAAATTCACGGTTGGCGGCGGTACGCCGTCCTTCGCAATAATCGGTTCAATGGGTATTTTATAAGGAGCTTCCTATGGCAGCCTTTGTTCTTACTGACGCTAAAATTACCGTCAACTCTGTAAATCTCTCGGATCACGTAACCCAGGCCACGCTCAACGTAGTGGCTGAAACGCAGGATTCCACGGCTATGGGCGCGACCTATCACGCCCGGCTTGGTGGCCTTAAGGATGCAACGCTCGATCTGACTTTCAATCAGGACTACGCTTCCAGCAATGTGGACTCCACGCTATTCGCATTGCTTGGGACATCGACGGCCCTCACCATTAAGCCGACGAGCGGCAGCACCACGTCCACCAACCCGGAATATCAATTCACCGGGATACTGACGGACTACCAACCCTTCGGGCAATCCGTTGGTGACAGGGCGGCTGCCTCCGCGAAGTTCGTGATCTCGTCCGGCAACGTAACGCGGGCGGTGGCCTAATGCTTAACCGGGAGGATATTCTCAAGGCTGACGATCTGCCGTTTGAAGATGTGGAGGTTCCCGAGTGGGGCGGGATCGTGCGCGTCCGCGCGTTAATGGCCTCGGAACGAGATAGATGGGAGGCTATGACCTATCTTGATTCCAAGGGAAACGTGACAACGCCGCAGGACATCAGGGCCAAGCTGGTCGCGTTTTGTTGCGTCGATGACGAGGGGAACCGCCTTTTTTCCGAGGATGACATCTCCGCGCTCGCCAAGAAATCGGCGCGCGCGATGAATAGGCTATGGGCGGTTGCCTCGCGGCTATCCGCCGTCCTCTCGTCGGATGTGGACGCACTCGCAAAAAACTGAAAAAGCGCCAGACGAGGCGGTTTCAATTCTCGCTGGCGCGCGAATTAAAAATGACACATGCGGAGATGATGTCTCGAATGACATCGCACGAGCTCTCTGAGTGGATGGCTTATTTCAGGCTTGAAAACGAGGACATGGACAAGCGGCAGCGTGAAGCATCGGCTGTTGCTGGTGCGGATGCGCGCGCGCGGAAGGCGCTGAGAAAATGACGACAACGATTGGCGCTCTAAACGTCCCGCTGTCCATGAACACGGCGGCGTTTACCGCTGGCACACAAAAGGCGCGGCAGGAATTATCGTCTCTCGCGGCCAACTCAAATCGGATGCTTGCCGTAATTGATCGCTCATTCAAGAGCACAACGGTCAATGTGACCAATATGGCGAAGGAGCTTGTCAGCCTTCGCGGCCTTCTCGGAGCGGCTGGAATAGGGGTTGGGGCTGCGGGCGTTGCCGCTTTTGCCAGGTCCGTGATTACCAGCACGGCGGCCCTTGTGGATCAAGCCAAGCAGGTTGGCGTTTCTGTCGAGGCCCTGCAAGCCTACAGGGCTGCGCTAACGGACAACGGCGGAAGCGCCGAAGTTATGGACCGCATCCTTGCGCGCCTCACGGATCGCATTGGCGAGGCGCAGGCTGGGTCGAAAGAAGCCCGCGAGCGTTTTATGGCGCTCGGCTTGTCGGTCAATACTGTATCAAGCGCTTTTGCTAAAGCGGAAAACATCTTGCCGCTTGTAGCGCGTGGCGCAGCGGGTATGTCCAGCGAAACGCAACGCCTGAACGCCCTCAACGAATTGCTTGGTGACAAGCTGGGCAAATACGTTGTGCCAGCAATGGCAGAACTTTCCAAATCGGTTTCTGAGGTTACAGAAAAACAGAAAGAGCTTGGGCGGGTTGTCTCTGGCGACACCGCAAAGAAAATGAATGATGCTGTTACCAAGATGGGGCAATCTTGGGAGCATTTGAAGGCGCAAGCAGCGCCAGCGCTAAGTTTTATTGCCTCTGAGCTAACGGCGATTTTATGGTCTGCCAATAAGATTGTTGACGCCCTTAAGGCGATGGGCTCAAGTTTTAGCCAGGGCGCAAATATGGCAATGGGAACTACAAACCCATTGGCATCTAAGGCGTGGACAACGCCCGGCGCGAGGTCAACGACAAGCAACCTCCCAATGGATTTACCGGTTGCAAATCTCGATCTTCCGGCAGGCGCAATCACGAAATCACCGCTTGCCGGGTATCGCGTACGAGACGAGGCGGCAAAAGCCAGCGCCGAGGCGATGGCCGAGTTTACGGCCAACGCTCAAAAGCAAATCGCTGAAGCAAATAAGGTCTGGTACGACGGATTTAACCAGCGCCGTGAGGACGATTACCGCTCCTGGATCGAGTCGATGCGTTACGCTCGCGAGTGGAGTGAACTCGTTTCAAGGGGCGTAGATGACGCAAATGCGAAGCGAAAGGCGCAGAATGACGAGATAGTTGCGCACTATCAACAAATGTCCGAGGAGATGAAGCAGCGTCAAGCGGAAACAAACCGATTCATCGCAATGTCTGCCGCCGAAAACATCATGGCCCTTGGTGAAGCGGCTATGCAGGGCTCTAAGAATTTCTTGCAGGCGATGGGGAGCATGATCCTTGGCGTTGCGCAATTAATAATCAAGCTGCAAATCGCGAAGGCAATCGAATCGTCCCTCGGTTCTGGCGGCGGTGGCGGCGGTGGCGGGTTTTTCGGCGGGATACTTTCGGCGTTTTCTGGTTTGTTTGCGGAAGGCGGCACAATCCCTGCGGGTCAGTGGGGTATCGCTGGCGAAAGGGGGCCGGAAATAATCCGCGGTCCCGCAACCGTCACGCCGATGAAGGATGCCGCAACGGACCAGCGGGTTTTTGTCGAAATATCCCTGAGCGATGATCTAAACGCTAAAGTGTTGCGCGCTTCCAGCAATGTCGTTGCGCATTTCAGCAGGCATGTTCTTCCCAATCGCGTCATGCAAATTGCAAACGATAGCAGGGTAAGGTAATGACCATCTCGTATCCGCTATCGACTGCAAATTTTATCGACCTTCTCCCCCTCCCGGCTATCGTGCCAAAACTCGTTCCCCAACAGGAAATGAGCAATCAATCATCCGGCGCGGTTCTGGGTAAAGACCTTGGCCCGGAATTATGGATGGCGGACATCCAAACAACTGTAATGAACGACGACGATGCCGCGCGGGCGCAGGCGCTTATAGAAGCCTTGCAAGGGTCGCAGCAAACATTCTGGTGCTACAACACGAAGCGCCGCTATCCCAAGGCTGACCCGACTGGCTCGATTGTCGGCTCTAACACGGTCAAGATTAAAGCTCTCTCTGGCTCATACGGGTTACAGCTAAAGGGTCTGCCTGCGTCTTACACGCTCACGGTTGGCGACATGATCTCCGTTGCGACTAGGTACGGCTACCACCGCGTCCTAGAAACCGTCACAAGCGACGGATCAGGCGACACGGCAACCTTTTCGGTTGCTTCCCGCATCCGCAACGGTGAGGCGGTCGATGATGTTGTGACGCTTAAAATTCCAACTTTTCTGGCCTGCATCGTACCAGGCTCGGTTGACATCCAGTCGGATGTTAAATTCACCCGCATATCTTTCAAAGCCTGTCAGGTTGTCCTGTAATGCGCACCATAGACGCATCTATCGTAACCGCTCTTGCGCAGCGGCGTCTCGAGGCGCGCCAGCTATTCAGCATCGTAACCGTTGATTCAGACGCGGCGTACTTTTGGGACGATATAGGATCAATCACCTGCAATGTGATCGACGGAATATCCGGGTCCACCGTATCGCGCACATTCACAGGCTCCGGGACGTTCATAACCTGTGACGATATTCCGCTCGTAAATGATATGTCTGTCCGATCTGTTCAGATCAGCCTTAACCAGACAAACGACACAATCGACACTTATGTTAGGACATACAATCTCAAGCGCGCCGCTGTAGAGGTTCACAGGGCAATTTTTGACCCTGATACGCATTCTATTGTTGCCAGCGCGATTCCGAGATTTGTCGGGTTTGTTGACGGCTGCATCATCAACACGCCGACGCCTGATAATGCTGGCTCAGTGGTCCTCCGTTGCACATCGCATACGCGCGAACTTACGAGGCGCGGGACGGCGAAGCGCAGCGATGCTTCATGCCAGGCGAGGCATTCCGGGGACACCTTTTACCAATACACGAACATTGCTGGCGGATGGGAGCTTTTCTGGGGGCAGAATGGCGGCACGGTTTCCGGCGCTGCCGCATCTGCACCCCCAACCAGCGGCCCTGGAATACTGGCCTGGGTTCTTTCGAGGACGAAATGAAGCGCAGATTCGATTGGAGGACGCGCCTATTCGCCGTCATCTCGGAAAACCGCAGGCGGGAATTTTGTTGGGGCGAATGGGATTGCGCGCGTTTCGCGGCGGCTTGCGTTGAGGCAATGACGGGTGAGGATTTCTTTGCGCCATATGCGGGCCAATATGACGACCCTCTATCTTCGGCCAAAGCCCTAATAGCTAACGGGCACCGCGACCTTGTTAGCCTGGCGTCCGCACTTTTTACGGAATGCCATCCGTCGATGGCGAGGGTGGGGGATTTGGCGGCGATAGACTGCGGCGAAAACGCTTATGCGCTTGGCGTATTCTTGGGCGACCACATCGGCTGCATAACGCCAGGAGATGGCTATGGCATACTGCCGCGTGAAAACGCGGCTATGGCTTGGAGGATTGGCTGATGCCGCCAGTCGTCGGCGCAATTGCGATTGCTGCTACAGCCGTCGCGAATGTCGCGATTCCTACCCTGTACGCGCTAGGCATTGGCGCGGCCACATCTGTAGCCATTGGGACTACGATTGGATACTTGGTAGTTGGCCTCGGCTTAGCATACGTACAACAAGCACTCTTTGGCGGCCCAAAGGGCGGCGGGTCCGCTGCAACTGGGGTACGCGGCTCGATTGCATCAGGCGGAACGGTGCCGCAGTCATTTATCTGCGGTCGCTATTGCACGGCAGGCAGCCTTGTATATGCGGGCGTCTGGGGCAAGGACGGTGATACCCCGAACGCTTATCTAACCTACGTCATCGCGCTTTCAGATTTGCAGGTCAGTGGCCTGGCCGGATTGTTCGTCAACGAAAAGCGCGCGACCTATAATACCGGCCTCACACCTGCAACGCAGGGATATCCGATTATCGAATATCGCGTCAGCGGCAAGGACCACCTGTGGGTTTCTTTCCATGACGGGTCGCAGACTGCCGTTGACTCTTTCCTAAGCACTAAATTCGGCTCCCACGCCAATTACCCGTATGACAGCGGCATGGTTGGCTATGGCCGCGCCTATGTGATCGTAACTGCCTTGGTCAATCAAAGCCTATTTAGCAGCTTCCCGAATTACAAATTCGAGGTTGACGGCGTAAAACTGTACGACCAGCGCAAGGACTCCACGGCAAGCGGGTCTGGCTCGCACCGCTTCGGCACGGCCTCAACTTACGAACTGACATCCAATCCGATGGTTGTCGCGCACAACATTCTTCGCGGCGTGTACTACAGCACCGACTGGTTTTACGGATTGCAGGATTTGAACGCAAACCGCTGTCCATCGACGCCCTGGTTTGCGGCCATGAATGAATGCGATGTGGATGTGGATGATGCCGACGGAAACCCGGAGGATCAATTCCGCTGCGGCCTTGAAATCACCGTTGACACGCCACCGGCTGACATCATCGAGGAACTGCTAAAATGCTGCAACGGGCGATTGGCTGAGGTCGGCGGCTCGTATAAACCCTATGTGGGGGCGGCTGGATCATCAATCTACAGCTTTACCGATGGCGATGTCATCATTTCGCAGCCGCAAACATTTGACATGTTCCCCGGCGAGGACAAGCTCGCGAACGGAATCGCGGCGGTCTATCCAGAACCGGATGAAGGATGGGGGACGCGCGACGCTCCCCTACGGACAGACGCCGCACTTGTAACAGAGGACGATGGCCGCGAGCTTATTGCCAACGTCAATTACGCGGCGGTCCCATATAAGTCGCAGGTTCAGCGGTTGCAGACTTCCGCGCTTTACGAAGCCCGCAAATTCCGCCGCCACACGTTAGTACTTCCTCCATCGGCCTATAAGCTGGAGCCGAACGATTACATCGAATGGACCAGCACCAAGAACGGTTACATTTCCAAGCTGTTCCGTGTCGATGCCGTGACCGATAACCGCAATCTCGATGTACCTGTTGTCATATCCGAGGTTGACCCTGCCGACTATGATTTCGATACGATTTCCGATTATCTCGCGCAGACAAGTCAGACGGTCGCAAGCGGCGACCTGCCAGACCCGCTTGACGCTCCCACGGGGCTTGCGTTCACGCAGGCGAGCGGATCAATCACGCTGACATGGGACGCCCTCGTTTCACCGCTTCTGTCGGGGTATGACGTTTTAGTTGCAGACCAAGGCGATGTCATCGGCAACGCCACGTATTTGGATCGCGACCGAAAGGCGCGCGACTTTACTACCGCCGCCCTCTCCGCTGGCGACTACACGGTATTCGTTCGCGGGGTTGACGTTTACGGCCAAGCCGGGACTGCCGCCGATTTAGATGTGACGGTGGCAACGGTTGTCGGCGGGGCTGTTGTGACCAATTTTTATTCAGTCCTGAGTGAATTGAGCCTCACCACTAATCTAAAGCTGTGCCTCGATTTTGGTGATGCGAATTGCTACTCCGGCAGCGGTCAAACAATCTATGACCTGACCGCGAACGATACGGATTTCTACAACGGATCAGGCTCGGGATCGGACAGCGCGGACGGAGCCTTCAACGGAAGCGCTGGCTCTTTGAGTGCTGATACTTACTTCTCATTCAGCGATGCGGACTATATGACGCTTATTGCGTCAAATCCGACATGGGTTGAGAACCTGCACAAATCAGGCACCAAGGGAACAGTGATGGCGCTGTTCTATTATCCGGGCTGGACGGCGGACGGCATTTTTAGCCTTGTCTCAACTATGAATGACCATTACGGGGTCACGTCAACGAACGGAATTGATGTGAGTATATACGTCGCCAAAGACGATCCAAACAACGCGGTGTTCAGACTTCAGCTTATGGTGATGTCTAACAACGCAATTTATATTCAGAAGTCTATTGGCTTTGGGCAGTATGACGACACGCCGCCGCCCGGATGGTATTTTGTGGGCGTTTCATGGGATGACGGCGCGGCCAAGGTTTCCATGATTGCCAGTCTTGGGGCGGCTTCTTGGTATGGTGCCGTTTCTGTTGGAACCGCTGGAACAAACTCGGCGGCCAAATCTTTGACGCTTATGGATGCGGCGGTTGCGACTGATAGCTTCACGGAGACTGGAACGCGCGCTGAATTGTTCTCCATTCATCAGGGAACGGCGCTTTCGGTTTCTCAGATGCAACAGGTATATGAACGCCTGAAAATCAATCGCCCGGTTTTTGGCCTAGCCTGATGACATTCGCCATGCACATTGCCGCGCGGACCTTATGGGGCGAGGCGCGCGGTGAGGGTGAGGACGGGCAAAGGGCGGTTGCGCATGTCTTTGTCAATCGCGTCAGGGACGGGCGATGGGGCAAAACCCTAGCCACCGTTTGCATGTGGCCCTATCAGTTTTCTTGCTGGCATCCCAAAGACCCAAATCTGCGCCAGATGATCGCGCTCGATGACGCAGACGCAAAGCTAATCACGTTTGCAAACTACATTGCCGAGGCTGGAGCGGGGATACACAAAGACCCGACCGGCGGCGCTACTCATTATTATTCTGACATTATGCCAACGGCACCAGCCTGGGTGAACGGCGCTACTTTCACGGCAAAGATAGGCAGGCACAGATTTTACCGCGACGTTAGATAGGAGACTGAGATGGTATTGATTAACGATAAGATTGACGGAATTGTTCGCCACGTTATCTCCTTTGGCGCTGGATTCCTTGTCAGCGGCGGCTATATCACCGCCGACAGTGTTGCCGGTTTTGTCACCGCGATTATGACCGTCGCGACCGTCATCTGGTCGATTGCCGCAAAAAAGAAGGCGGCCTGATGTACCCCGGATTTATCCTCGCTGGCGTGGCCTTTGCTTTGCTGGCGGGGATGATCTGGTTCGCGAGAAAGGCGGGATCAGATGCCGTTGAAAAAGCCATTGGCGAAAGAAACAACCAGGCAGCCGAGCGAATTTCGGACGCACAGTCTCGCGCTCCTGCTACCCGCGCTGATCTTGTTAAGAGGCTGCGCGACGGCGGGGGACTGTAACCTAATACCGCTCAAAGAATACGACGCGGCATACACCGAAGAAATAACAAGAGAGCTAGAGCGGGCCGCGCCGGATGCGGCCTGGCCCATGTTCGCTGCTGACAGCGTGGCGCTGCGAGATGCCGTGCGAGCCTGCAAGGGCGTTAAGCGTTGATCGGCTATCTATAAAGGGTGCTGTCATGGCGAATTACACACTAAAGCATATCGGAGTCGTAACGGGTGCAGTCGCGGGCGTCATTATGTTGGGCGCTTTTGCAATCCCATTTATGGCATCTGACGCACCGCCCTGGGCCAGTCGCGCCCGCGTCATCGAAGATCACGAGGCGCTAAAGCGATTTATCACAAACGCCAAAAACGAACTTAAATCCGACGCATATTTCAACCGCGCGCAGACATTCCAGCGCGAGAGATGCAGGGCGTTGAAGGAAGGCAACAGCAGCCTGGCCGCAAGCCTGTCAGATCAACTATCCGACGCGCAGCGGATATACATGCAGCTATCGGGAGACTTGATACCGCTTCCTTCATGCAGTGAGCTGTAGCTCATGCCGATCCCGAAGCCGCCGCTCGACAAGTTGCAGCGGTGTGCGGATGAGATTGCTATTGCCTGCGGCAACCTCTCGCAAGCTGCGGTCGCGCTAGGCGTCACGCGCTCCACAGCGCAGCATTGGCGAAAGCTCTGCGCCGAATACGGCATAGAGCCGAAGGTAAAGGCCCAGACGCCAGAACAAATGCGGGCGCGCATACAGGTCTTGGAAAGAGACCTCGCCGCGCTCAAGGCGCAGCCGCCATCCCCAGAATATAAACTCCCACCCGTGAAAGATCGGCCAAAAGATCGGCCAAATCGTGATGCCGCCCAAGTCCGCAGGCATTTCTACATCCCCGACACCCAAGTCAGGCCCGGTGTCCCACTCGATCATATCGGCTGGGTCGCGCAGGCTCTTGTGGATTATGCGCCGGACGAGATTTGCCATCTGGGCGATCACTGGGACTTCCCTAGCCTCAACTCTCACGTACAGCCCGGAGCAGCCCCGCTAGAGGGCGCTCGCTACCAAGACGATCTGGAAGCCGGAAACGCTGCATTTGCGCGCTTATGCGCACCTATGGAGGCCCAGCTTGCTCTTAAGGGCAACAAGTGGAAGCCGCGCAAGCGGTTTCTGGCCGGGAACCATGAGGACCGCGCAGACCGCGTGGCAACGAATGATCCGCGATGGATGGGCCACGTCGGCTCCAATAATTGTCAGGTGCGGGATTGGGAATGGGTGCCGTTTCTCAAGCGGTCCAATGCCGATGGCATCATGGCTTCCCACTACTTTGCCTCGCAGCACTCCAAGTTTCCAGTCGGCGGCGAAGTCTCAAACCGCCTTAACAAGATCGGCCAAAGTTTTATCCAGGGCCATGAGCAGGGCTTCCGCTACGGAAACAAGGTTCTTGGAAACGGCCAGACGATACACGGCATTGTGGCCGGAAGTTGTTACCTCCACATTGAGGATTATCGCGGCAGGCAGAACCAACGCCATTGGCGCGGAATTGTCGTCCTAAACGAAGTCGAAAACGGCGACCTATGCATCATGCCGTTATCGCTCAAATACCTATGCCGCAAATACGAGGGCGTCGATCTCTACGCCTACATGTCAAAAAAATATCCCGATGGCGATTGGGAGCACCTGATATGACGCTGCACGTGACCAAGCCCATGCTGGCCGCGTCTTATGCGCTTTTGCAAACGTCCAAGCCGTTCTCTGGCTGGCGATTGCCGCCGCAGGATGAGGTGAGGTTCACCGTCTCAGAAAGCAAAGATCGGCGAGGGGAATACGTCTGCGACGGGGCTGACCATCATATCTACATCAGCGCAAAGCTGGTCGGCTCGTTCCATGAGCTTCTGACCACGATGGCGCATGAGATGTGTCACTTGCGCCAGGAAATCGCCCACCCAAACGACAAGGCGCACCACGGCGCAAGATTCCACAAATACGCGGATCAGGTCTGCAAGGCCCATGGATTCGACAGGAAGGCGTTTTAATGAACCTCGACAACGCCCGCGCTGCTAAAATCCTAGAAGCCGCAGCAGCAGCCGTCAGCGGCCCCAGATCGGAAACCCACGGATCAATCCGTATCCAGCACGAAGCCGCAGCGGAGCTGTGGGGTACGTACCTCGGACTGCGGACGCGGCACGGCAGGGGCTCGCCACTCGATGCTCGCGACGTATGCGTGATGATGATGCTTCTAAAGCTATCCCGTACGATCTGCGGCGACGGCAAGGAAACAGATCATTGGCTTGACATGGCTGGCTACGCGGCTGGCGCGGCATCCTGCATCGCGGGAGCGGAAGAATGTTTATAGTCGTCGCGTTTATGCTGGTAGCCGGGCAGGGATATTTCTGGATATCAGCGACCTACAACGACCGGCAGGAATGTGACCGCGTGGCCGGGGCCGTCATGGAAGAAATGCGGACAAACCATCCCGAAGGATTGCAGACGGCGGCCTCGCAATGCGTTCCGGTTCCGGCGCATGTGCCGCAGAAGGATGAAGCGGCTAACTGATCGGCGTCCTTTGTAATCGGATGTGAGCGGGCCGGGCTTGAGTACCGACTAGCGGAGCCAGTGCATAGGAGGGTTGCTCCAAACCTCAGCTACACAAAGTCTGCGTGTCCATCCACGCCGCCACTCACAAGAAGCCTTATACTCCTGCTCATTAGGGTTTGCAAGTCCACGCGTGTTGTGGTATTGAGCAATCATGAAAAAAGGCGCGGTTAGAAATCTGCCGAAGCATCCCATCGAGACGCAAAAGCTCGCGCTGGCCGAATTTGGGATTCCAGCCAAGGACATATGGGTTATCGGTGATGGCGCGAACGATGCGACGACCGAGGACTTGCTTCGTGCGTTCCGCCGCCCCGGCGACCTGTACCTTGCCGCCGATCTGCGCGTCATCGGCCAGAACCGGAAGCAAATCCTGGGGATAACCGACGAGCTTGAGAAGCGTGGCGTGAAGCTCCACGACATCGCGCACCCGGAAGATGGCGACCGCCTATCCAAGATGCTCGAACGCGCGCTGGCGAAGATTGCCGAGTGGGCGCGGTGGAAGGGCAGCAAGGCAACTGCGAAGGCTACGGGGCGGCGCGGTGGCTTGGCGAAGGCGACGGCAGCGGAAGCGATCCGCGCGTCTGTCTGCCCGCCAGAAGTCATCAAACGCCTGTGCGCGCATCCCAAGCTATCATGGCAGGACTGCGCCGACATTCTCGGCCCGCCGTTCAACGTCTCGAACCTGCGGCGGCACTATGGTCCGCCTGCGCGTAAGCAGAAGAAAAAGTGAAGGAGCGCAGCATGGAACGCCGATCAGTCCGAATGTCGTTTCGTGGCGAACTCATGTCCTCCGTGTCCCGAGCCGCCATTCAACGATTCCAGTAAGGAGCATACATGAAACTCGCCTACGCTGACCCACCCTACATCGGTTGCGCGCATCTCTACCGCGACCACCCGGACTATGCGGGCGAGGTGGATCACGCGGCGCTAATCGAGCGGCTGCAATCCGAGTTCGACGGTTGGGTTCTTCACGCAAGCGCGACGCCGGACTCAATGGCGGTTCTTGCTCCGCTGGTGAAGGGAACTGGCGCGCGCTGGTGCAGCTGGAGAAAAGGCTTTGCCGCGTTTAAGAAGAACGTCCCCGTTGCCTGGGCATGGGAGCCGGTCATCATCAAGCCAGCGCGCAAGCAGGTCGTCAGCAAGCGCCTTGTGATGCGAGACTGGATCGACACCGACATTCAGGAATCAATCACCTTGAGGCGCGGGCTCACAGGCGCGAAACCGGAGAAGGTCTGCCATTGGGCGTTCGAGCTTTTGGGCGCGCGCCCCGAAGATGAGTTGGTTGATCTGTTCCCCGGTACGGGCGCTGTCACGCGGGCGTGGAAGATATGGCAAGGCAAGTTCACGTTACCGGCGCTTTCACTTACTGGCTAAACAATTAAGGAGCGGAATATGGACCCTGACGATTGCAAGCAAGAAAAGATTGATGTCACCCCCGAGATGGTCAATGCCGCCCTTGCGGCCCTATCAGCCGCCCTGTCTCAGTTCGGCGAGCGAGACGCTGATAGCATCGGCAAGACGATCATGGAGATGGTGCTACGGGCCGCGCTCTCATCAATCGGCGGGACAACCAAGCGCGTCTAATTCGTCTGACATATCAAACATGAGCTTTTTATATTCGGAACTATCGCAGCTTTTTTCTGGGTCCGACGATGATTGGAGCAATCGTGCGTTCAACCGGCCACAGCGACCAACCCCTAAAACGTCTGTAACCCATTGAGAAGACTGGTGCCGCAGGCCAGAATTGAACTGGCTATGCCGCGTATCTCCACGATCTACCAGACCGGATATAGCTTGCAGTTGACGGCGCAATGCCGAATTTGGCGGCAATATCTTTCAGTTTCAGATTGTCTGGATTGGTGCGGATATACCGCACATCATCTTCCGTAAGATGGGTTCTGCCGTGCTTTTCGCCTCGCGCGATCCGTCCGCGAGTGACGCAATCGGATGAATTGTCCCTATATGTCCCTGTCTGGAGGTGGCGCGGGTTGCAGCAAGCCGGATTATCGCATGAGTGGCGGATGATCTGGCCTTCTTGAATCGGCCCGTTGACCAGTTCATAGGCGATTTTATGCGCCATAGTCCCGTGGCATCGGCCATAGCCGAACGCACCCTTGCGGCCAGTCCAGGTCCAGCATTGAAATTCTGAGGGCGCGTCAACTCGTGCCCAAAACAGGGCAACCATGATAGGGGTAAGGGTAGCCATTTGTCCTCTCGCACAGGATGGTGGTTAGGGGGGTGGCAAGCGGTTCCAGCGCGAACCACTCCCCGCTTCGATTACCGAAGCCTGGAAAGTATAGGGTATTTCGCCTTACATTGTAAGGCGCTCTATGTGAAAATCCGCCTTTCAGCACCGCTAAGTGCTTGAAATGGTGGGCGCGGCAGGGATCGAACCTGCGAACCCCTCCCGTGTGAAGGGAGTAAATAGCCAGGACTTGCTAGGACTTTTGCCGCATATTGCCTGGAAAAAATACCCCCTAAACCCCAACAAACGACTCTCCCGCCTTACAATGTAAGGCGCTTTCTCCGGCTCCTAGCCGACCTGTAAGGCGGCGGCGCGGCATGACGCCGAACAATATCTCGCGTCCGCCCGCACCGCGATGAATCCGTCGCCACAAGTGGCACACAGTTTTTCATGTCTGCTACGGGGCTTCTTTGGGTGTTTTGGCTTTCTAACATTCCCAGCAGATCGCCATTCTTGCCACCGCTTTGTCGCGGCGGCAGACATCCCGATACTCGTTCTCATATCGCCTTCTGTGGTCCTATTTCTCCGTTGTTCTGAGGCGTTCGCCCACCGGCAGTTTTGAGGCGAGTATGGGCCATATGGGTCTATACGATCCAAAGACATGCCCGCTGGACGTTCCCCCATATCAGCGAGATACACCTTAAAATCACGCCACCTTTCGCAAACAGTAATGCCTTTGGCCCCGTAAAGATAAAACGATGAGTTATTTTTGTTTTCGCACCTGTTCCACATCGCGGCCCATGCGCCATACATAAAGTGGGATCGCACTCCTGCACTCTTTTTCATTGTGTAGCTCGAATAAATTACGAGCCAAATTGTAGAGAATTTGCGGCATTTTTTAAATAGTTTGGAGAAAACTTTGCGTAAACCCGCTCCACGGTGCGCTCGGAATCCCCCAGCATCCGCGCCACTTCGGCTATAGGTATCCCGGCCCCGACCATCCAGCTTGCGCCGGTATGGCGAAGGATGTGCGGCGTGGCCCCGACTATCCCGGCCCGCTTGCAGGCGGCGGCAAAGCCCTTCTTGACCGATGCAATCGGCCTGCCGTGATATTCGATGATGTAAGGCGAGCAGGCGAGCTTCTTGGCGTCGGTTAGGGCCTCGAAAGCCTCCGCGTTCAGGGGGACTACAGCCCGGCGCTTATTCCCGTGGCCGTCGCCCAGGTCCATGACTTTCCGGCCCCAATCTATCTGGCTCCACTGCGCCTCTATGATGGCCCCGGATCGGGCACAGGTGGCTAAAGCCAGGACTACGAACAGGCGAATGTGCTGGTCGTGACAGGCCGCTATAAGGCGTCTGGCTTCGTCTTTAGACAGCCAGCGTTCGCGGGGCTTGGGTGTGGGAACGGGATTAAGGATTTCTGGCCGTCGATTTATGAGTTTGTGACGTTCGGCCCAGCCGAGGGCTGCCCGTAGAACGCCGATCTCGCGAAGGATGGTTCCTGCGGACGCGCCCCGCTCCAGCGCATACCGCTTGATGACAGTTGGGGTCAGGTGATCTGGCCTTAGTTTCCCAAGCCTCTTATCAAGGGCCGCCACACCGTATTTAAGCCCGTCCTGGCCCCTAAGCCCCCTTCCGTGGTCATCTCGATACCCCTTTAGGATTTGGCCGACTGTGGGGCTTTCTAGGGCTGGTTCTTGGCTTCCGGCAACGAACTGGGCGAAGAAAGTCTCTGCCTCAGAGCGACTACGCGACCCTGTTGAAATGCGTCTTTTGAGCCTCGGCCCGTGGAGGACGTACCAGACGCCGTTTTTGTGTCGCCAGAGCTTGAACATGATGCAACCTCGTAAGCCAGCACGGCTTCGCGGGTGAGCCTTACAGACCCGCCTATTCGTAGGGCGGGGAGTTCCCCTCGGTCAATAAGGCGGGCGACCGTTTTGGGGGATACCCCCCACCAATCGGCAACCATTGCGATGGTGTTCCTTTCAGCCAACTCAGCGGGGCGGCGGGTCATAGCCGGGCCTGCGTTCTTGCTGTGGCTTCATGCGACTGCCATTCCATCGCGCGCATCCTGAGATATTCCATTTCAACCCTAGCCTTGTTTGCAGCGGTCCTCGCCTCGCACATTTTACGGATGTATTCGGCCCAATCGGCGGAAGCCTTCACGATCAATTCGGCGCGCGAAACTGGAATGTCGCCTAGCTTGGTCATGGATTGTGAGAGAACGGCGCTCTTGTTTTCTTCGAGCATCGAAGCGGCGGCTTCGAGGTCCGCGTGTTTGAGCGCGGCGCTGTGCCACTGCTCGCTGATTGGGGTGTTACTCATCTCATGCAGTCCTTAGTTAGCCTTGCCTTGCCTAGCCACGCCTTGCCACGCCTGGCCCAGCCCCGCCCCGCCAAGCCCCGCCACGCCGCGATTAATTACGTTCAACAATTTCTCCCGACACTTTCCGCTTCCATTTCGATTTCTTCGATCCAGCCATAGGCGGGCCTTTGCGTGTTCTACCGCCTGTGGCGAGGCGCGCGACTTTCGCATTCGCCTTGATGTCCTTCGCCGTCTTTGCCTTATGGCAATCCGAGCATAGGGCTTTGAGATTGTCGTCTGCATCGTCGCCGCCGTGTATCAATGCCTGCCGGTGATCTACTTCCCAATGGCCTGGGCGCATCTGCCTCTTGCAATCGAAGCAGACGCCACCCTGCGCGAGAAATATCTGCACACGGCGTTTGATTGGGATGGAGCGGCGGTCCATTAGAACGGCTCACGCTCCGCTGGCTCTTTCTTCTCGCGCGGCGGAACGATGCTGAAAGAATATTGGCCGTCCGTAGATGCCGGAATCGCGTCGAGATAGACGTTGAACCCGCCGTCCTCGCGCTTCTTTGCCGAACCAAGGCGAATGAAAATCACCCTATCGCTCTTGGTTTTCTTAAATTGCCCGACGTCAAAATAGTCGCTCATGTTTTTCTCCTATTCAGCGGCTTCGCGGGATTGCGTAAGCGCGTTGCTCTTGGCCTGAATTGCGTCAACTAGGCGCTTGTGAGCGGCCTCGTTATGGTCGCGCACATGCGCGATTGCGGTTGCGTTCTTGCGGTGCCACGCGGATAAATCCTCCGCGCTCCGCATCGTCGCCACGATCTTCTCGGCTTCTGCGGCCCATTGTGTTGCCGCCGTTTTGCGGTTGGGCTGTTGCTCTTTTTGCGGTGGGCGTCCACTGGCTGCTTCGCCGTCGTCATCCTCATCGACAGAGACAACGCCAACCATTGCCGCGAGGGCGTAGCGTTTCGCGTAGGTGACGGCGCTGCCCATGCCTTGCGGATCGTCCTTGACCGGCTTCAAGCGATAGCGCCCACTGATCCATTGGCCGGATGAATGCATAAGAGTGGTTTCCAGCCATGTTACATCGCCGTCAAAGTCGGTCGATTGCGTCACCGCAAGGTTGTTCTTGGTAAGGGCCTCGATGCAGGCTTCGCGGACCATCGCGAGGTCGGCATAACTGGATTTGAAAAATGGGTTTTCCTTCCCCTTCCCAGCGGTCTTAATCTCGGATTGCGCTTTGGCTAATGCCGCCGCGAGTTCATTGATCTGTTCGGACTGTTTCATGGTGATTCCCTTTCTTCGCCTGCCAGAAGCGCCCAAAGACGCTCCAGATATTCTTCCTTGCTTATCGGGCGCTTGGCGCATATGGGCCAAACGTCATCTGGTTCGCGAGCGGCCCCGGCCAACTCAGCGCATAGCTTTTCGTCCTCGATCAGATCGCCAAATTCGTCGCGCTCGCCGTGCCAGAAGATTGAGACGGGGAGCATCCCGGCCTGCGTCTTAATCAGGAAGTAGCCGCACTCCGGCTCGGTATGGATTGGCGGCTTTTCACCACCCACCGCGCGCTTATGCCAGCGGAGCGGATCATTCTGCGGCATTGGCTTCCTCTTGCATCCGCTCGCACTCGGCATAGAAGTCCATGCGGCATACCTCACACAGAACGCGCTCGGCATGTTGCCGCTTGTAATTCCCGACATAGACGAAGCATTCCGGGTCGTTGTCAGAGTTGATAAGTGACCCGCAATCCTCACAGGTGATCCATCTCATTCGCTCAGTCTCCCGATCTGATAAAATACAACGCGCCAGCCCACGTTTACGGACGGGTCGTCGTAATACGGAAACAGCTTGGAGAGGATTTTCTGGATCACAGCGCCACCATCGGGCCGATCATGAAGATCACAACAGCCGCCAGAAAGAAGAACGCCGCCAGGGCTTCGCGCCAGTTCACATGCGCCCCCATTGATCTTCGGTTACATTGCAATCAATAAACGGGATGCGGCTTACCTCGTCCCATTCGTGCCCGGCCCGCTTCATCTTCGCGGCCCATTCCAAAGCCATCTCTTTGGAGATGTCGGCGCGGTCGCCGTATCTGCCGATCTTTATCACCCGCATGGACCAGCTTTCGCTCGACGCCTGGTCCAGTCGTTCAAGCAGATCGGCGCGGCATGTGAGCTGCGCGGCTGGCGTTTCCGGCGTGAAGGCGTCAATGCAGCGCGGCGCGCAGATGACGAGGTAGATGTCGCCGGTAAGCAGCGCATCGACGCGGGCCTGAGCCTCCGTGCGGACGGTTTTAGAAATGGCTTCTAGCTTGGGGCTGATGTTCATGCCCATCTCCCGATCTGATGGGGAGAAGTTCGCACATTTGGAACCATTGCGCAATAGAAAAGTTCCGTATGTACGAAACATTTCTAAAAACACAGCCATGTCAGTGTGTTATTGCTAGAAAGCAGCCCCAAGCCCACGCTCGACTGAAATGATGAGCTAGCCTTGCTCAACACCTGCGCCCTTGACGCGGGCAGCGCGTTGAGAGGCTTTACGCCCGGCGCTTATTCTCGGCGGGAGCTTGAGGGGGCGGGGGCAGGATGCGACCGCGCTCGGCATGCATCCGTCCATCGGGTGTCATTGGGTTTACTTCGAGCAGGTATCCGCGCGTGACGCCTAGAATACGGCTGAACGCTGCTAGATCATCCTCGTTGAATCGCTGTTTGCCGCACACAAGCTCGCTGACCCGGCCCTTAGAACGGCCCCACGCCTCCGCAACGTCAGCCTGCGAGACGCTTAGGTATTCAAGCCATTCGGCCACGTACCAACCGGGGCGGGCTTCTGTGCGTCTTTTGACCATAATTAATTATGGAACCTTTGACTTTCGATGTCGTTAGATAATTTCGGAACTCCTCTATTGACGGATCGTTCCAAATGTGCGAACAATTCGGGCCATGAGCAACCCGATAGCGAAATACGCACGTGAGGCCGAGATCGGCACCACTGAATTGGCGTCTCGGCTCGGCATTTCCAAGGGCTCGGCCTCGGAATTAATTTCTGGCAAGCGCGGGATAGGCAAAAAAACCGCAAAACGCATGGCGAAACTCACGGGCCTGCCTTGGCACTTTTTTATGTCGGGGGACGCCCCGTGATCTATTTTGCACCAAAATGGCAGCTTTGGGCGTGGGGACACGCGCGACAAAATTCTCGCCAGATTTCAATGGCGTGTTCGCGCTGTTCGCGCGCTGAAAATCGCGGATCACGCCGCTCCATCAGCACGGCTACGTTATGCGGAAGCGGAACGCCAAGCCCGCGTCGGATTGGCCCGACGCCACGCTTCGCGCACCACTTCCAGCCTTTCGTTTTCCTTAGATCATCGGCGCGGGCAAGCTCAGATTGGGAAACAGACATAAGAGTCCTTGCGACCTGGATTGTAAAATCCACTTGCTTCTCCCCCGTACATGCGATCATTCAGGCCATCATTACCTCAACTTGTCAAATTTGTAAGACACTGGTTGGCCTCATCCGGGCGGATTCCGGGGCCGATGCGCTGCACACAAACCGACTGCCTCCACCCCACGGAGCAACGGCGCAGCGCGCGGGATGCGTTGGTTCCCCCGGCGCATCCCACGAAATTCAAATCCCCCGAAATGGTTTGGTTCCCAAATCCAAAACCTTGGCAGGGGGTTATGGGCGAGGGGTCATTCCCTCGCCCGCTTATACAAAAGGCCGACTTGGCACTTGTGAAAATTCGGGGGCACGATGTCGCAAATAATAGGCTACTGGATCAAGGGCGACATTGGCCGCCCGCCGCGATTTGTCCCTGCGCCCGTCGGCGTCTCCAAAGACCGCGACGACTTTGCGGAAAGAGCTTCCGCAATCGAAAATAAAATCAAGATTTGCGAGGCGCACATAAACAATGGTCGCGCGAAGCGCGGGAAATTGCCTCCGTCTAATCTTGTCCGGCTGATCTCTGAACAGGAGGCTCTCAGAGCCCAAATAACCGCCGACGATATTATGTCCAAACGTCGGTTTAAGCAGATTCAGCAACCTCGCTGGCGGGTTTGGCGACGGCTCAGAGGCTACGGCTACAGCCTGCCCGGCATAGCGGCGGCTTTCAACATGGACCACACGAGTATTTTGCACGGCATTAAAAGCCTGGGAGATCAGCCGTGACTGTCACCACGCGAGAATATCTACCGCGCGCTGAATGCAAGGACATTCTTTCCCGGCGCTTGGAGAATTTGAAAAAGCTCAACGCGAGGCGGGACCAGCTCGAATCCGTGGTGCGGGAATTGAAACAAGTCATGGAGGAACGCGATGCTGGGTAATCTCAACGCGCTAGACCTGTTTGACATTGCCGCCGCCCGCGCCCGCAACGGCGACCCGTCCACATCGCACAAGGCCGCTCTCTCTGTTCGCAATCTAAGCGGGACCATGCTGCGGATTCTCAAGGTGCTGGAAGTCCACGGGCCGCGCACGGACGACGAAATCCACACGTTAGGCGCATTCAAGGATACGCCGCAAAGCATCCGATCCCGCCGCGCCGAATTGGTCAGGATGGGTAAGGTTGCTGACACCGGATTGACGCAGAAAAACGAGCGCGGGCGTGAATGCGCGATCTGGGCTGCGGTGAAATGAAAGAATCCACCTTCCAGATCAACCTTGTTCACGCTCTCCGCAATGCGCTCCCGCCTGATTGCGCCTGGTCAGCATTTCCGGCTGGCGGCGGCGGGCCTGTACGCGGCGCGATGCTCAAGCGCATGGGGCTCGAAAGCGGCTGGCCCGACATCATCCTTGTCTATCGCGGCTGCGCCTACGGCATGGAGCTAAAGACGAAGAATGGTCGCGTCTCAGAAGCCCAGCTACAGGCGCACGAACGCCTCGCTGTGGCGGGCATGGATGTCAGGGTAGTTCGTTCAATAGACGAAGCCTTTGAGGCTCTAGACGAGTTTCGCATTCCGCTTCGGATTGTCGGAGAGTGGAAGCCAAGGAGGGCCGCATGACGCGCAGGCACACCGAAACGATTCAGCTAAAAGGCCCCTTCAAAGGCTCTTTATACGCCCATGTGGAATATTCCTCAGAGGGCAAGCCGGTAGATTTCTCACTATCCGTAAATCGGATTGCGGATTCCGAATTGGGAAAATGGTTCCAAGACGAGCTTGGACCGTTTCTCAACGGCATAATCCGCAAACGCGGCCCATCTTACGAGCAGGTGAAGCGGTGATGCGCGAAGAAATCCTAGCCGATGGTATCAGGCTTATCTGCGGGGATTGCAGAGAGGTATTGCCGACGGATTTCTTCATAGAAAAGCCAAAGCCCGCCAAGCAGGAGGCGATGGAACTATGATGCCCCAAGCCGCAGCCCTCACGATCTACGCCTTCGGCTTCATAACGGGGGCAATCTTTGTCACGGCACTATTCTGGCAGGCGGGGGAGTGAATGGATTGGGTTCGCCTCTACCACGACACGCCAACCGATCCTAAATGGCGCGTAATTGCCCGTCGCTCAGGTCAGCGAATTGGCGATGTGCTGGCGGTGTGGGTTTTCGTTCTCTGCAATGCGTCATGTAACACGATGAAACGCGGTGTAACGCACAATCTTGTTTCAGATGACATAGCTGCCGCTTTCGATATGGAACCGGAATCCGTAACGGCAATTCTGGATGCTATGGAAGGTAAAGTCATAAAAAACGGTGTACTTACCGGATGGGAAAATCGCAATCCAAAACGGGAGGATAGCTCAACTGAGCGCGTCCGCAAGTTTCGTGAAACGCACTGTAACGCAGTGAAACGCACGGAAACGCTAGATAAGATTAGAGAAGATAAGAAAGAAGAAGATTCTTTGTCCGATAAATCGGACCCGCCAAAACCTAAACGTGCCCGGAAGGAATATTCCGAAACCTTCGAAGCCTTCTGGAAAGCGTACCCGACCGACAAAATCATGTCGAAATCTGAAGCGTTCAAATCCTGGAACAAGCTCCCGCCCGAGGGCCAAGCCCAAGCCGTTGCTGCAATTCCAGCGTTCAAAGCCTGGATTAAAACCCAGCGCGATTATCGAACACTCCACGCCTGCCGGTTCCTCAGCCAAGGCCGCTTTCAAGGGTTTCAGCCAGAACCCTCATTGTCGCCAGAGGAAATCCAAGCCCGCAGGGATAAGGCTGATCGTTTGTTAAATCGGGGCAAATATGCGGAGGTGGCGGCATGAGCCAGCGGCCCACGTTCAATTCTTCGGAAGCCAAGAATCACGCCGCCAAAAAACAAGAGAGGGCATAAAATTGACCAGGGACCAGCTTAAAAACAGGGTCAGAGACGCTTTCATTGTCTGGAGCATGATGCCTGATCGGGAGCGTAAATATCTCAAGCCCAAGTGGGGGTTGTGGCCGGA
>Ga0208546_1000126_pt1 | contig 37297 bp, 51 predicted proteins | sample DEB19_08_DNA_4_FD_184528 | JGI IMG/M metagenome (GOLD analysis project Ga0208546, IMG submission 184528) | Aqueous microbial communities from the Delaware River and Bay under freshwater to marine salinity gradient to study organic matter... | ecosystem: Environmental > Aquatic > Marine > Coastal...
GTTGAGCATCCAAACCACGGTGTTACTTGAACCATAAGTAAAACCCGTGAAGAATGCCAATCGGAAAAAAGATTGCTCCGGCCAACAGGAAGCCCCACAGTGATTGAGCAAAGCAGGTGAAGATGTGGGTGAACCACGCCAAGATGCACGATCCACCAATTACAAAAACCCAGATGTTATCCATTGCGGCGCCTCCAATACTGTTCTGTTAAATCGGAAATCAACTGTGCAGCTTTTTCTGCAACCTCTCGATCTTTGGTGAACCTCCCTCCCGGAAGCGCCCATGCTTGATGAGTTTCTGCATAAACGATTCTTCCTTCACCAATGTAAATATCGAGCGGGTGATCAAATTGAGCCTTATCCACGAAACAGTCCTTTGACAAACTTTTTGAATTTTTCAAACCTGCTAACAGGCACAATTTTTACGGCCTTCAATGCTCTGGCCTTGGCCTTCTTTTTCATTTCGGTGCGCACGGTGTACACGTACTGCCGAGATGTGTTGAGAGTCATTGCGATCTCTTTGGGCTTCAGACCTTGCTTAGAGAGTTTCTTGATTTGTTCTATCTTGTTCATGGTTTACGCTTTCGTTGCTAGCCAAAGAAAGAAAAGAGCTCCGAGGACAATTATTATTTGAACGAATCGATACGCTGATTCGGATCGGCGTTCGAGTTGAGCTTGGGTGTAGCCGACTTCAAATTCACATTCGGCCAAGGTTCTTGGGGTTCTCAAATTCTTCAAAATGGCACCTCCTCTGTTTTGCGACCGACAATTTGGATCTCTTGAATGGACGCAGACAACTTGTATCCCGGCCCACTCTTGCCTTCAAACGTCTCGATGCGCACATCTTTGGCATCAATGTACACCTCAGTACCTTTTTTCAGATAGTCCTTGAGCTTTTCGACCAAAGGCCCATAGAAGTGGCCGTCAAGCCATTGCACGGGGCGTTTTCCATCATTTCCTTTTTTGCCCCAGTTCCAAGCAATCGAGAGATTCGCCACAGGCGTACCGGTGGACAGATAACGCACTTCAGCATCGCGGCCAAGTCGGCCCATACCATTCAATTTCATAGCAGTCCTTCGACAATTTTTTCAACTTCATGCTGGAAAAGATCAACTTGAACTTCCAGCTCCCAAATCATTTCATCGTCCCGTGGCACTCGATGAATCACCAACTGGTGCTTCTCGGGAAACCTCGGGTCATATGAAACGAAATCACACCATTGCTGCCCGGTGCAGGCCATTTGCCACTGCATTTGGTAGTAGTAGGCGTTATCGGCTTTACCGGCCCGAATGGTCTTTAGGTGGGTGGCAGACTTAGGGCACTTGATCTCGATCAGCCCGTCATCCACGATGCCGTCAGGAGACGCCCCAGACATCCGAATGCGCGGGTGGTCGATCAGCCCCACCTCGGTCACGAAAACGCCCCTAGCGGCCTCATACGCTGCTCTAGCCTCGGGCTCTTTATCCACGCCCCACTGCATAGCCGCATTGGTGTACGTCTCTTCAGCTTTGCCCGTAAGTCTTTGTAAGGCAAGCTCGACGGCGTAGTTCTCGCGGCTGGCCGCAGGACCGGTCTTGGTCACGCCCATAATGTCGGCAATCCGAGATGCGGTGACTTTACCTAGTCGTGCTGCAAACCATTCTTCAGTTCTTTGTTCCACTTGCTGCCTCCTTCAAAGACTTTTGATGCGTAGCCCAAAACTTACTTTTCATGGGATGTGCAGGCAGTTGATTGAAAGCCTTCTGTAAGGCATCCAGCCCATCGAGCGCGGCCTCTCGAAGAATCTGAAGGTGTGCGCTTTCATAGACTGCGTACTCATCAAATTCAACCCGATCAAGGGCATCGTGCTCGACGATCTCAAGCGCCGACATCCAAAGGTAGCGGCGTTGATAGGTCTCAACCGCTCCAATGTTCTGGACTTCGTGGCAGCCTTTGAGGTTGGCCGTGCCCATCGGGGAGGTAATGACAATTTGATCTTGCGGTTTTTCCACGTCATAAATTGTCATTGTTGCAGTTTCTTTGGTGAAAGAAATTACTGCACACAATCCTTCGAGATCAAATACTTGAATTGCAGGTATTAAAAAATCTGCCAATTCAAAATAATGATAATCCGAAAATTTATTGTGTCCTGTCTTTCTCAAACTAAGTTTGTGAAACTTAATCCGAGCGTCATTTAGTTTCTTGTAAATCATATGAATTTAAAAGTGCTACCAGTTCTCTGATTTTGGATTGAAGCAAAAGAACTTTGTATTCGTTTCGCTCCAGCAATTCGTTTTCATCGAAATATCGCGTGGCAATATGTTCGATTTGTTCGAGGATGTCTTCTGCTTTCATTAGAAAGGTGCCGGTTTAAAGGGGATTGGTTTTCGACGTTGCCGCGGCTCTTTGATCGCAGGGGGCAAGTCAAGCGGGGGAAGTTGTTTTGGGAAAGGCCACATGAGGAACTCCAGTTGTTGAACATGACGCAATGATGGACCTACCGGTAGTGATTGATATAGGGATTTTCCCTAGTTCAAGAGTTTGACAACCCATGATATGGCCTGCCCATTTCGGACCTGATCGGTGGTCACATGAAGCACTCGCCAGCCAAGGATCATGGCCTCTGCGGCCTTCTCGCAATCTCTCTCAATGCCCTTGCCGCGGGAATGTCCACCATTGATCCATGTACCCCCTTGAATTTCGACCGCAAGAAGGGCTTCAGGAAAGGCGTAGTCGAATCGCCAGCGACGGGTTGGCACCACCCTATGTTCCCGCACTGGCGTGAGCCCGTAGGCTTTGCAGTGCAGAGCAAAAAGTTCTTCTAGTCCTGAGGCCATAGCCCGTCTTTCTCAAGGATCATTCGCGTCAATCGATGAGCCTCATCCCAGATCGCGTTTTTCTCTTCTCGCGTGCCTTTACCTTGATCGACCTCGAAGTGACACCGGTGACATAGCGCGGCCACGTACTGATCGCTTGCCTTGATGCCGCGGCCCTTGCCGTGCTTGGATTGGTTGGAATGCGCGGCCACCACCGTGCCGTCTTGAATCCCGCAGGCCATGCAGGGCATCGTTCGGCAGTGCCGCAATATGGCGACATCTCGGATGTATTTGAATTTAGAGTGCAAAATCAACTCCTAAATGCTGAATTGCGTGGGCTTCGCAGTGTGTCATATATTCTGTAAATTCGGACACAGTCATTTGGGTGGTTGACTTTCTACGAATAATTATCTCGCCGTCAGGCAATATAACGTCTTCACAAACGCCAAACTTTCGAGCTAGGTATTCATGCCATACATCGGTGGAATATGTTTTGCCGCTAACCCATGCCTGCTCGGATATTTTCTTTAATATAAAACCCCAGTATCTTTTGTTTTGTTCATTATTTCGCTTGGCTTCATCGTTAGTGGCGATAATCCTCAATGGTCTGCCAGATTGGCTCAAAGCTTTCACGTTCTGCTTGGCAAAAGCCATGAAGCTCTCCCACGCCTGTGGGTTGCGGATAACGAACTCGCGGTACAAAGCACTCATTGATTTCACAAAGCCTTTCGACAATCACAGTTGAAGTTGCCGCGTAGTGGGCGCAGCGGTCCCGTTTCGAGCACCAGCCTCCCATGCAGGAAATCATGTCGGCATCCTATTTTTAAGCAAATAAGCCCATGCAGCGCCGCCGACCGTTTTGGCAATAAATTGCGCCGCAACAATTTCAGGCATCAAAGAACCGAAAGCTATCGTTGGAAATAACAACGAATCGATTGCTGCCCCGGCTATGTTTGACCCATTAGCTCGAATTAGCCAACTTCCTTTGAGTTTTGCAAAAGTTGCCCAATCAACCAAAGAGGACACTGTAAAAGCGCAAGCAGAAGCAAAAGCAATTTGTCCAGCCTCTGGATTAAATGCATATGTCAATAATCCACTGCCAATAATCAATGTACCCATTTGCCAAGGTTTTAACTTAATATGAAGCCAATCACGCAAAGCTAAATCCAAACCAATTAAAACAAAGGCATTTAATGGAGTAATACTTGGACCAAACATTGTTACCAATAAATTGGCAAGCGTCATCGAAACAGCATAAATACAAATTGCAATCAAAAGCATAGTTCCTCCTGAATAGGTTTACCCAGCCAATCAGAAGGCGGGTTGGTTGAATCGATTCGCTTTGCCATACAACCGGCGCATTCTTGTTTTTCTGCGTGATGCAATGCAACATTAGTTGAATCAGCACTAGCAAGAGGCCATGGACCGGAAGATTGCCCAAGCATTCTCATGCCATGAACCCACGGAATTTGCCTTCCATAGCGTTTCACAAGCGCATTAAAAGCTTCATCCATTCGTCCACGCCACAAATCAGTTCCAATTTGCCAATATTGACCTGCGCTGCCAAAACATACTCGTCCCCATTCATCACAAAGCTCAAGCAAATAATCAATTGGAAGACCTAAATGCCAAACAGGGATTCCCAATTCTTTTCTAAATGGCCAAGTTTTAACCATTTGTTTTTGCTGCTCTACAGTTCCATCAATAAAATCTGGAACGACCGCCCAGTTTGGATGGATGAGATGTTCTTCAACCCATTGATAAAAGCCATGCAAATCAAAAGGTTTGCCAAGAGTTTTGCAAGAAAAAGCCCCGTTATCTAGCATTAAAGATTGACCAAGTTTTTTGCATCTTTCCAATGAATCTGGTCTTGCAAAACTGACGCAAAAATGTTTTCCACCCATTGTTTCCAAAGCTTTAATCGGTGTAATTGGAGTGCCGTGATAATGAATCATGTCGGCATCCTCTTGACGGCAGACTGAAGCATCTGGCGCACAGACTCCGGCATCGGTCGAGCCAGCTTCTCGTCTTCTTTGAGCTTTTGCAGGCCCGGGTCAGGCTTGTCAACCGTGCGCTTTTCTACCCATTCGGCCTTGAACCCTTGCCAGCCGCGTACCACGCACTCCTTGATCGCATCGTTCAGCGGCCAACCGGCCTTCTCTGCTTCGCGCTTGATCGCCTCCAGCGCGGTGGCCGTCATCGGGGCTTTCTTTGCTTTGCGGATTTTTAGAAAGTCTTCCCAAACAGAGTTATCCACAGATTCAGGAGCGGTAGCGACTTTATTTGTGTTTTGGGTAATGGGTAATGTGTCTTGTGTAGCATTGCTTTCGGATTGCGTTCGCAATGCGTTCGCATGATCCTTTTTATTCCACCTTGCCTTGGCAGACTCGCTGGCCTTTTTGGATTTGACGCCAACTTTTTCAATTTCAGACAAGATTCTTGGTGAAATCCAGCCCTCCTCTGTCAACTGAAAAAATTCTCGCAATACGGTAGCAATGCTGTCGCAATGCGTTCGCATACGTATCAATCGACTGATTTCTTGTTCGTTTTTGGGGAGAGGCTTTTCGTGCAGGTAGCACCAATCAAGCATTCGCCTGTAGGCCAAGTCTTCGATGTCGGACAGGTGGCCTGTGTGGGACTGATAGTCCCCTATGTTGAAGAGGTAGTAGTGCATATTCTCGTCCGATGCCGTCCTGAAAGAAACCAACGGCAGGCGGGACGGATTCGCTTTTCGCTTGGCTCATGACTTCCAAGCTAGCCGGGTTTCAAAACATTGTATGGGATGGAAGATCGGGGCGCAACCCCCGACTATCGCCTACCCAAAGCTTCGGAGGAAACGGGCTCACCGGGCTTCCGGTCTTCCAATTGGTGCCCCCACCGTGAATCGAACACGGGCCTGATGCTTACAAGGCAACTGCACGACCTTCATGCTACAGGGGCCAACACGGCTGGGGACTGTTGCGGCGGCCAACCGCGCAGAGTACCGGGATTAAGTGCCGTACACGTTGCTGGGCCCAGCATTGCGCGACTCCATTCACCATGACCGGCTTCATGCCTGCCAATCCCCATGCGTCTTGGTGATTGCATCGTAATCGAACTTGAGGTACCATGCAACAGGGGGTCCTATGAAATACACGGCCAGCATTGAAGCGAAACAACCGCCGAGCTTTGACGCACTCGCGTACTGCTTGCTGCATAGCATCAGTCAAACGCACTTGATGCACTGGCGCACCGACTCCTTCTCCCAGCACATGGCGCTCGGCTCGTTCTATGACGAGATGTCCGACGCCGTGGACTCGCTGGTCGAGGCATATCAAGGAAAGTTTTCCAAAAAAATTGGCACTTTTTCTGGGGAGTTTGTGCCTGTCACAGATCCGATTTCGTTTCTGAAACAGCTGGCGACGCAGATCCTGACCTACAGAACTCAAGCCGATTTTCCGCAGCAAAGCGAGATTCAAAACGAGGTGGACAACATCGCCAACCTCGTCAACACCACGCTGTACAAACTCCAGTTCCTGAAGTAAATGCCGCTGCGAAAGACCAAATCAGGCTGGATGTGGGGATCAAAAGGACCGTTTCCCACAAAGGCCAAAGCTTTGTCGGTGGCGCGTGCGGCCTACGCTCACGGCTACAAAGGCGAGGACCAACTCGCTGATCGTTCTTTAACAATTCAAGAAAGCCAACCAGAAATTCTGGAAGGCAAACAAGAAAAAAATTCTGTGATTCTGGGCTGACGAAAAAAGCCTTCTCCCAGCCGGAAAAAATGGCGGCAAAAACGAGTCTCAAATTTTTTTTTGAAAATGACTAGTGGGGGTCGGTGCTTCTCTGACCCGGTCAGTAAGCACTCACTGACCAAAATCGGTAGTGTGCGCTCACTTACTTAGTCGGCGCGAATAGGGGTAAACCCCATCATGCCCCTAGATTGCACCAGAATCGCCCATGGCGCGTTAACGCATTCGATGGTGCCCCAGTACCGTCGCAGTCGGTTTTATCGCCATGCGGCCCATTCTAGGCCCGCACGCGCAACACCCTAAAACGCACCAATTGCGCCACGGGTTGACCGAAACGATAGTTAGCACTCACTTTGCAAACACTGCCAAAAAAACCCGGGACAATGCCCGGGCCTTGTTGGAAGGGTTGGCCTAGTGGGGCAAGGGGTCCAGCAGGGGCCAGAATTCACACAAGCGATGCGCCACTATTGCGCCCACATCATCCAATGGCTCAAAGTAGCCGATCCCCATTCTTTGGTGAAAATCCAAAAATCGAAAAAGGCGTGGAGGGTTTCTTTTATCGTCTAGCATGACGCCAATGGAATCTGGTTTCATTCTTCGCCCCCAAAATATTCGTACATTTTCCCCATGTGCAATTGGATAGAATGCAATCGTTTATTCGTTTCAATTAATGAATTCTGGATTGTCCTCGCAATAAATACCGCATCAAACAAATCATCATTTTCACCATATTCAAGTTTATCAATAAGTGTTGACAGATCTTTAATGTTTTTTTTGGTATAAGATTTTAAATTTATCATTTGATCTTTTATTCCAAATATCATAATTTGTTTAGTATTCATTTTTAACCCCTTGCAATTGGAATCACTCGACGGGCCTTCGCATCGGTAACTTTGGCACGCGTGCCGTGTGCCCGAAAACCGATTACCACGGCCCGATCGGCGCGCTGGCACAGGCCACACGTCGAGCACGTCACACCCTCCCTTGTTTGAGCGGGGCAGACAATGATTGTCCGACCGCCGGGGCTAGTCGTTTTTTCCGGCGTATCCATCGGCACGATACAAGTGAGGGGCAAGCCACAATCCGCGAGGGTGTCGACCTCGCCCGCATCATCCGCCGATAGGTTTACAGTGAAACCCCATTCTGTAGCATGGCGGGCCCATTCGATCGCTTCCAAGCTTTTTTTGTGAGTGTACGTGAAACCTCGTTTCCCCAAATTGGCCCGGACAATCTCGCCTAGTGCGGCCGCGTCGACGGATTCACCCTCTCCCGGAAGATCCCCTGCGACGTTATGACGCCATAATTGATTATCTGGAAGGGCCGCAATTGATTGGCATACCGTTTCCAATGATTGGCCACGTTGGGGCACTTTGTTCCAAACCATCGATGTATAGTAGTCTTCAGCGTAGCAGTCTGCCCGATAATGCGGGCATGATGGCGGGCACGTGCCACGTTCCGAATATGTTACTGGAATCGGGCCTGTTTTCGAATTACTTGATTCTTTAACAAAATGAATTTGCATTTTTAAAATCTCCAATTGCAAGAAACGACAATTAAAATTTAAAGTGATTTTAAAATCTCATTATATATGTCCCTTTTCGAATGATAGTATTCGGCATTCGGCTCACCGATTCTAAAATTTGCCCATTGGTTTTGGTTTCTAAAATGCAAAATATGGGATTTAAGTGATTCGCATTGATAATTTTGAATAAAACCTTGCAAGTCATAATGGGCAATAAACCCGCTACAATTTATAATGAACTTGTACCCGGTATTATTAAGCTTTGATATATCTTTGCAGGCTTTTATAATATTTTTAATAATCAATTGTGCTTGTTTTTTATCAATAGGTTTTAACATTTTATTTTCCCTCCAATTAAATAAAAAGGGCACCGAAGCCCCAGTGTAGAACAAAGGCCACGATGCACGCGGCCGCGACAATGGCGAAGAGAAGGTCTCTCATAATCAGACCTTAAAAGCCGGGAGTTTTTACGCTGCGATCCGTGCCGGGATGCGCGTAGTCAATCCCAATATCAATGTTGCGCATAAAAACCTCTTCAGAGACATCATTGCACGCGATCCAAATGAGACGATCTAAGTTAGCTTCATGGTCCGACAGTTCACCGTCATCCCATGCCCCGTATTCGCGCAAGCACGCGGCTACCACACTAGGCGCAAGCCGGTCTAATTGTTCTTGAATATAGGGTTTCTTGCGCAACGCGGCCACGTCATCATCACATTGCCCCGGGTGCGATGCGCTTTCAGCGTCATTCAATGCGATCTGTAGTTCAATCCGACCGGATGATTCGGTCCACCATTCTTGTTGCATGACATCTCCAGTTGAAACGGCACATGCCGTTCCCATAATGTCAGGCCACTAGATCTAGTGATCAATCAGGACAAACCCTAATGCCGTCCCTTCCCAGATCCCAATGCGCCCATATGATGTGCAAGGCCCCATCGGTCCCACACTCCCGATGGTGCGTGGACCATGGCCCGGCCACAGCCAGCACGGCCCCCTCGCGTGCCGATAATGATGTCTACAAAGGCGCAGCATGGGCCACCATACGGGCGCGTCAATTGTCCTCCCATCCATTGTGCGCAGGGTGTCAGACTCGAGGAATAGTTCAATCCGCAAATGTCGCTGATCACGTTATCCCGTGGCGATTATTAGGCCGGGACTATTTTCGCTCGATACCCCTTCAATCCCTTTGCGTCGAATGCCACTCAATTAAGACCGGCCTAGAATCGAAGGGTATCTATCGGGTTTTCGGATATCGTGATCTGACAATCGACGATGCCCGGGCCTTCGCTGAGAACGGGACCCTTCCCATCGGCGCCCCTTCGGCCCCCTGAGACCCTGCCATCGGCCCCCATCGGGCCCGCCATCGATGCCCGCGGCCGTCATATTCCCTTATAAAACAACAACATAGCACGCATTGTGCAGGCATTGGTTCACCATATCGCACCATGCCAAAGGGTTATCCAAATCCGAAAAAAGCGTTATAAATCAACGCACTACGCGAAGATAGTTCAGATTTGAAACTAAAATGTTGCGTTTGCGCCACGGAGCAGGCGCGGGGTCAATTCCGGGCAGGGTATATACAGGGGGGGGTAATACTGCTATATTTTCCCCCCTACAAGACAACTTTAAGGGAATTCCCGATGGCTGAACGTAAAAATGGCCCTCCCCGCCACATCATTGGTTATTTGAGGGACCCATCCACATGGGATTCGTTGGCATTTGAAACTGCGATTCGAGCAGAGGTTGAAAACTCGACCGGTACTATCAGTGCAAGCGACGAAACCCTGATTGGAATGCTTTTGCTGCAAATGGAAAGTTTGCTTGATGCGCAGACTCGGGTTAATTCTGATGGTTTGGTTGTTGACTACAATTCGGGGCCAGCACAGAGTCCTTGGATCAAAACTCGAAATGATTCAACGGACAAAGTGATCAAGATTCTTGGTGAACTAGCATTGGTTGCCAAGGGTCGCCCGAAAAAACAAAACAAGCCAACAGAAGTAGATGAATTATTCGCCACTGCTTGAGCCAGCCTTTCAGTACGCTTCGAGCGTATGCCGCGGGGATGTTGTAGCGTGTGAGGATGTTCGGCTAGCGTGCCAGAGGTTTCTGGACATGGCCGAGCGCAAAGACGCCGCTTATGAATTTGTTCCTGCCAAAGCGGAGCACATCCTCAAATTTGTCAAGTTCTGTAAGCACGTTAAAGGGCCTGACGCTGGAAAACCAATCCAATTACAGCCATTCCAGATTCTGTTCTTGGCTGGCATTTATGGTTTCAGGGATCGCAGGGACCACTCTAAACGCTGGGTGACTGACGTTATCCTGTTCGTGCCGCGTAAGTCGGGCAAGACTACTGTGGCCTCGATTATCGGGCTTTACGAGCTTCAGTTTGGGGACGCAGGTTCTGAAATCTTCACGCTGGCGACCAATCGAGACCAAGCATCTATTTGCTTTGACTCCTCGAAGGCCATTGTCGAGGCGATGGACGAAAACCTTGCGGCCAAGTTTTTGATGTATCGCTCAGAGATCAAAAAGCAGGGTGACTCGACTTCTACCTACCGGGCACTATCTCGGGAAAACCGCAAGACCGGCGACGGCAAGAATCCGTCCTGCGCGATGATTGACGAGGCAGCTCAGATTACCGAGCGGTCCTCAATTGAAGTGCTGCATTCCGGTATGGGCGCTCGCAAGAACCCGCTGCGGTTGTACATGACAACGGCGAGCTTTACCAAGGAAACCAAGTTCTTCGAGGATTTGTCTCACTTTAGAACCGTGCTTCGAGGCACATCGGAAGACACATTTAAGTGGTTTGGCCTTCTGTACTCGATTGACCAAGGCGACAATTGGGCCGACCCCAAGACATGGGGCAAAGCCAATCCAATGCTTGGGATTTCGGTTTCTGAAGAGCACATTTCTCAAATGGCAAAGGAGGCGTCTGCCAAACCGGCCAGCTTGAACGAGTTTCTTTGTAAGCAGCTCAATATTTACGTTTCTGCCAACTCTGCTTGGCTAAATCGAGCTTTCTGGGATGACTCGATTGCCGAGTTTCCGACCGCAGAGCCAGAAAGCGTTTTTGTGGCATTTGACTTGGCGTATTCCCGAGATTTGAATGCGGTCTGCACGCTTTTCCGCTACGACGAAGAAGACTTCTACGCAAAGTTCCAATTCTTCTTGCCCGAGGAATCGCTCGATTTGGTGCCCAACCACTATAAGGGTATTTACCTACAGGCTGTTAAAACCGGCATTTTGAAATTGACGCAGGGCAATGTAACGGACACAAACGAAATCGAGACCTATGTCCGAGCTCAATGCGCGGCCTACAAGGTCAAGGAAATCGGCTATGACCCCTACAATGCCACCAATTTGGTCGCCAACCTGTACGCCGATGGGCTACCGGTAAAGAAGATTGGACAGGGCATGGCGATGCTAAGTAGCCCATCCAAGGCCACTGAGCAGCTAATAATGAAAAAGGCCATTAAGCATGACGGCAATCCGTTTGTTGGCTGGCAATTGGGCAATTGCGAGGTTTATACCGACGTAAATGGCAATATCAAGGTTCGAAAGAACGAAAGTGATCCTTCCGCAAAGGTGGACGGAATCATTTCAATGATTATGGCTGTACACTGCCATTTGGACAACGTCTTTGTGTCAAATGCATTTGGATTTCGGTCGCTTGAGTTATAGAATGCTCTAAAACGGGAGCAATCATGGGAATTCTGGACATTTTCCGTAAAAAATCTGACCAAACCGAGAGCAATACGCTGTTTGGACAGACTGCTCTTGGTAATAACATCGTATACCAAGGCGACAATAAAAAGCCCACGGTAAACACTCAGATTCTGTATGTGACCACGTCTTCGGTCAATCAGGCAGGCAGGCTCATTGATATTTCGGTTTTGAGTCGCAATTCAACCGTAATGGCCTGCGTTTCGACCAAGGCGCGTGCTTTGTCTCAGCTCCCAGTTCGCATTATGTGCAAGCTGGAAGATGGCACTTTTGTCGATGCAACAACGTCTGACAAGGTATCAAAGCACAACTCTACTAAGGCCAATCAAGTACTGAATCTTCTGCAGGCTCCAAACGCCTTTCAGTCGCAATACGAGTTTTGGTATCAGTGGTTGATGTGGCACGACCTGACGGGCGAGGCGTTTACCCTTTGGTGGCGCAAAGACCAAGCGAATGCCACGCAGACGCCTATCGAGATGTACATCTTGGACTCCACGTTGATTGCGGTCCAAATTACGCCCACGCGATATCCACAATACCGCTTGAGCACGCCTTCGTATGGCTTCAGCAAAGATGAGCCATTGCAGGCCCATCAAGTCATGCATATCAAAGAAGCCCCGTGGCAGGGCTCCGCTGGCTTTAACCGTGGTATTTTGGCGGTCGAATTGGTCAGCCTTGACCAAGATATCGACCTATACGCCAACTACATCATGCTGAACGGCGCAAAGCCCTCGGGTATGTTTGTCACTGAGCAAGTCATTCCAGACGGCAAATACAAAGAAATTGCCGCTCGACTCAAGGAGGCTTGGGCCTCGATGACCAGTTCTCGACAGACTGACCCTTCAAAACCCGGTCAAGGTATGTTGCTGGACTCTGGGATGAAGTATGAGCCACTGAATATGCTCAACCTGCAAGACGCTGACGCCCGGGAGCTCAAGCTGCAAACAATGAAGCGCATTTGTGGTCTGTTTGGCGTGCCGCCTGCAATGATTGGCATTCAAGACCAAAAATACAATAATACTCAGACGCTGTTGGACGAGTTTTATAAGTCCACTATGTTCCCGATCATTACCAATATCCAGCAAAAGCTGAAATTGGCACTTTTGAACGGATATCCGTCTTTGCATATCGAATTTGATACTCGGAACTTCCTAAAAGGTGCTCCGCTGGACCAAGTTAACTTTGTGTCCGCAGCTGTCAGCGGTGGCATAATGACTCCAAATGAGGCCCGAGAATATTTGGGTATGCCTTCGATTGAGGGCGGCGACAAGCTAAAAGAAGACGCCAAAAAGGCTGAACCGACCCCCGGCTCATCCCCGCAAGATACTGGCGGCGGCGGCGGGAATCAGCAACGTCGAGCCAATATTGGAAAGACTTGACGTATGGGCAAAATTGATACAAGATATATGCTAGCTTTGGCAAAAATGGTCAAAGCAAAAGCCCCTAAAATACAAGACATTGACCAATCTAAAATGGTAGGGGTAATAAATGAAACAAGTCCAGATTGTCTGCGAAGCACGCCTGAACCTCGAAAAAGAGGCAGACCACGCAGAACCGACCGGCAAAATTGAGGCTCGGGTAACGACTTGGGGCGCACGCGAAGGCGCAGACGGACGTAAATTCAATTATCAGCCCGAAGGCTTTATGCAATGGGCTGAAGAGTTTTCTAAAGCTGGCCGTCCTTTGCCGATGTATGTCAATCACGAATCAAGCGCGATTCCTGTTGGCGAATGGACTTCTTTCGAGTTTGACGATACTGGTATGACTGCGTGCGGTCGTATGTATGTCAACACTACTACCGGCTCCGACCTTTATCAAATAATGACTGAAAGCCCTGCTATGTTTGGCGGGGTTTCTGTTGGTGCTTACGCTGATGAATATCAGTGGGTCAAAGAAGACGGCACACCAATGACTGTTGGGTCTGATGATTCATATGAAGACGGTTATTTCCAAATCACCAAAGGTGGTTTGCGTGAAGTGTCCGTTGTGATGCACCCAAATAATCCGATGGCCGAAGTTCAAAAGCTCGAATATTTCCGTGCTGATGGTTCTGCCGATCTAAAAGTTCTTGAGCAAGCTCTGCGGGATGTTGGGCTTTCAAAGAAGGATGCGGTCGCTGCCGCATCTACGTTCAAGCAAGTGTTGGAGCAGCGTGATGCTGTGAAACAAGTGATTGAACCTGCGACGCAGCAGAGTGATTCTGATGCGGAAGCGACCGAAGCAGAGATTCTTGCTGCTCTCGAAGAGCGCGAGCTTCTCGAACTCCTCAACGCCCGTTTGAAAGGCTAATCATGTCTCAAGTTATTATGGAAAAGCTGGACGCTATTCAAGAGTCCACACTCGCAAAAGTTGCCGAGTCCGTTGAAGCGGTCAAGGCCGAATTTTCTGAGAAGGTTGCTGCTCTGGAAGCCAAAGTTGCTTCTGTGCAAGCTCCCGCTATCGTCAAACCGATCGCCAAAAGCGTTCGTCAAGACGTGAACCGCAAGGTCAAAGAGCAAGTCAAAGAGTACATCGGTGGCAAGCCTCAGTTTGAAAAAGAACTGAAGATGTTTGACGATGAAGGCCAATACGATGCCTACATGAAGGAAGCATCGCAGTTGACCGGTGGTGGTGATGGCAAGGGCGGTCGCACCGCTTATGACCCCACCTTCACGGCCCTGCGTCTGCTGAACCCGATGCGCGGTCTGTCGCGTACTGTTGCTACTGATGGCTCAAGCTATCAGTTTCGCGTGCGCGTGGGCAACCCCGGTGAAGGCTGGGGCTACCCGATTGTGAACAACACAGCGGCCACGACTGAAGACACAAGCATTTGGCAATTGGTGCTGCAAGACCTCAACGTGCAATTCCCGATCCGTACTGCGGCTCTGGATGACATCGACGGGTTGGAGGCTGTGATCGTTGATGATATGCTCGCCAGCTTCGCCCAGAGTGAGGCCCTCAGCATGGTGCAGAACAACGACCAAGGTGCTACTAGCTTGCCCTACGGTGGTTCTAACGGTCTGCGCGGTCTGGATCAGTACGCTGGCGCAAATGCTACCTATGCAGGTGGCACTTCGTCGGTTGCTGCATTCGGTTCGTCTGGCACCGGCAGCTCTTCTGGCCTGCACTCGTTGGCAACGTATGACCAGTTGACCACCAACGCTAACACCGTTGGCGCGAACAACATCCAGTACAAGGATGTGATCAACCTGATCTACGCACTGCCTCAGCAGTACTGGACCAAGGACGCGAAGTTCATGGTGAACCCGATTCTTGCTCAAGCCATTCGTGGCCTGCAAGACACCAACGGTCGCCCGATCTTCAACTCTGTCGAGTCGCTGAACCCCGATGGCATCATCGGTCAGATGTTGGGCTTCGATGTCGTGATGAACAAGTATCTCGACACGCCTAGCCAAACGACCTCTGGTTCTGCTGGCACGAACAGCTTGTATCCGATGTACTTTGCTGATTGGTCGCGCTTCCACACCATCGTTGATCGCCTCAACATGGTTCTGCGGAGATACGACCAGACAGCCCCCGGCTACATAACGATGTTCGGGGAAAAACGTCTGGCAACCAGTGTGCGCGACCCCAACGCCGGTGTGCGTTATCGCTCGACAGGCACTGCGACCTGATAGAAGTGGGGGGAGGGAAACCTTCCCCCTCTTTTCGCTTTCACTAGGAATACACCATGAGCATCACCGAAAAAATCCTTGACGGAATCAAACAATCCATTCACGAGCAGCGACAAATCAAGATTGATTTGACTGAAGCCTCGTTGCTTACTGGTTCCGGCTCCGGCGTCGGTGGTAATGTTATTTTCGATGATGCTTTTGCTGCTCTGCGTTATGCGAACCCGTTTCGTATGGGATCGCGTCAAGTGCCTGTGATGGGCTCTGATATGCAGTTCGTTGCCAAGACAGGTAACGCAACTAATCAAGCTGGAAATCCTTGGGGCTATCCAGTTGCAAACGACACCGGTTCTCCCGGAACAAACACTTCGATCTGGCAACTGCCGGTTCGAGCAATTACCGCTCAACTGCCGATTCGCTCGGCTGTGTTGGGCGATGTCAATAATCTTCCTACCGAATTGGTCGAAGACTTGATGCTGGAATTTGCGCAACTCGAAGGCGCAAGCATGGCGATCAATGATGATCAAGCCGGAAGCACCACAACGACCACAGGCGCGACTTCTGGCTTGCGTGGGCTGGATATGTACGTTGATGGCGCTGCGTCTGCATTTGGTTCAAGCGGCACGGCCATGACAAATGGCATCCACACGATTGCAACGCTTGATTCCGGCGTTTCTGTTGCATACAACGACATTGTCAATACGGCCAATAAATTGCCGGGTCAATATTGGGCGCTTCCCGGAACAGCGTGGCACATGAATCCCACCATGATCACTACCTTGCGTAATCTGACTGATAACCAAGGTCTGCCAATCTTTTTGGAAACAGGCGACGAAGACGGTGCTGCGGTTGGCCGAGTCTTTGGGTGGCCTGTAATCCCGAACCCATATTTGTCAAGCACATATCCGATTTATTTGGCGAATTGGCCGCGCTTTTTGACCATCGGTGACATGAATGAATTTTCTGTCCAGATGATGGAACAAACAATGCCCGGTTTTGTGAACCTCTATGCTGAAAAACGTGTGGTCAGCTCGGTGCGCGACCCGTTTGCCGGTGTGCGGATGAAGGTCTGAAATGGCTACAAATGATCTGTTAGCGTATGCGCCAAATCTGGCAAGTACTCGTAATCCCTTCAACTATGAAAAGGTTGAACAGATCGCCCGTGACATTTCAACTTCATGGTTGTCACTGAATCAAATCACTGAACAACTGAACCTTGTTGATGACGAAAGCCAAGACATTTATCTTCAAAATTTAGAACTTGCTACGCGGCAAGCTGTTGAAGACTATCTTGGCCTTTCAATTTTTCCGGTAACGTATCGCGTGTACTACTGCGCCTCGACTTTGTGGGGCGTTCCGGTTTCGCTTGATCTTCCAGAGGTCTCGCAAAACACGGTGTCTACGTTGCCCGGGGTAACGATCACATCGGTGGGTTATTGGAACAACTCAACGCCGTCTGTGTTTACGTTGCTGTCATCTTCAACGTATTACTACGACCCGTCGGGCAACAAGATTGTGTTGACTGATTTGCCGGACAACATCAACTACTCGATGACTGCGCCGATCATTGCAACGTACAAAACAGTTGCAAACCCAATCGCTCAGTATCCAGTTGTTCAACAGGCTGGATTGCTTTTGTTGACGCATTTGTATAACAACCGCTCAGACACCACCGGTCCTATTCAGCACAAGATTCCGTTTGGATTCGAGCAATTGCTCAAGCCATACAAACCGCTGGTAATGTAATGGTCGCTCGTTTTGAAAACATCACTGTTAACGAACTGACGTTTGGCAAAAGTGATTTTGGCGAACAGAGCACAACTATTGCTAAATGGTTTAACACTAGGGCGCGAGTTTCATCGGTAGCAAATACAGTCAAGATTGCAGATAAGTATCGTCTGTATAACGATTTGACGTATTTCACGCTGAACTACACGCCCAACACAAAAGAAATCATCGATAACCAAAACCTATATTCCATTAAATGGAAGGGTTTTGATTGGCGAATTGAAAGCGCACGGGAATCCGATGATCGTATGACTGTGCTCCTGATGTGTTACCGGCAAGACCCGACGACGGCAGTATGAGCCAGAACAATCCGGTTGAATATGGCAAGGCTATCCAGTACCAACTGCAAAGCATTGTCACGCCTGTGCCGGTTTATGCCTCATTCAACCGTAACTTTGCAACGCAACCCAAGTTCATCACTTGGCAGCTTAGAAACGTCCATCAACCGGTTTATACCGGACCAAGCCAAAACAATAAGGGAATTGACAGGCCAATCTTCCAAATTTCAATATTCACGCAAGTAATTGAAGATGGTTTCACAATTTCAAATCAGATACTACAATCACTACATGGCTACACCGGCCAGTTCGGGGGGCCAACTGGGTTTTGGATTTCCAAAGCAGATGTGTTTTGGTTATACAACTCCTACAATAACGAGCAAAAGATGGCAGAAATCTTCCTCGATTGCACGCTAGATATCCCAACATAAGACAAATTCTCAACTTCTTTTAAGGGATTCAAAATGGCTCTCCCAAGCAAAATTCTTCCGGGTTTTAGTGCTGCGATTTATGCTCAGTCGGGAGCCTCTCCTACGGCCCTGACGCTGGCGCAGTTGTCCACTCTGGCTTCTGTTGCTGCCATCGCGGTTTCTGGCAATCAGTTGTTGGTCGAAGCGGTTCCCGCCTTTGGTCAAGACGATGCTGTGGCCTCGTTCTCGGTGGCCGGTTCGCGTCAGTCGGACAAAATCCCTTCTCAAGCAGCACCGACTTCGCTGACCATTTCGGCGGCTTGGAACCCTTCGGATACCGTGATCCAACAGGTCCGCACAGACGCCTATTCCGGCATCACTGAGCGCACTTATGTGGTGTCCGCGACCGATGGTTCGAACATCGTTTACTACGCTTTCAACGCCCGCGTGGGTCAGTTCCAAATTGACGCACAGCCCGGTGCTGAAGCTAAAGCGACATTCACGCTGCATCCGCGTGGAAATATGTACGGTTGGTCTAACAACGCTTGAGGTGAATCATGGCAGCACCTAACAAAATTCTTCCCGGCTTTAGTGCATCGCTTTGGATGCAGTCTGCGGCCACTCCCACGACACTTAGTACGGCCAATTTGTCGGTCTGGACTGCTCAAGTCGCCACTATTGTTGGAACCGCAGCTAATGGCACGGGCACTGCTGGTACTCAGCTTGTTGTCGAGGCGATCCCTGCGTTTGGACAAGATGACGCAGTCGCATCGTTCTCCGTTGCAGGTTCACGTCAATCGGACAAAATCCCATCACAGTCGGCTCCTACGTCACTGACGATTTCGGCTGCGTGGAATCCGTCTGATACGGCACTGTTGCAAATCCGTTCTGATGCCTATTCTGGCGTCACTGAGCGCACGTTTGTGATTGCTGCGGTTGATGGCTCCACCACAATCGCTTATGCCTTCAATGCCCGTGTCGGTCAATTCCAGATCGATGCACAGCCGGGTGCCGAAGCAAAAGCCACATTCACCATCCACCCCCGCGGTGGTCAATACGGCTGGAGCAACACATGACGCTGCAAGAAATCGTGGATGAACTGGTCGAACTTCGGGGCGATCTGGATGCAGCGGCTAAAGCTCAAGTGGTGGACTCGGAGGAGCTTCAAGAAGCTCTTTCCGAGGTGGAAGCCGACACAGCAGAGGCAGTGGTTCTTAATGTTCTAGCCAAGTATCATTAAATGACAACAACAATACAAAACAACAACGACCTGCTGCAATACCTCATAAGCCAAGCTGAATCTCGAAAAGATTGGTTTGGCTTTTTGCAGCAGCGCATGACTGCCATCACTTTGGCCCATGAAATTGCCAAAGCTCATGCAGACAAGATGACTCCTAGCGAAGTGGTGCAATATGCCATTGACGTTAACGAGTCAATTTTCCAAAAGATCATCAACAATAAAAGACAATGAAACTATCCGGCGCGTTTGGAGATACGCTACAACTCCGCACCAAAACCTTTGAGCTTGGCGGGATGACGTTTAAGGTTCGCGTCCCCTTGACTAAAGAGCTCGAAGAAATGACCGCTCGATGCGATGTCATTGATCAAGCCGCATTCAAAACCCGCTACGAAAAAGCGGTGGCTGGCTTCAAAGAATCCAAAGATGGAGTGGAAATCAAAAAAGACGATGTGATCGTCGATGGCCGCTCTACAAAAGAACTTGTGCAATCTGCCATGAAAATGGAAAATCGGATTGTCGAGTTCATTAAATTGCTGGTGCCAGAAAACGGCAGTTTGGATGGATTGACTTATGAAGACATTGAGGCTGAATGGCCGTTTGCCGTTCAGCTTGAGATGTTGGAAAAGATTTCTGAAGCGATTCAGCCCGGTTATAAGGACTCTCGAAAAAACTAATTCGGGACATTCATCGGCAAGCTCGGGCGTACATTTACGCTCATGGTGGATGTCCTGACACAATCCCAGCCGATGCAATGCGTGATATTGAAATCCTGCTCAGTGATGGGTTCATAGGCAACAAGGCAGTCCTTGTGGCCCTATCGTCGCTGACAACAGGTAATCTCAACGCAAAGCTCAAACAAGGTGCTTCACCGTTCAAGATGGCAGATGTGCTGCCTTCGACGCACGATTACATTGTCCCGCCACTGACGCCTGAAGAGCAGGCCCAGCAGGCCAGCGAGAAACTTTTGGCGTTCATGTCCCAAGCGCCGGGAGCGCAGAAAGCGTTGGCAAGCTATGTTTGAGCATGATTTCACATGGAGCGAAGAAGGCTTTGATGAGCTTGAGCAATTAATGCTTGCGCTGGCAAAAGAATTTCCTGTGGACACAATGGTCCAGCAGACCGCCGTAAAGGCCCTTAAACGAGCCATGGTGCCCGTATACGAGACGGCCTTGATGATGGCCCCAGTGGACAACGAAAAGCCGCGAGACGCTTATCGTCCGATCCACATGAAGGACACGATTCGGCTCAATGCAAGGTTGCCAAACAGTTCTGATCAAGAGTCAGTTTACTTTAAGCCTGCCGATATCGCTGTTGGCTCCGTTTCTGTCAAGAAAAGCGCCGTGTCATTGGCTAATGAATTTGGCACCTCTAGACGTGATGCAAAACCATTTCTGCGGCCAGCTTTGGCTTATAACGCAATTAAAGTTATTGATATTCTTCGAGATGAATTAACGGAATTGGTGTTTGCTTACACAAACAAAATGAACAGAAAGAAGAAAAATGGCTAAGTCACAAACCATTGCAAAACTTGAAGTTCAAGCCGCATTAAATTCGGCAGGTTTTACTTCTGGTGCAACAAATGTTGCTCTTGAAGCCAATAAACTTAAAAATTCAATTGCGCGTGAAATGCGCTCGGCAGAAAAAGAGATTCAAACTCTTAAATATGCTACTGAAGATTACGGTAAAACAATAACCCGAGTAACTCAACTTGAACGTGAATTACAAAGTGGCAGATATAAAAATCTTGCTTCAAGTGAAGGAGGACAAGCGGTTATTGCAAGGCTTCGTGAGCAAGCCAAGGCTTATGATGACATAGCCGCAAAAAGCAAGGTTGCCGCAACTGGTGGTTTGACAGAGCAGCAGCGTCTGGCCCTTACATATCAAACAACCGACCTTGTTACTCAGATCGCATCTGGTCAAAACGCAATGATTGCTTTGCTCCAGCAAGGTGGTCAATTAAAAGATCAGATGGGCGGCTTCACCAATATGTTCCGAATCCTTGGTGGATTCATTACGCCTGTAAATGTTGCATTGACTGCATTGGTCACAACAGTTGGAACATTGGCGATTGCGTTTTACAAAGGATCGATGGAATCTGCAAAACTTAGAGACGATTTAATTCTTACAAATAATTACGCCAAAATTACTGCTGATAGTTTTCAGCGCATGGCAAATGTAATTAGTAAAAATGTCAATGTATCAATTGGCGATACAAAAGAAGTGTTATTTCAACTGGTGTCTTCTGGTCAATTCACTAGTCAATCAATGGATTCTGTTGCCCAAGCAATTTTGAATGTATCAAAGTTGACGGGTCAAACATCAAAAGAAGTTGCCAAAGCTCTGATTCCGGCTTTTGATGGCACCGCGGCTTCCGCCAAGCGACTTAATGATCAATATCATTTCTTGACTCTTGCCCAATATAAACAGATTGAAACTTTGGAAAAGCAAGGCAAACTTCAAGAATCTGCCAAAATTGCTGCGGATGCTTTTAATACTTCAGTTCAAGGACAAACAAGAGAATTAGGAATTCTTGAAAAATCTTGGAATGCTCTTAAAGAATCTGCCTCTGCTGCATGGGATGCCATGCTTGGTATTGGACGAGAAACTACTCTTGAAGATAAGTTGCGTTCTGTACAAAAGCAAATTGAAGATTATCAAAAAGCAAAGGCACGACCAAGTGCAAATGCAGCATTTTTTGATGCAAAAATAGCTGAACAACAACAAAAAGCAGATGTCTTAAATGAACAAATTCTTCTTCGCAATAGAGCTATTCTGCTAAAGAAAAATGAAACTGACAGAATTAATGACGAAGCAAAAAATGGACAAAAACGTCTTGATCTTGCATTGGAATATTCAAAATTAGAAGTACAAAATAAATATGAATTTGAAAAACGTAATGTCGATGAAATTGGCAAATTAAAACTTGATGCTGATGAAAAACTTGCAATTCTTAAATTAGAACTTGATAAAAAGAATGCTCAAGAAGCTGGTGTTTTTGCAAAACAAAATGCAGAAAAATACGAAGAAGATCAATTAAAAATTCTTCGTGATTTAGATGTAAAAGTGCGAGATTTAAATCGCAAGCGTGAAGCAGATTTACGTACTGCACAGGAAGAATGGAGAAAGCAACTTGATGAAGATGAAGGTGCGCTTAATGCATTTGTTGACGCTCAGTTAAAAGCGGTTATAAATGAAGCAAATGCAACAGATATTTCATTAGAAAAAGAACGCAAGAAAGTGCAATTTCAAAAAGAAAGTTTGTTTTATACAGAGCAGCAAACTAATGCTGCAATGATTGATTTGAAATATCTTGAAAAAATTGAAGAGATTAAAAAAGCATCAATAAGTGATCTTGACAAGGAAAATGCAATTCAAAGACTTATTGGACAAAGAGAAATGGAAAAAGGTTTGGCAGCAACTGCGGATTCATTGACAAGAATTAAAGAAATATCAGATAGTGTTTGGAACAATTTGTCTCAAGCACTTGAAAACTTTGTTCGCACTGGTAAATTGTCATTCAAAGATCTTGCTCGAAGCATTATTCAAGATATGCTTTTGATACAAATGAAATCGCAAGCTCTTGCAATTTTCAAGTTTCTTGGATCTGCTTTATTTGGTTCTAGCGGTAATGTCTATGCGCCCGGAACTGCTCCGACAAATTGGGCAGAACCACACGCTAATGGTGGAAGTGTTGCGGCCAATAGATTGTCGCTAGTTGGCGAACGAGGTCCTGAATTGTTCATTCCACGCACAGCAGGCACGATCATTCCAAACAATCAACTGGCCTCGATGGGTGGCGTGACAAATATTACAAATAACTACATCAACGCCATTGATACCAAATCGTTTGAACAGCGTCTGATGTCTTCTCCAAATGCTGTCTGGGCTGCAAATGCTTACGCTCAAAAGAGTCTGGCCGTTGGCCGCGGGAGGGCCTAAATGTCATTCCAAACAATCGTCAACATCCAGCAATCAATGACGGTAAACAATCGCCGGGTTGTTGGTGAACAGGTAAGTCGTGGTGGACAAGTTCGCACGGCAGGCTATCTAAATGCGGTGCCTTGGGTCTTTACGATTACGCCTCACAACTTCTTGTATTACCCGCAAGTGCGAGATGTAATCCAATCCATTGACAACTCAGATCGTGAGTACGCTCAGAACATCACATTTAGCGGATCAACATTGTCGTGGTTCACTGAGTACAAAGGCGGTTTGACAAGCGTACAGGCTGCTGCGCTGACATTGGCATCTGTGCCGCCAACCAATTCGCAAACTTTGACTATTGGTAATCTTCCTGCGGTGGCATCCACAACGGTGGTTTTTGCTGCTGGCGACTTCTTGCAGCTTGGCAACTATGTCTACAAAGTCACGGCGCAAGTTCTGAGAGGCTCGGGATCAACAATCAGCGTAGGCATCCATCGACCTGTAATTGGAACTCCCTCAACAGGCACATTGACTGCGGTTGGGTCTGCGGTGTACTTTCCTGTGTATGCAGAGCAATGCCCAACGTATACGCTGACGCCCATGACTAGCGGCGCATTTGTCGCTTGGGATGGTCCGTTTGTGTTTCGGGAGAATGTCGCGCCATGAGCACAACAATGAATGCGCTGTCTAGCGCGAACATCCGACAAGCTGAATTTATCAGGATGATTGTTGGCAGGACATCTCCAACAACTTATACGTTTTGCAATGCTGCTGGCAACATAACGGTTAGCGGTATTACCTTTAACGGCATGGGATCGTTCTTGTCGTTGGGAGATGTACAGCAAGACATCAAAGCATCTTCTGATGATCTTTTGATTGCTTTGGTGGGAATTGATCCGGCCAATGTGTCTTTGCTTTTAAGTGCAGACATCAAAGGAAGTTCCGTAGAAGTGTGGCGCGGTTTTTTGGACGCTGACAACCAGATCATTACTACGCCAACGACCCAGTTCTTTAAGCGTTACACCGGCATCATTAACAACGTATCAATCACAGAAGATTGGAATGACCAAGCACGTACAAGAACTGCTACCTGTACGGTGTCTTGTTGCTCGATGCGCAAAGTTCTTGAGCAGCGAATTGCCGGGATGAAAACCAATCAAAAAAGCTGGCAGTCTGTGTATTCCGGTGATGTATCAATGAATCGAGTGAGTGTCATATCCAATCAATTCTTTGACTTTGGTTCTCCACCTTCTGGGGGGTCTGTATCCAACGGAACCAATGGTGGCGAATGGAAAGATGGCGGCAGTCTTGATGTAAACCCATGAGAAAAGCAAACAAATTTGATCTTGCCGAATGCTTTGAGATGATGCAAAGCTATGCCTTGGAAGGTCCAATTGATGCGTTCAAAGATAAGACAAAACACAATCAACAGTACATTGAAGAATTGTTGATGTCCATCATTGCTGGGCGCGGATTCGTATTGATTGAAGAAGGCAAAGGAATCATTGTTGCGGCTATTGTCCCGAATTTATGGATTCCAGAAATTAGGCAGGTAAAAGAGCTTGCGTGGTGGGTGCGGCCTGAACATCGAGGTGGCTTGACGGGTGGGAAACTGTTTCTTGGATTTCAAAAGTACGCACAAGAATTGATTGATGTTGGAAGAGCTGATTTCATGTCCATGACGCTGATGGAATCAAGTCCAAGAATGAACTTTGAATCAAAAGGCTTCAGGCCAATTGAAACGACTTTTGTGAGGTAAATATGCCAATTTTGGAAATGTCACTGGCGACATTTATCAGTGCAACTTTTCAAGCTGCTGCTGCCGCTTACACGGCCAGTGCAGTTGTTCAATTGGCAGTCAATTTTGCGTTGTCATATGTGGTGACTCGCATCTTTGGAAGCCAGCCTCCAAACCAAACTGATCCCGGCGTAAGACAGCAAATCCCGCCCAATTCCACTAACAGTTTGCCAGTTGTTTATGGCGATGCGTGGCTGGGTGGCACGTTTGTCGATGCGGTGCTGTCTACCGATCAAAAGACGATGTATTACGTGCTGGCGATTAGCAACATCTCAGCTAACGGACAGTTTTCTTACGATCAAAGTGTTTTTTATTACGGTGATCGACTCGTAACTTTTGACAACACTGACAGAACAAAAGTCACCAAATTAACAGATGGCGCAGGAAATGAAGATACATCCATTAGCGGCAATCTCTACATCAATCTGTATACATCTACGGTTGCCGGTGTAATTACATCCACAAATGGTGCAGCTGCCCCATCAAGCGTGATGGGCGGCTCAGACATTGATGCAAGTCTGCGGTGGCCGTCTACTGGTCGGCAAATGAATGGATTGGCTTTTGCCATTGTCAAGCTGATCTATAACCGTGACGCAGGCACTACAAATTTGCAGGCATTGACTTTCAAATGCTCTCATTATTTGAACAGCACTGGAGCCGCCAAGCCCGGTGATGTTTTGTATGACTATTTGACCAACACTGTTTATGGCGGCGCAGTTCCAGCCGCAAATGTCAACTCCACGCAATGTGCCGCATTAAATACTTATTCTGACGCAACAATTCCGTATACGCCTTCTGGTGGTGGATCGGCCACTCAAGCTCGATACCGCATAAATGGAGTCATCAATACCGGAGAGACCGTTCTCAATAACGTAGATAAGATTCTTACAGCCTGCGATTGCTGGCTTGCCTATCAAGCCGCAACAGGGCAATGGTCGCCCATTATTAACAAGGCAGAATCCAGCTCGTTTTCATTTGATGACTCAAACATCATTGGTGAGATTCGTGTCAGTGTCACTGACCTTTCGTCATCAATTAATCAAGTTGAGGCGTCTTTTCCGTTCAAATCAAACAAAGATCAACCGGAATATGTGTTTCTTGATATTGCTGTTTTGAATCCATCATTGCTGTATCCAAATGAACCGGTCAATAAATACAGCACAACTTTTGACCTAGTAAACGATTCAGTTCAAGCAACATATTTAGCAAATCGTATTCTTGAACAAGCTCGGGAAGACTTGATTGTTTCGTTTACTACTGCCTATCCCGGCATTCAAGTAAACGCAGGCGACGTTATTAGCATTACCAACTCGGTTTATGGCTGGACTTCCAAGCTGTTCCGGGTGATGAAGGTACAAGAGGCTTCTACGCCTGATGGAAATCTTGGTGCTCGAATTGAATGCTCTGAATACAACGCTGCTGTTTATGACGATGCAAGCATCACTCAATTCTCACCGGCACCGAATTCTTCATTGCCCAGCCCATATTACTTCCCGGCGCTGGTTGCGCCAACGGTAACGGATCAAGCTCCGTCAGCAACGATCCCGACGTTTGCATTCAATTGTGTGATGCCTTCTACTGGACGGGTCACAACAGTTACTTTGTTTTACACGACTGTTGCGTCCCCGTCTTCAACTGATTGGAAAGTTTGGAGCATTCAAACCGCATCCAATTCGCAAGTATTTGCTCAAGGCAGTACAGTTAAATTTGCCGACATCAGCCTGCCTGCTGCAACATATTATTTTGCGTTCCAAGTCGCCAATGAACAAGCAACTTCAACGCTGTCAGCTACAAGCGCAGGATTGACATGGGCACCAACGGGAACTGTTGGACCACCCGGATCAAATGGAACCCGAACAGCGTTTCTTGAGGTTTACCAATGGGCGGCGACTGCGCCAACATCGTTCCCTTCTGGTACATCAACCTACACTTGGGCTAACGGCACATTCACTGCACCCGGAACACCTAATGGCTGGACAGTAACGCCCGGAACATCCACGCCCGGATATGCGTTGTATGCCTGCTCTGTTACCTATGCAGACACCAACACGACGGCCACATCAATCGTTACGTGGAGCACCTCGGCCACATATGTTGTTGGATATGCCGGGTCGAATGGAACAAACGGCACTAACGGAACAAACGGAACTGATGGAGCTAATGGCACTAGAACAGCTCAATTAGAGGTTTACCAATGGGCCGTCAATGCTCCGACTACTTTCCCAAGTGGGACATCCACTTATACGTGGGCGACGAATTCATTTACATCGCCAACGCTTAATGGATGGTCGCAATTGCCGGGTTCTGCTGTTGCTGGGCAAACGCTTTGGGGCTGCACTCAGTCATATAGCGACACCGGAACAAGTGCGACTTCTGTAGTGACATGGACAACTGCTGTCACATACGCATTGGGCGCTGCGGGTACGAACGGCACGAACGGAACCAACGGAACCAACGGTACAAACGGCACAGATGGATCAAACGGCTATCGCACTGCGATGCTGGAAATCTATCAGTGGGCCACATCAACCCCGACAACTTTCCCGTCCGGCACCTCAACATATACATGGGCAACGGCTACCTATACAAATCCCGGTACGCTGAATGGTTGGACGCAAACCCCGTCAGCTGGATCGCCCGGTCAGACGCTGTACGCTTGCAATCAAAATTATTCTGATCAGCTTACAACGGCAACATCCACAGTAACGTGGGGAACCAGCACCGCTTATGTGGTTGGATATGCTGGTTCAAACGGCACTAATGGCACTAATGGCACTGATGGTGCTAATGGTACGCAATCAGTCAATGTGGTTGTTTATCAATGGGCGGCAACCATTCCAACAGGACCAAGTGGTACTGCAACATATACATGGGCAACCAATTCGTTTGGTGCTGCCCCATCTGGTTGGTCACTGACTCCCGGTACATCGCCATCGGCGGGATATACGCTCTGGGGGGCAACCGTAAATCTGACATCTAGCGCGACCAGTACCACCAGCACAATTAACTGGACCACTGCTTCTGTTCTGGCTTATGGTGCGGCTGGCACTAACGGGACTAATGGGACTAACGGAACAAATGGCACAAATGGCACAAACGGTACGGATGGAGCTTCTGCCAGAATTGCTTACGCCAAAGTTACTGGATCGACCCTAAACAACACTCCAACAACGTACACCACATCTGGATCGACTTCTTTCCCACCAAATAACACTTGGGGTGGCAGCGAAGTATGGCAAGGAACAGTTCCCACCTATGTGGCCGGTGAGTCAATTTTCCAAATTGATGGTATTTACAGCCCATCAACTGGAAACACTGTTTGGGGATTACCCTATATTTCTGCGTTGAAAGTTGGTAGTTTGTCGGCAATTTCGGCAAATCTTGGAACCATCACAGCAGGCACCATTACTATTGACTCATCTGGTTTTATTAAAGGTGGTCAAACAGCATACGACACAGGTGTAGGGTTTTTCCTAGGTTATTCCGGTGGTGCTTATAAATTAAGCATTGGAGATGCCTCTGGTAATAAATTGCTCTGGGATGGATCAAGTTTATATGTCACTATTAACCAAGCTAATTTGACGATTGCTGGCGTACTTCAAAACCAAACATTGGTTAAATATGCATATGCAGCAAGTGGAACGGCCACAGCTGGACTACAGTTTAGAACTGACGGTACGGTTTATTCCAAAGCAAACGCTGGGGCTTATGCAACATACAAAAGTTGGTACAGCCCAACAACGACCAATATTGGCAATTCGTATTGGGTGAAAGTTTCTAAAATCAGTGGCACAACGCCCAGCACAGGTACGCTTGACTCATGGTTGGCGTTAAGTTCAAATCAAGCATGGACTTTGGCGCTGTCTTCCACTGGTGTGGATGAATGCCAACTTTCTTATGACATCAGCACATCGTCAAGCGGAAGCCCAATTGTTGGGTCTGGAACCATGATTTTAAGTGTTGAAAATGGCACCTAAAGTGGTATGATCCAGCTATAAGACAAGACATCCGTCCCCCCGCGAGATAGTGGGGGTGCGTCACTACCCGAGGTTGGGGAACATGGCTGTCTTTAACAAAAATGCGCTTACGCAGGTCAGCGGGTTTGATAATCCGATCTTGGCTGGCGAATTGGTGTGGAACCAGCAAACCTACTGGAACTTCGCGTTGACGGGAAGTGATAACGTCACTCCCATCGACTTGACCGGAGCCACCATCAGCGCACAGATCATTCGTCGGGAACTGACGAATGTGCAAGACACCCGTAATGGATTGACGTTCGATATTGGCAACTACACGCCGACGCCAACTCCGATTACCCTGACCATCGCCAATCGTGTTGACGCGACAGGTTCTTTTACGCTTGTCATCAATGACAACACTTGGAGCCTTATTTCTTCGGACCCCGAGTTGAATATTGCCGCAGTGGATTGCGTCGGCTTTTCTGGTCGAATCAAAATCAGCTTTCCTGCTGCCGGGTCAAGTCCGCAGGATGACACAATCATTTTCCTGCTATTTCTCGTTCGCTCTGACGGCATTATTGTCGAGTAACAGAAATGGCAAACATCAATATTACTGTTGTTGACAATAACAATGTCAACGCCACGATATTGCCGCCTGCGACACAAGTCGTAAATATTGTTCCGACTCCGAATCAAACCATTTCAATTGATCGAGGGATCATGGGTCCACCCGGACCAAACACTATTGGAGGCTGGCCCATTAGTGTTGCATCTGCACAGGCTTATGACGTGCTGATGTTTGATGGAGCAGCTTGGACAAATACACCACAAGTTGAAATCACCGACGGTGGAAATTACTAGAGGGAATCATGTCAAATACCATCCGAATCAAACGCAGAGCAAATGGTGGTGGTGCCGGTGCGCCGACTTCCCTCCAAAATGCTGAACTGGCCTTTAACGAACAAACCAATGTCCTGTACTACGGTACGGGAACTGGTGGCGCGGGAGGCTCGGCAACGTCCATTATCGCCATTGCTGGTAATGGTGCATTTGTCGATACGTCTACCAATCAGACGATTGACGGCACCAAGACCTTCAACAATACGATTGCTGGCTCCGTTAGCGGCAGCGCGGCTACTTGGACCACTGCACGAAGCCTGTCGTTGACCGGTGATGTCACTGCAACGCTGTCTTCTGTTGATGGTTCGGCAAACGTATCGGCCACTGCAACGCTTGCCAATAGCGGCGTCAGTGCAGGCTCATACACAAAAATTACTGTTAATGCCAAGGGTCTTGCCACTGCTGGCGCGACTGCAACGCTGACAGAAATCTCTGCGCCTACAGCGGATTTCAGCTTTGGCAATTTCAAACTTACCAATCTTGCTGATCCGTCAAATGCCCAAGATGCGGCCACCAAGAACTATGTGGACTCGGTTGCACAAGGTCTTGATGTCAAGGCTTCTGTGGTGTGTGGCACTACAGCAAACATCACGCTGTCAGGCTTGCAAACCATTGATGGTGTGACAGTTACTGCTGGTCAGCGAGTCTTGGTTAAAAACCAATCGGCTCCAGCAGAAAACGGCATCTATGCTGCAAGCACAACAGCATGGACCAGAACAACCGATGCCGATACTTGGAATGAATTGATCAGTGCCTTTACGTTCATTGAACAGGGCACGACACTTCAAGATACCGGTTGGGTTTGTACAGTTAATGCTGGTGGCACTCTTGGGACCACGGCAGTCACTTGGTCGCAATTCTCTGGTGCTGGAACCTATACGGCAGGTGATGGTCTTTCTCTGACCGGCACTACGTTTGCTGCTGTTGGCACAACCAATCGAATCAGTGTTTCTGCCTCGGGCATTGACATTTCTTCTGCCTACGTTGGTCAAAATACAATTACCACATTGGGCACGGTTGCCACGGGTACTTGGAGTGCCACAGCAATCGCTGCAAACAAGGGCGGCACCGGGCAAACTAGCTATGCTGTTGGCGATATTCTGTACGCCTCAACAACTTCAGCCTTGTCCAAACTGGCTGATGTCGCTACCGGCAATGCGCTTATTTCCGGCGGTGTTGGCGTTGCCCCAAGCTACGGCAAGATTGGCCTGACCACCCATATCAGCGGCACTTTGGCAGTTGGTAATGGTGGTACAGGCGCCACGACATTGACAGGCTATGTCAAGGGCAACGGAACGTCAGCATTTACTGCTAGCGCGACCATTCCCAATACCGACATTTCCGGTTTGGGAACAATGTCCACGCAGAATGCTAACAGTGTCGCAATTACTGGTGGTAGCATTACAAATCTGACCACGTTTGATGGGATTACTATCGACGGCGGCACGTTCTAAAAGTAAAATTCCCGCCCTATATAGGGTGAAAGCGGGGGCCATATGGCGAATGTAATCAAGCCGAAGCGTTCTTCAACGGCTGCGAAAGTACCTACCACGTCCGATCTCGTTTCTGGCGAAATCGGCGTCAACATGGCAGACCAAAAGGTCTACATCAACAACGGAACCTCGATAGTCCAAGTTGGTGCAGGGAAATTGACAGCCTTGGGGGACGTTGCGGTTACATCGCCAACGACCAATCAAACACTTGCATGGAACGGCACAAGCTGGGTTAATTCATCTGCCGGTACTGGAACAGTAACCTCGGTTGATGTATCTGGCGGCACCACGGGTTTGACCACTTCTGGTGGCCCGGTTACCACTTCTGGCACTATCACAATGGCCGGAACCCTGAATGTCGCTAATGGCGGCACTGGGGCAACAACTGCTGCCACTGCATTAAGCAACCTTGGTGGCATTGGATCAATTACGTCCACCGATGGATCGGTAACAGTTACCGGCACTGGCACAACCCGCGATTTGTCGGTTGCTGTAGCGGCATCGACCACAAACGTCATTGTGCAAGTCCGTAATATGACGGGCGCGACCCTAACTAAGGGTACAGCCGTTTATATCAGCGGGGCGACGGGTCAAATTCCAACGGTTTCAAAAGCTCTTGCAAGCGCCGACTCCACATCTGCCCAGACGCTCGGTCTTATTAACGCTGACTTATCCAACGCTGCCAATGGCTATGTGACCATTATTGGCCTGATCACCAACATTGATACTTCTGCCTATACCGATGGGGCTCAACTTTATTTGAGTGGCACCACGGCAGGTACTTTGACATCCACAAAGCCAAAAGCTCCAACGCATTTGGTTTACGTTGCGGTGGTTGAATATGCTCACGTTACCCAAGGCAAACTGTTTGTCAAAGTCCAAAACGGCTACGAGCTGGACGAAATCCACGATGTCCAGATCACAACTCCGGTCAATGGAAATACGCTGATTTATGACGAAACTAACAGTCTTTGGAAAAATGCATTATTGACTGCTGGTTCTGGCGTCAACATTACTAATGGCGCTGGATCAATAACTATTTCTGCAACTGGTTCTGGTGGCACCGTAACCTCTGTAGGTCAAAGTTTTACTGGTGGTCTGATTTCGGTATCAGGATCACCTGTTACTACAAATGGGACACTAGCATTAACAGTAGCGGGAACTTCTGGTGGAATTCCATATTTTTCTAGTGCGAGTACTTGGGCTTCATCTGCTGCTTTAGCAGCGAATTCTTTAATGATTGGTGGTGGTGCTGGTGTGGCCCCATCCACAATCACAACTGGCACTGGTGTTACAACAGCACTTGGAGTTAATACTGGAACGGCTGGCGCTTTTGTTGTCAACGGTGGTGCGCTTGGCACACCCAGTAGCGGCACAGTAACAAATCTTACTGGTACTGCAAGCATAAATATCAATGGAACAGTTGGAGCAACAACACCAAGTACAGGTGCATTTACTACACTCAGCGCATCATCCACCGTTACGTTTTCTGGAACTACTACCAATATTTCTCTTGGCACCTCACAATCATCTGGTACTTGGACAGCTGGAGGAACTTCGCAGACCGGTATAATGACTCTGGGGCGATCTACTGGAAATCAAACAACCAATATTCAGGCTGGAGCAACGGCATCTGGCAACACAAAAACAATCAATATTGGTACAGCGGGATTATCTGGATCAACTACAGCAATAAATATTGGATCAGCAGTTTCTGGTGCAACAAGTACAGCCACGTTAAATGGATTACTTTCTTTAACCGGATATTATAAAGAAACAGTTGTTTCTACAACTTCAAGTGGAACATACACATTTGATTTAACGACAGGAACTATATTTTTTATTACGCTTCTTGCAAATACAACTTTTACATTTCCATCAACAACAGCAGGAATATCTTTTATATTATTTATTCAATCATCTGGATATACTGCTACTTGGCCGACAGCTGTAGAATGGCCGTCTGGTGTTGCTCCAACATTAACTGCAACTTCCGGCTCGTACGATAAATTTGTATTTACAAGTAGTAGTGCGTTTTGGTTTGGATCAACCGCAGGCTTTAATTATATTTTGTAATAAGATGTTTTCATCTAATACTTCATCAGTTACAAATTATGGAAGCCAATACATTGCTGTTGGTCACTATAATTCACCATATTTAACCGTTTATTCTTGGAATGAAAATGGATTCAATGGCAAAATACCAAATCCAACAACATTATCTCCGGGAAATATTGGATTATTTCGTGGTGTTGTTGTAACCGAATTAAATGGTTCATCTTCAACAACAGATGGTAATGCGATTGGCATTACAAATCAAACATCATCTCCTTATATTACTGTTTGGCCGTTTAGTAAAGCAGGATTTGGAACTAAATTTAGCGATCCAGCAACAGGTTTGCCCGGACTTGGGCTTGGTGGAAATTTTAGTAAACGATATTCAGATTCAATGCAATATTTGGCGGTTGGCAGTGATACATCGCCATATATAACTGTATGGGAATTTGATTCAAGTAGTTCAGGTGGTTTTGGAACAAAACTTAGTGATCCTTCTACGCTTCCAGCTGGCGCTGTGAGAAATATTGTTTGGTCACCAAATTCAACAGGTGGTTATCCAAATGCTTTAATTGCTGCCCATGTTACATCGCCAAGAATAAGTGCATGGGCATGGTCATCATCTGGATTTGGAACTAAATATTCCAATCCAAGTACGTTGCCTCCGGGAAATGGTTTTGGTGTATCAATTACTAAAGCTGGCGATGCCGTCATTGTTTCTCATCCGGGAAGTCCTTATATAACCGCATATCCGTGGGATGACACAACAGGTTTTGGAACCAAATATAGCAATCCTTCAGTATTACCTCCATCACAAGGCAATGGAGTTACTTTTTCTCCAGCAGATAATGCAGTAATTTGTACCAACACTGCAACACCGTATGTCGCGGCCTATGAATGGAGTTCCTCAACTGGATTTGGAAATAAATTTAGTGATCCGTCTACATCTTTAACTGATTGGGGATACGCTGTTGACTTCACAGCGGACGCATCAACTGTAGCCATTTCATCTGGAAATAGTCCATTTGTCTTGGTATTCCCGTGGAGCACATCTGGATTTGGAACTAAATATGCAAATCCAAGCATTTTGCCAGCAGGCACATCAAGAGATGTGCGTTTCTTTTCAATATTTGATTAAGTTGAGGAATTTGAAATTATGAATCAAGATAAGACACAAATTTTACAAGAAGCTGCAAACTATAGAAAAAAAGAAATTTTGCAATATCAAATAAATATAGATAACTATAAATTGGCTATTGAAGAAATTGATCGCAATTACTCAAATATTGAAGAATTAAAAGATTTTAAAAACCATTTATCTTCTTTATTGAAAAGCAGCATAATTGAACAAACAAAAGAAAAAATAATGTTAACTGTGATGTTGCAGCAATTGGGGGAATAAAATGTACGTCAAAATTGACAATAATCAAATTACATTTCCATACAGTGCAACAGATTTAATTCGGGCAAATAAAAATGTATCTTGGCCTAATACACGGTTACCAGATTCATTATTGGCTGAATACAATGTTTTTCCAGTTATTGTTGATCCAGAACCATCATATAACACGATGACAGAAGTACTGGTTAGGGAAACTCCAATTAAAAAAGATGAAGTCTGGACTCAGGCTTGGAGAGTTGAAAGAAAGCCACTTGAACAAGCTATTGAAGTTATTAGAGAGCGTAGAAATTTGTTGTTGACTGAGTCTGATTGGACTCAAGTTGCAGATGTGCCCGTTGATAAAAATGCATGGGCCGATTACAGACAAAAATTGCGCGATATACCAAAACAAGACAATTTTCCTTGGGATATCATTTGGCCTGTTGCTCCCTAAAGTTGTTTAATTAATTTTTATGAGTTGAAGAATGGAAACGCAAGTTGTCATCAATGTTGTATTGAGTGCTGCTCTTGCGGCATTGGGATGGTTTGCGCGAGAACTTTGGGATGCGGTCAAGGAGCTTAAAGTTGATCTCGGAAAGCTCCGCGAAGACCTGCCTCGGTTTTATGTAGCCAAGGAAGACTATCGGCGTGACATCGACGAGTTGAAAGACATCTGCAAGCAAATTTTCAACAAACTCGATGCTAAGGCCGATAAATGATTGATCCGATTTCAGCATTTGCGGCGGTCCAATCTGCCGTAGCACTGATCAAAAAAGCCAAGGCCACCGTCGATGACGTAAGGTCTCTTGGTCCTCTTGTCGGTAAGTTCTTTGAAGCTAAGCATCAGACCACAAAGGCTATTGCACAGGCCAAGAAGTCTGGTGGGTCCACGATGGCCCAAGCTGTTCAGATCGAAATGGAGCTGATGCAGCAGGAGGCTTTTGAGGCTGAACTCAAGAATCTGTTTATTTATTCCGGCAATGCTGATGTCTGGCAAAAGATTGAAGCCCGAGTTGCCGAGGCGCACCGGGCAGAGATTGAAGAAGCCCGTGCAGAGAAAGCGCGACAAGCCAAGCACAAAAAGGAAATGGCCGAGTTGGTGGACATCATCACAGCGGTCTTCATTGCTATTGTCGTGATCGGCGTTATTCTGAGTTTGGTTTGGCAGGCACTGACCTATGCTTAAAGCACCATCTTCTACTGCAAGCCGGTCTGAGCGCGAAGCCTACGTCAAACAGTGGGCTGCAATCACGATCTCCATCTTTGCTTTGCTGCTGGCCGTAAACGGTATGGTTGGTGGCTCGAACTCGGGCAGGGTGTTGAGCAAGACCATTGAGGCCAACAATCTTTGGGCTTGGTATCAGGCCAAGAACGTAAGGGCAGTGATTTATGAAACTGCTGGCAAAGAAGACCGTGCTGTTTTGCAAAGAACAGACATGGAAGAAATCAGCAAGAAGGCGAAGGCTGCGGAAGCTGACCGTGATTCGGCAAAGAACAAGTCACCTTGGTTTTCCTACGCTGGTATGGCGCTGCAACTCAGCATTGTTCTATCGTCGGCTGCAATCCTTGCCGTGATGATGCCGCTGCTGTACGGTAGCGTGGTGGTCGGCGCTGTCGGCCTGTCCTTTATGACTTACGCAATGGTGCTGTGATGTTGACTCTGATTACCAACCTCCTTTCGTTCCTGATGGGCGGCTTGCCCAAGTTACTGGAATTCTTTCAGGACCGGGCAGACAAGAAGCATGAACTTGAGCTGGCTCGTATGCAGACTGAGCGCGAATTGGAAATGCGCAAGGCTGGCTTTGAGGCACAAGCCCGAGTGGAAGAGATCAAGACCGAGCAGCTTCAGATTCAGGCCGAGTCAGCATCGCAGCAGTTTGCTTTGCAGGAGCGCCAAGCCCTGTATGCCCACGACACTGCGCTAGGTGAAGGCACTAGCCAATGGGTCAAGAATGCCCGTGCTCTTGTTCGCCCGTTGATTACTTACGGGATGTTCTTATTGCTGGTCTTTGTGGACGCTTTTGGCTTTTACTACGCAATCGAAACCGGCGTGGCTTTTGATGTTGCGTTGGACAAGCTCTGGGACAGTGACACGCAGTTGATCTGGGGCAGTATCGTGAGCTTTTGGTTTGGCAGTCAGGCGTTCAGCAAGAAATGAACGTCAGTGCTAAAGCTATTGCGATGATCAAACACCACGAAGGTGTGCGCAATAAACCGTACCGTTGCCCCGCAAAGTTGTTCACGATAGGAGTCGGCCATGTTCTTTACCCTGATCAAGCAAAAATCCCTTTGGATCAAAGAGACTTTTACCAACTTCGTGACGGTGACAACAGGGTTTTTTCAGCGGAAGAAATAGATGGGATTCTCAGAAGCGACCTTGATCGGTTTGAGCGTGGAGTGGAACGATATTGCCCAGTTCCTTTTACTCAAGGGCAATTTGATGCTTTGGTCAGCTTTAGCTTCAATGTTGGCTTGGGAACACTACAAAGATCAACGCTCCGTCAGAAGGTGCTTCGTGGCGATACGGAAGGTGCTGCGGAAGAGTTCCTGAAATACTGTATGGCCGGAGGGAAAATCCTGCGCGGCCTACAGAATCGTCGCAATGACGAACGGGCACTATTTCTCAGTGCTTATTAAATTCTCGCCAAATCGCGTCCTCAAGAGTCTTGCGAGCGGACTTTCCTCG
>Ga0208546_1000127_pt1 | contig 37204 bp, 50 predicted proteins | sample DEB19_08_DNA_4_FD_184528 | JGI IMG/M metagenome (GOLD analysis project Ga0208546, IMG submission 184528) | Aqueous microbial communities from the Delaware River and Bay under freshwater to marine salinity gradient to study organic matter... | ecosystem: Environmental > Aquatic > Marine > Coastal...
TCGGTTTACAGATTTTCACGATTTTGAGCACTGGTGGAGTTAAATGAGGGGTTTAAATGAAAATTAGAGATCGAATCAAGGAGCTGCGAAGGGTGAAATCATCCGAGCTTATTCCCAATCCAAAAAACTGGAGGACGCACCCGATCGCGCAACAGGATGCGCTCAAGGGGATTCTTGCGGAGGTTGGTTTTGCTGGTGCGGTCCTTGCCCGAGAACTTGATGATGGATCATTGATGCTGATCGACGGACACATGAGAGCGGAGACAACAAGCAATCAGGAAATCCCGGTTTTGGTTTTGGATGTCACTGAAGCCGAAAGCGATAAACTCCTGGCCACATTTGATCCGATTGCCGCGCTTGCTGAGAGTGACGCAGCAGCGCTCGATTCCCTTTTGCGCAATGTGGACACCGGGAGTGAGGCGCTTCAAAAAATGCTGGCGGATCTTGCCGAGGATGCAGGACTTTATCTTGATGACAAGGAAGTGGTTGAGGACGAGGTTCCCGAACCGCCAGTTGATCCAATCACCAAGCCCGGCGATCTTTGGATTCTTGGAGAGCATCGGTTGCTGTGCGGGGATAGTACGAGGGCAGAAAATATAAGCGAACTTATGAATTCAAATAAGGCATCTGCAATTATAAGTGACCCACCTTATGGTGTGAGCTATGTTGGTAAAACAAAAAGCGCACTGCCTGTGCATAATGATGGTGAAGAAACTCTGCTCCCATTATTGACATCATCACTTGGATTAGCATTTGAAAATTGTCTTGATGGATCGTGTTGGTATATTGCGGCCCCGCCGGGGCCGCAATTTTATGACTTTGCAACAGTATTAAAAAAACTAGGTGTTTGGAGGCAGACTTTAGTTTGGGCTAAAAACTCTCTTGTTATGGGACACAGCGATTACCATTATCAGCACGAAGCAATATTTTATGGATGGAAACCCGGTGGTCCTCATAAACAACCACCCGATAGAAAACAAACAACTCTTTGGCAATATGATAGGCCAACCGCATCAAGGGAACATCCAACAATGAAGCCAATTGGCTTATTTGCCAAGATGATTGAAAATAGCTCTGTTGTTGGAACATTGATTTATGATCCTTTCCTTGGTTCCGGCACCACCCTCATCGCCGCAGAGCAATTGGGCCGCAAATGTTACGGCATGGAAATCAGCCCTGCCTATTGCGATGTGATCGTTCATCGGTGGGAAAAGCTCACCGGGAACAAAGCGACGCTGGAGGTGAAAAATGGGTAAAGGAAGGAAGCCCACTCCGACGAACATCCTAAAGATCCGCGGGTCTTGGCGTGCGAAGACACGACCAAACGAACCGAAACCGGAAGTCATGAAAATTAAAGCGCCTGAGTTTCTCGGGCCCAGGGAGCGTGAGATCTTCGACAAGATGGCCGAGAAACTTTTTGACCTTGGTGTCCTGACCGAGATCGATGCTGGAGCGTTGACAAGGTACGCGTCAATCTTGGTTCGTTGGATGGATGCTGCCAAGCAGATGGCGGACGGCGTTCCATCGTTCATGCCCGTGAAGGATGAGAGCGGCAAGGTAAAGGGGTTCATCCCCACGCCACCGTATATGGTTTTCAATAAATCCAGCGAGCAACTGTTGAAACTCGAAAGCGAGTTTGGGTTGACACCAGCAGCGAGACCGAGACTTGAAAGCAGCAACGGCGGCAAGGACGGCATCATCGACATCATGAGGGCAATCGAGTGACCGTGAGAGCGCCACGAAAAAAGAAACCGGTCGCAAAGGATCACCGCATCGTCCGGTTTTTCAACGCGCACCTCTGCCACACGAAAGGGGAATGGGCAGGCACTCCTTTCGTGTTGGCGGAGTGGCAACGCTTATTCCTCAATGAGCTTTTCGGCACCGTGCGCAAGGATGGTCTACGGCAGTACCGCACCGCGTATCTCGAGGTTCCACGCAAGAACGGCAAAAGCACGCTCGCCGCTGGTATCGCTCTTTATCTGCTCTGCCTTGATCGTGAGGATGGCGCTGAGATCTACTCGGCAGCAAGTGACAAGGAACAAGCCTCGATCGTGTTTGACCAGGCGGTCCAGATGATCGAGGAAAACCCGAGCCTCGCCTCGATGCTGCGTGTCTACCGAAACAAAACCATCGAGCATAAATCATCCGGTAGTTTTTATCGGTCGCTCTCGAGCGATGCATTCACGAAACACGGCTTGAACGCTCATGGGATCATCGTGGACGAGGTGCACGCCCAGCCGAATCGAGAGCTTTGGGATGTTTTGACGACATCGACCGGAGCGAGACGCCAGCCGCTGACGCTCGCAATCACGACCGCCGGGCATGATCGCCAGTCTCTTTGCTGGGAGCTCCGGCAGTATGCTCTAGGTGTTCAGGATAAACTCATTCACGACCCGACATTTTTCTCAAGGATCTACACCTCGAGCGGTGACTGGAAACAGGAAAGCACCTGGCGGGAGGCGAATCCAAATTACGAGGTCACCGTCAAGCGGGATTATTTTGAAAAGGCAGTCACGGAGGCGCTGGCGAATCCGAGCCGGGAGAACGCATTCCGCCGACTGCACCTGAATCAGTGGACCTCGCAGGAGACGAGATGGATCTCGCTTGAGCGCTGGGATGACTGCCTCCGCGAGTTCCCTGATTTATCCAACCGGATGTGCTATGCAGGGCTTGATCTCTCAAGCACCTTGGATCTCACGGCTTTCGTGCTTCTGTTCCCACCGATAGAACCCAACGAACCCTATTGGGTGCTTCCGTTTTTCTTCGCTCCCGAGGGCGCAGCGAAAGAGCGCGAGCGAACGAACCGGCACCGGCTCGAGGAGTGGGAGCGACAAGGGTTGATTTACACGACACCGGGTCGAAGTCTTGATTACAAGGCGGTGGTGACAGTCATTGAAAACCTCGCTGAAAAATACAACATCCAAGAGATCGCCGTCGACAGGTGGAATATCAACCAGATTTCAAAGGACCTCGAGCAGCTCGGAAAAAACAACGGGCGACCCGACTGGCTTGTGGGATTCGGTCAGGGTTTTGCGGCGATGACCGCTCCATCGAAAGAGCTTGAGGTGCTGGTGATGAGCCAGCGCATCGCTCACGATGGCAACCCGATTCTGAGGTGGATGTTTTCCAATGTCCAGGTGGAGAGGGACAACGCCGGAAACATCAAGATGCACAAAGGAAAAGCGGTGGAAAAGATCGACGGCATTGTTGCGACGATTATGGCGCTCGGGCGCGCCCAGGTCAGCACACTGAACCAGACAAACATCTATGACACTCAGGGGATCACACTACTATGATCGATCGAATAAAAGGATTTATCACGCGTGCGCTTTCCCTGTCCGGTGGAAACCTCAAGGACCCGCGCCTTAATGAGCTGTTTGGCTCATCCGGCACTGATTCCGGTGTGCCAGTCACGCCCGATACGGCGCTGACCTATTCTGCGGTTTATGCTGCGGTTCGCTGCATCGCCGAGTCGGTCTCTTCGCTGCCGCTTAATTATTATGAACGCCTTCCCACTGGCGGAAAGGCACCCGCCAAGGCGAACCCATTGCACACGCTTCTACATGATGAACCCAATCCCGAGATGACCTCGTACCAGTGGCGCGAGGCGTCAATGGCGCACCTTCTTCTCTGGGGCAATGCGTATTCCGAAATCGTGCGAGACCTCGAGGGGAACGTGGTCGAGCTCTGGCCGATCGATCCGACGATCGTGACCCCGAGGCGCACCGAATCCGGTGACCTTTACTACGATCTCAACCGTGGCAAGACCTTCATCACCGCCAATAATATGCTGCACATTCCTGGGCTTTCCTTCGATGGGATCTCGGGCATGAGTCCGATTTCGCTGGCCCGCCAGTCGATCGGGCTTTCGATGGCGATCGAGCAGTTCGGTGCCGGGTATTTCGGGCGTGGCGCTCGCCCTGGTGGCGTGTTGACTTTCCCTGGTCAACTCAGTCCCGAGGCCCGCCAGAATCTCCGAAGGTCGTTTGAAGAACTTCATGCGGGCGGTGCGAACTCGCACCGGGTCGCTCTGCTGGAGGCTGGGCTCAAGTGGGAAGCGATTGGCGTGCCTCCGGATGATTCGCAGTTTTTACAGTCACGGGAATTTCAGATCATCGAGATCGCCCGCTGGTTCAATCTCCCGCCCAATAAATTGAAAGACCTCTCCAAGACGAGTTATAACAGCCTCGAGCAAATGGAAATCTCCTTCGTGGTGGACACGCTCCGCCCGTGGTTGGTGCGATGGGAGCAGCAACTCAACCGTAAGGTCGTCAGGCCGAGGGATAAGGGAAGCTACTTCTTTGAGTTCAATGTGGACGGGATGCTTCGAGGCGATCTCGCTTCCCGCTACCAGTCGTATTCGGTCGCTCGTAATTGGGGCTGGCTCAGTGTGAATGAGATCAGAGAGAAAGAGAACATGAACCCGATCGAGGGTGGTGACAGTTACCTCCAGCCGCTGAATATGCAAGGGCTGGATACCGCAACGACTTCGGCACCAGCAACGACGCCGTCTGTTGGAACAACCCCCACCGTAGGCAGTCAGGACGCTTCTGTTGTTGACCCCAATGTGGATGTGGCGGCAACTGCGCTCAATGGCGCTCAGATTGCTTCCCTCGTCGATCTAGTGGTTCAGGCAAACTCGGGCTTGATCTCAATGTCATCGGCGCAGGCGATTGCCGGGGCGTCTTTCCCATTCCTGTCTAAACAGGTTAGTGACATGATCTTTTCTGGTGAAGCCCCTCCAAATCCCGCCCCATTGGCAACCACGCCCACCCGCTCCGATGAATCGATTCTCCTGCGCCTCCTCGACGATGCGGGAGAACGCTTGCAAAATGTGGAGTGCAGCGCCGTCAAGCGCTTCGCCAACAAGCCCAACGAGTTTCTGGCCAAGCTCGATCACTTCTGCACCGAGCATCGCTCGAGGGTGGTGGCGGCATACGCCCCGGTGCTCGAGGCGTTTGGGATGAGCGCGGATCTCGATCACCATGTCGGCAGGCACCTCGATCAGTTCCGGTCGGTCTGGTTGGATTTTTCTGGCACGGTCTCAGCAAAAGATTTTTCCGAAGCGGTCATTGAAAAAATCAAAACCATGAAAGGATCAAAAGATGAAAACTAACATCGAAAGACGATTCAGCACCGAGCTGCGGGTCGACCCCGGCACGCAGAAAATTATTGGCTACGCCGCCAAATACGATTTACCATCCGAGGATCTCGGCGGCTTCAGAGAGTTTGTTCGCCCAGGTGCGTTTCAGCGCTCCTTGGATAATCATCCCGATGTGAGAGCACTCATCGACCACAACCCAAGTCTCATTCTCGGGCGCACCCTCTCGGGCACGCTGAAGCTCGAAAGCGATGCGGTCGGTCTACGAGTGACTATAGATCCACCCGACACCCAGTACGCCGCCGACCTTATGGCAGTCATGGCGCGCGGTGATGTTTCTCAGATGTCATTTGCGTTCACGACAAACCTGGACTCTTGGGATCTGGTGGACGGCGAGCGGGTGCGATCGCTCCTTTCCGTGGATCTGCATGATGTCTCGGTGGTCACCTACCCAGCGTATCCCGACACCAGCGTTGCCGTGCGCTCACTGACCACTATGATCGACGAATCGGTGCGAGCCGCCCAAAGGCTGAGAGACCTCAAGATCCGCCGAATTTGGTAGTATTTTGCACATTTACCTGGGGTGGGGTAAATCCCCCACCCTAATAAAAACACTTAAAATATAGGCAAATTAAAAATATTAAAAAATATTCCGCAAATTCTCATAATAAATTGTTCGCTCAAGCGAATAATATAATATACTGATCACATGAGGTAAACGAGTGATTTGCCCAGGATCATGACAGAGGAGTTTTGGAAATGTCTAAGAAAACACGGTACGAGTTCACTTGGTTGAACCACGAAAACAATCATGAAATAACTGATTGGGTTGTTGCGAGTTCAAAAAAAGAAGCTATTGAAAAATTCAAGGAACAGCGTGAAAACGCAGGAAAAAATGTTCCGACTAACTACACAGTAAAAAGCACTTTTTTAATTGTTTAATTTTCAAAGGAGTTTGTAAAATGAAGATTTTTGCGACTGTTTCTGATTTACGACTTTGGGTTTCGGAGCGCGTTGGCGAATTGGAGACCCATGACGAGGTCGATCAAATAACCGATGTGATTCATGGCATGGATGATTTCCCAAACTGGGGCGAGGATGCAAGCGAATTTTTGGAAACGCTTCCAGATGATTTAAGCAAATTGTTAAAACCAGTTTTTCCAGACTCGATTATTTTTAATTTTTTTGATGAATGCAGAAGCTTTGATTTTATGAAAAACGAATATAAAAAATGGTGCAAAAAAAATAAAATTGAATTTTCAAGGTTTGAGTTTCAAGAAATTTATGATCGCGTTGCCGATCAAGAAATTCGATAAATAAAAGGAATAATAATGAAAACTTGCTCTTGCTGCGAATCTGCACCGGTCCACCCGCTCTGCGGGGATCATTGCGAAAAATGTCACCGGCCTTTTTTTTGCTCCCAATGCACTGGCGATTTAATGAACGATCAGATCGAGAGCTGGTCTCCTGGCGAATCAACGGACATGGTCTGCGAGTCTTGCGAAAAAAATGCAGTGCGTCATCTGTGGTTGGATGAGACATGCGCCGCAATCCAGCAGCTCGCCGAGGAGCATGAGTGGGAGGTTGATCCCATCTCGATTGCTCAGACTGGCACCCGCTATTTTAGACTTTCCCGGGAATGCTCATCGTGCCTTGGCGTCGTGGATCGTGAATGCGAATGCGAGACCTTGACAGTCAGGGTGAGCGATCATGCGACAGCGCACTGCCGGGAGGACATTTCCATCGCAATGAATCCGAGCGGAGATGACCACACCATGAATGACCTTGAGCGCCGACTCAAAAGAGAGGTGACTCATGGGTAAACTGATCAGCGTGACCAAAGCCAGCGCCATCCTTGGGATTTCCCCGAGGAGGGTGCAAATTTTTATTGCCGAGGGTCGGTTGCCCGCTCAGAGGTTTGGTCGCTCATTTGCGATCGACCAGGATGATCTTGCTCTCATCACCCGAAAGCCGGTGGGACGCCCGAGGAAATAACTCCCCGAGTTTTGACAGTTCAAACCATGTCGTGCTAAATTAATCACATCGAATCTCGTGCAGTCTTTACGCACAGATCCCGAACTAGGGACCTGTGCGTTTATTTTTTCCCGCCCGGGAAAAAGCACCCGGTCCTAATACCGACTTATTAGGAAAAATCCGATGAACGAAATTGAGACACTGCGCACCGAGCGCGCTGCTAAGATTGCAGAAGCTCGAGCAATCCATGCCAAGGGCGAAGCTGAAAAACGAGCTTTGACACCCGAGGAGCAAACCGCGTTTGATAATCTGGTCGCCGAGGTTGATGATCACGAAATGCGAATCGGAGAACTCGAAGCGGCAGCTCCTGCACCCGCAACCAACTCCGTTGACGCTGGCACCACCCGCAGCGCCAAGCTTGCTGAGCTCGATGAAAAAAGCAAAAAGGTGGCGACAAGGAAGTCCGCTCCCATCGAAGCTCCTGCGTTTGTACGCGATCTTGGAGATCGTCAAGCAACTGCAGACCGAGCCCTGGCCCTTCGAGGATGGCTCGGATTTCACAGCGTAAACGGCGCTTCCGACGCTCAACGCCTCGCAGCTCAGCGCTCTGGCCTTGAACTTGGGAACAATCGCTTGAGCTTCAAGCTCGGTGCCAAGGCTCCCAAGAGCCAAGCCGAAGCCCGTGCTCAATCCTTATCCGGTTCCGCTGGTGGTTACACCGTGCCACAGGGTTTTCTCAATCAATTGGAAGCTTCCTTGTTGGCATTCGGTGGGATGCGAGAAGTCGCAACCATTATCCGAACTGGCGAAGGAAACGACTTGCCGATTCCAACCGTCAGCGATCATTCCAATGTTGGAGCGATCCTGGCTGAAAATACCCAGGTCGCTGAGCAGGATGTGACCTTCGGTCAGATCACGCTGAAAGCCTACAAATACAGCAGCAAGCTCATCCGAGTTTCTGCTGAACTTTTGCAGGACACTGCGATTGATTTGGAGTCCTTTATCGGGGGGGCTTTAGGGGAGAGAGTGGCAAGAATTTTAAACACTCACTTCACCACAGGTGACAACTCCAGCAAGCCCCAGGGCATTTCAGCATCCGGTTCCAGCGTCACCGCTGCCGCAACCGGTGCTGTGACCTATGCGGAACTGGTGGATCTCCAGCATAGTCTTGATCCTGCCTATCGTGCGAATGCAAGATTCATGATGCACGACAGCACTTTCAAGGCTATCAGGAAATTGGTGGACGATCAGAATCGTCCGATCTTCCAGCCTGACATCAGCGCCTCATCTCCTGGCACACTGCTCGGCTCGCCGATCGTGATCAACCAGGATGTGGCAACGATGGCAGCTTCCGCCAAGGCGATCTATTTTGGTGACTTCAGCAAGTACATCATCCGCGATGTCCAGGACTTCACCCTCCTGCGTCTCGAGGAAAGGTACGCTGATTATCACCAAGTCGGTTTCGTTGGATTCTCCCGTCACGACGGAAGAATCCTCGATGCTGGCACTGACCCCATCAAGCACTTGGTGATGGCAGCAAGCTAATGAAAGTTAAATTCCTCACCTCCGTGGCCGGTTTGAATTTTGGCTATGATGCGAATCTGGTCTATGATCTGCCGGACTCGGAGGCAAAAAAATGCGTTGATCTTGGGTGGGCAAGCGTCGTTGAGGCGCTTGCTCCTCCACTCCCCGAAACCCGTAAAAACAAGGCTGAGAAGGCAACCACCAAAAAACACAAAGAGACTCGCTAATGCTCACGGTCACCACGCCACCAGCGACCGAACCAGTCACCCTCGCAGAGATGAAACTGCATTCGAGGATCGACACCCTAGAGGATGACGACCTCATCCTCGGCTTGATCTCGGCGGCGCGTCAGCACATCGAGCAGATGGCAAACATCAAGCTGATCACGCAGACCCTTGCGCTCTCGATAGATGAACTTCCAGACAGCGGGATCATTTACCTTGATGGCCCGGTGCAGTCCGTGGACTCGATCATTTATTACGACCTCGCCGGAAACCAGCAGGAGTGGGACAGCTCGCTCTACCAGGTCGACACCAGCGCCAACCCCGGGCGAGTCATGCCAGCCTATGATGAAGACTGGCCCGATGTGATCGATGACTACAACTCATTCATCATCAACTATGTCGCAGGTTACGGTGACGCAAGCGCAGTCCCAGCGATCTTGAAACAAGCGATCAAGCTTTTAGTCGGTCATTGGTATAACCAGCGCGAGACTGTTTCCCAGGCGCAAAGCTACGAGGTTCCCTACGCGGTTGAAAACATCGTGAAAATGTTCTCTAGGGGGACAGTCAACTAATGATCAAAGCCGGTGAATTAACCCAGAGAATCAACCTCCAGCGGGACGCTGGAAACTCCGTCGATGACTACGGACAACCGCAGCGCCTCTGGGGAACATATCACACGACCTGGGCGAGCGTGCGCCCGCTTTCCGGCAGGGAGCAGGAGCAGGGAGCTGCCCGCCAAGCGGTGATCTCGCATCGGGTGCGTTTGCGCTACAAGAACGGCGTCCTTCATGGGGACCGGATTTCGATGGCTGGCGGCAGAGTCCTCGAGATCGTGAGTGTCAGAAACATCGATGAGGGTTCGTGGGAACTTGAGATTGATGCCATTGAAAGGAGCGCGTGATGGGAAGACCAAGGTCATCATCCACGAGCTCAAAAAACTCCAGCAGAATTTACATTGAGGCGAGCTCCCTCAAAGGAATCCTGCAAAACATGGAGCACATTGATCGTTACATCAAGAGGGTGGCGCTCGGTCAAGCTTTGGAAGCTGGTGGCGAAATGATTCTGGATGTTGCGCGCCAAAAGGTGAAAAAAGCCAGCGGGCACCTGTCCAGATCGCTTGGCATGAGAAAAAAGATTGTGCTCCAGACAAGGGCGCAATACAGCTACGCGGTCATAGGTCCGATCAGAAGGAGCTACACCGCAGCAATGAAAAGACTCCAGATGAATCGGTCGCAAAGAAGAAACTCAACACCCAATGAAGTGGTTAACAGCGCAACTCAGTATAGTCATTTTGTCGAGTACGGAACCTCTCCGCATCCCATCGGGAGCGGAGATGTCACCAATTACGACTTATCGATGCGCAAGGGTAAAAAGTATCAAGCCAAGGGTGCCTGGCATCCGGGCGCAAAACCTCAACCTTTCCTTCGTCCAGCATACGACGAGAAGAAAGACCTTGCGATCAAGGTCATGGGTGAGATTTTGGCAGATGCTGTCGAAAGGGGTTCCGCATGAGCGCAAGCAAAGCACTCCGGGCCCGACTGGTGGATGATGCGACCATGACCGGACTGGTCGGCACCCGCATTTATCCAGGGCGAGCCCCGCAGAATGTCAAGCTCCCCTACATCGTGTACCACCGGATCAGCACCGTGAGGGCGGCGACCCTTGATGTCGGCAATGCCAAGGTGCCCGAGGTCAGGATGCAGTGCGATGTGATCGCCGCCACCCAGGCGGAAGTGGAAACAATTCTGTCACGCATGCGGGTCGTGATGGACAATTTTCGCGGCACCTCCGCAGGGGTGACCGTGCTCGGCGTCAGTGTGGATGATGAGCAGGACCAACCCGAATTTTACGAAGGGTCGGACACCGTGTTTTATCATTCGAGTTTGGACTTTTCCATCATCTATAGGGAGGTATAAAGCCATGGCAGCAGTAATCACCAGCGGAACAACCTTGACCATCGGTGGCACATCGCTCACCGGGGTCACTGACATCACCCCACCGAGCTCGACTCGCGGGATGATCGACACCACCCATCTCGGCAGCGCCGACCATGCCAAGGAATATTTCCCAGGCATGATCGACGGCGGCGAGCTGTCAGCAACCGTGATCGTGGGAGCTGGCGCTGGCATCGGTACTATCGCTGGTTATGTCGAGGATTATGGCGCAACCAAGCCATGCGTGATCACCCTTGCCGACACCAGCACCGTTTCATTTTCCGGTTATGTCACCAAGGTCCAGGTCGATGGGATCGCAGTCGGTGACAATGTTGTCAAGGCGACTGTTGGCGTTAAACCAGTAGGAAAAATCACCTACACATTTGATTAAGGAGATTTCACATTTTAGACAAGGCAAAACTACTTGGCGCAGGAAGCGCCTACAAGCTCGGGGAGATCGAAATCCCCGAGCTCGGCGGCAAGGTGTTCTTGCGGGTCATCTCCTCAAGGGAGCGTGACCAGCTTGAAAGCGAGATTTCAGCGGGCAGCAAAAGCGGGAACCTCTCCAACATCCGCGCCAAGCTGGTGGTCAGGTCACTCTCGGACGAGGCGGGAAAAAGGATTTTCTCCGATGCCGATGTAGAACTGGTCGGGGACATGCCTGCGCCTCTTGTGGGCATCCTGTTTGACGCCTGCGCCAGGCATAACGGCATGACTGGCGGAGCGGTCGAAGACGCCAGAAAAAACTAATCGAGCGCCCTGCGCGCCGGTTTCTTTTCCGGCTGGCAGGGCACTTGAAAAAGACGGTCGCCGAAATACTTGACGGCATGGATGCCGCCGAGCTCACCGAGTGGATTGCGTTCTCCACGATCGAGCCCTTGGATGGTGACCGGGCAGACATTCACGCGGCGCAGATTTGCAGCACCACGGCGAATGTGTGGCGAGGCTCGGACACGAAACCGATCGAGGTGAAGGACTTCATCCCGGACTGGTACGGTGAGCAGAAAAAAACCGACAACTTCGCCGCGTTCAAGGCGTGGGCGATTGCGATGAGTTCAAAAAAATAGGGGATCGACATGGCAAAAACAATCGGGTCGCTCAATGTTTCGATGGGCCTGTCGATCACCGATTTCATCCAGAATCTCGACAAAGTCAAGGAGGACATGGGGAAGCTTGAGTCCGTGACTCAGGCGGCCTCGCAGCATTTTGACCGGGATGTTGCCGGGGTCATGGGTGACGCTCTCCACAAGTTCGCAAAGACCTCGAAGCTAGGGGCCGATGATGCCCTGGCGTTTGCGGTCAACCTCAAGAAGCTAGGTCTTGACGCTGATGGCATCACCAGCACGCTTGAAAAGTTTGGGAAATCCATCGGGAGATTTGCCAAGAACTCGGGCGAAGCGTCCAAGGCATTTGCCGGGGTGCTCGGTAAAATCGGGCAAAGCGACAAGGTTCTTCTCCAGGATATTCAAGCGCTGGAGTCGATGGGGGTCAAGGCATTTGACGCTTTGGCCAAGGAGCTTACCAAGGTTGAGGGCAAGGCGGTCACGACCGCAGAGGTCATGAAGCGGATCTCATCCGGTGCGATGTCTGGCGCTGATGCCTTCAAACTTATCACGCAGGGTGGGAGAGAACAAACCCAGAGCGCGGCCCAGGAACAAAAAGCAAAAAGCAGACTCAGCCAGTTTCTCACGCATGTCGAGACCAAGATCACCTCGGCTGCATCCGCAATTTACAACAAGGTGATCAACCTGGTAACCAACCCGATCACCGTGATCAGCGGGGCGCTTGCTTCTTACGGGGTCTACAAGATCTACGACCGCGCGGTGATGGCATTCGCAAACACCGAGGAGATCCTGACCCGGATCAAGGGCCTTGCTGGCGATGCCGGAGCGGCTGAAATCGGCGGCGCAATGAACGAGATCGCCAATCAAGGACGCATCGCCCAAGAAGCAATCGGCAAGCTCGCCACCGGGTTTCTGACTCTTGGAGTGTCCAGCTCCGACGCGGCAAGAATGCTCCAGTCATTCGGGACAATTTCCCAGGTCGCCGGGTCCGGTGCAGGTGATGTGTTTGCGAAGCTCGGCGAAATCAGTCAGTCGATGATCAGGACAAGCGAGGTGCAGGCATCTGATTTTGAGCAGCTTGCCGCATTGGGTCTACCAGTCTATGAGGCGCTGGCGCAGCGGCTTTCTCAAGTTACAGGGCAGGCAGTCACTGCTGAGAAGGCGATGCAACTTTTGGCTCGAAAAGAGGTCGGAACCGCCGATGCGCTCAACGCTATAAACAATCTGCAATCGAATCCCAAGGTGATCACGCAGCTCGAGCAACAGGCAAACACGCTCAAGGGAATCTATGCCCGGCTCGCTGGCGAGGTTGAGGGATTCTTCACCGAGTTCGGTGGTGCGATCATGGAGGCGCTTGACCTCAAGGGATTTTCCAACAGTCTAGTGGCATTTGTCCAGAACATTAGAAACAACTTTGAAAGCATTGTCCCGGCTATTAAGAATGTCGGAATGATCCTTGCAGTGGTGCGTGATGTGTTATTCCAGGCGTTTCAAGGTCTGGTCAATTTCTTTACGACGCTTGGAGGCGCTGATGCCACGGTTGGAAACATCGACAATATCAGATCAGTGGTCATTCAATTTGCTCAAGGGGTTTTGACAGCACTTCAGAGCGTGATGCTGGCAGCGGTGGATATTGTAAACAAAATGATTCAATCCGTCGGAGGTCTGGAGAGATTTGCTAAAATCGCCGGTGGTTTCGTGGCTGGCGCTGGATCAGGCGCTTTACTTGGGTCTTCTGCTGGTGGCATTGGCGCTTTACCAGGGGCAATTGTTGGCGGCATTACCGGAGCTGTTTATGCGTTTAGCAAAACATCTGGTGCCGGTGACATGATTGACGCCGAAGCCATCAAGGCAAAAATGAATGATGCCTTCAAGTCAATTGCGGATGCGGTTGGCGCAACGGGAACTGATCAGGCGCAAAGCATCGTTCAGCAGTTCATCGGGTCGTTCAACACGGCGATCAATGACGCTGCTGCCGGAACCATCAATCAAAACAACATGATCATGAAGATAAACACCGCGTTTGATAAAATGATCGATGGTCTGGACATTGGCATCACCAACGGAACAATGGGGCACACCGCTTTCTTAAACCAGCTTTCTGGTGGCACTGCGACAGCGATCGCCATGTTCAAGCGCCAGCTTGATCTCGGATCAATCAGCACTGATGAATTTGCAAAGACAATGGATCGCATGAGGACAACGGCGTTTGCGGCTCTGGACGCGCAACTATCCGCTGGAACCATTACCAACGAAGAGTACGGCAACTCGATCATTGCGATCCAGCAACAGTTTGACGCACTCAACCCGCCAGATCTCGCAGGGCTTAACGCGTTCATGGGCGGCGACAATGTGCCGCAGTGGATCAAGGATCTGAGCAAGGTTGAAACTCCCCTCGAGATCTACCGGCGCAAGATGGAAGAACTCCAGATGGCGCTGGCCGACCGGCCCGACCTGTTCGCCGCAGGAGCTGCGCAGCTCGCCGATGAGCTTGAAAAATCAGTCGGTGCGGTCGAGGCCCTCAAGAATCCCGGTGCGCTGTTGGCTGGAAGCGCCGCCGCCTTCTCCCAGGTGCTCAAGATCCAGAACGCTGGCAAAGGTGAAAACGCAGCGGATCGGCTTGCACGCATTCAGCAACAGGCACTCCAGCAGGATCGCGCCAGAAATGAACTCTTGCAGCAGATCGGCGCTGCCGCCGCTAACCAGAACAATCTCGTGATCGCAAACTTCTAGGAGCACCGATGGCAGTCACCAACACCTACGAAACTTATGAGGGACGCACCGGAAGCGATGACAGCAAGCTCCAGGTATCGCTGGTGCGAACCTTCCTGGTGCAGACTGACACGATGAGCGATGATGTTCCCGATCTGTTCGGGGCCAATCTTCCCGCGCTTTTCTCGGTGCATCCGAACTTTGCCCGGGCGTGGTGCGTCGGCAGGACAGCGGCGCAGACCGAAGACCCCTATTTTTGGAAAGTCACTTGCACCTACAGCAGCAATGTTGACACGATTTCCCCGAGCTCGACCCCGAGCGCACCGCAGACACCCGAGGTCGCCAACCAGATGAAGGGCGCAAGCCCTGCGGAAAAGGCCGACCCAGATTTCATCAACCCGCTGCTCCGTCCCACCGATGTCGATTTCTCCACGGTGGAAAAGGAATATGTTCTTCTTGATGATTTCAGCCCGACCCAGAAAGCAGTCCTCAACGGGAACGGCGAGCGGTTCGACCCTCCGATCATGGGATCTCGGCCCGTGGTGTCAATGAAACTTGAGTTCAACACGGCGACATTTCTGGCAACGACCTGGATGGCAAGAGTCAAATGCGTCAATCAGGCAGCATTCGGATCGTTCGCCGCCCGCACCATTCTCCTGGATAAAGTCAGCGCCAAACGAGTCTATGAAAATGGCTACAAATACTGGCGAGTCACGCTCGAGTTCCAACTGGATCAAAACACCTGGGACGCGGTGGTCTTGAATCACAGCTACACCGAATGGAATGGAACCGAACTGGTGCCAGCGACCGACAAGAGCGGGAGACCTCTTCCCAACGGGGTGATCCTTGCGGGTGCGACCGGGGTCGCTTTGGCTCATGGCACCGAGCCAACCGAAGCGAACGGCGGCTATCTGCGCTTTCGGGTGTATGAGGACATTTCATTTTCTTGGCTCGATCCAATTTACGCCAACATCCTCTAGGAGTCTTCATGAGCGGATACGGATTTACCGAGGATAGTGCCAGGAGGATCGTGAACGCGGTCCGCAAAGTCGAGGGAGACACCACGCCACCGGTCGCCGTGGGTCCCCGCTTTACCGGCTCCCAGATGAGCGTCGTGAAGGTGACCTCGGTTTCAACACCTCTCTCGCTTGGAATACGCTTAGATTACAACGCCAAAGATGGGGTTCTTGAGGTTCAAAACACGGTAAAGATCAAGGAGGTCAACGGGCAAAATCTCAAGGTTAATAATTATTATGTCGGGTTTTTCTCGGGATACACCTCCGGTGGAGACCCGGTTTTTCTGGTGAGTGTTTCCGGTTCTTCATCATCGGGTTCATCATCCGGTTCGTCCTCTGGGTCAGGATCTTCCGGGGAATGCTTTGATGTTATCCAGAGCATTGACTGTAGCGATGGCGAAATTCATGTCACTTATGCCACTATTTGCCCGGATTCTGGAACAGCGATCATCGTGGGACAGCAGACAGGAAACTACTCAATCAACACCCGTTATTCATTGACCGGGGGCGGGTCATTGTCGTCTGGGGTTACTCTTAATCTGATTGGCGATGTGGCCAGTCCGGGCTCTAATATGTTTTACGGAACTAATGCCAATGGGGTGCGTGGTTGGTACCCATTTTCAAACATTTGCACCGTTTGCGGCAGTACACCAACGCCTACACCTACGCCTACACCAACACCAACGCCTACACCAACGCCTACACCAACACCGACTCCTACGCCAACGCCAACGCCAACGCCAACACCAACACCAACGCCTACAACTGGATTTAGTGTAACAGGGCAGACGACTAATAACGCCGGACTGGTTGGATCTGGCTTGTCTCAGGCGGATATGGCCCAAGGTACTGTGACCAGCGTGGGCGACTATGAAACAATCACTATCACAGTAATGACTGCTGGAACACTAAACTATGCCTACAACGTTGGCACCGACATAAATAACAATGCCGCTGGGTCGATTGAGGTGGACGGCGTTTCGCTAGGTACCAGTATGGGCAATGATAGTGGAATTTCTGGGACCATGGCGGTAACCGTGGGACAGGTCATCACCTGCAACGTTGAATCGTTTCCTGGCCCAACGTCCGCCACATTAAATTTTTATCTTTACATTACCTAGGAAACAAAATTTGACGCTGGATTTGACAAAAAATTCATCAACCGCTTTGGTGCCATGCGCCCCGTGCTGTCACAAAACAAAAGAAATTTATGATGGTATTGCGGCGGTCATCACCCCCAGTTATCAGGATGGGATTACATATCCATTTGTAGCACCTGGGTATAATTCCCGAGGTGTGACATACTCCAACAATCTATTTACATACTATTCTACCTGGGGATATGATTCCTACCCCCTAGCATTGGTTTTAATTCAAACAGAAGGCAACATAAGGACTTACCAAAATGAATGTAACCTAAAAATCCCTTTAGATAATGCAAATGTTTTAATAAGTCCTTTTTTTGGGCTTGAAGACTTGTATAACTATACAACCGCTCGTTATTTTTTAAAATTAGTTGTTGTTGAAAACATATCGCTTGACGTGTTTTTTTCTGTAGATGGCACGACATGGACAAAACAACAAGAAACTTTTTACGGCGAATATTTATCTTTTGAAGTTACAAGCGCACTTCAAACAAATTGGTTTTCTGATCCTATAGAATTAAGTTCCCCGATAAAAATGAGGATTACAATCAACACGGGTAACTACTACAAATACCCTAGTGATGCACATTACAAATTTTCCGAATCTGGTAAATCATGCTACGACGGAAATTACCGCAGAAATATTCAGATAGTCGAAATTGAACCTGGGATATACGGGCCTGCAAACGGAGAAAATGTTGTTTGTCTAAATGAGAAATTTAAAAAATGGTTTTATCAAGATGAATTTTATGGAAAATTTGGTGTTAAATCCGCCATAGCGTTAAGCTTTTTTGACATTATTGCTGGCCGAGCTTATTATAATTCAACACTTGGAGATTGGAACACAGACACCGGGCCTATAATTTATCCAGCATTTGATTGGATCGGAAATGATGGTAGCAATTTTGTTAATAATTTAAACAGTTTTCAAGGTTTTATTGACGAAGGCAATGGCGTTTTGCTGAGAGCGGATACTGCGTTCATTGACTATCGTAAACCTGTCTATTTTGTTTCAAAACCGTTTTATCTGGAAGCAACAGTCAATGTTTGGGGCGACTATAGGTATACTTTCAACAATAGTCTTAATCCGGGGTTGTCTGTATACGAAGCATTAAAACTTTTATGGTCGGCTAAAATGGTAATCACCGAATGAAACGCCCCTGTGATTGCAACCGTGTGACATCACCCGACTGGTCACCCGACCAATGCCGCCTATGCTGGTTGGCGACCTATGACCCCAGATATCAAAAGCTTTTTGGGACGATCAAAAACACCGGGATCAAGTCGGTCAAAATAATTCGCCGGGATAACTGCCTGCATCTTGGAAAAGTGCTTGACCGGGGTTCGTGCAATTGCCCATCGAAATGGATACGCCAGTGCGAAAAGCATGAGACATGCCGAATTGGCCCGAGTCCGGACGCTGTCCGGTCCTGCACCGTGTGCCCTGAGTACGAGGTTGACGCATGAAAGCAGGAGTCATCATCGGGTGCTACAATTACCCGCGCCTCATCGAGACCCAGATCAAACTGATCCGGGAATGCAACGGACCAAAGACCCCGATCCTAATATCGGACGATTGCTCCCCAGGTTCCGGGGATATTCCCGACCCGGATTCCAGTTTCTCGACCCTGCTCCAGATCGCCCAGGAAAATGATGTTGCGCTCTGGTGCTCACCCGACCGGCTCGGTCATGTGGGAGGCGATCTCGCATGCTATTACCTAGGCATCCAGTGGGCGAAGATGATAGGGGTTGATGTTGTCTGCAAACTATCGCAAAGATTGCTCATTGATATTCCATGCTGGCTTGACGAAAGCGCCGAGAAGCTCTTGGCGAGTGAGTTTGCCACTGGGTGCCAATCGTGTTTTGAGGGACCGCACAGGCTACCGCTACGCACCGAGGCGATCTTGTTTGATGTCCAGAAATGGCACCGTCAGGATGTGCTCCTGCACATGCGACCGCGACCAACGCAGCGCCAAGCTGCCGAATCGATCGTGATGCAAGCGCTGCAGATGATCGAGCTGGATTTCTGGAGGTGGGATCTGTTCCAGGAGCGGCGCACTGTGCGAGATCCGGGAATCATCTGGCATTGCTCGGCGTCCCTGGATGAATACCAGACAATCGCAGATCGCTACGGCATCACGCTGGATGAGTCTTTCACGGTCTCGGGGTGGGGACATACAAGGAACTACGCATAACCCGAGCAATTTGCGCACGAAACATACGAGATTAGAATATTTATTATCGTTTTTTTAGGGGGTCTAATGGCAGCATTTCACCATCTAGTCATAGATCAGGGCGCGACTTTGCGAGAGTCATTCACTTACAAGGACTCCGACAACACCGTCGTTGACCTCACCGGATACACCGCGCGCTGCCAGGTCAGATCAAAGTACAGCTCCGCCACCACAGTCCTCAATCTCACCAGTCAGGCTGGCACCCTCACGATCACCGCAAACACCGGGACCATCGCCTTCAATGTTTCCGCGTCGACAACCGCAGCACTCACTCCCGGGAACTATGTCTGGGACCTGGAGCTGGTGGACGCTGGAGGAATTGTGACTCGTCTGGTCGGTGGAACATGTACCGTAACCCCGGAGGTGACCCGATGAATGAGGACTTCATCATCGTTCATGAGGCGCCTGCACCGATCGAGATCATCTCAAGGGTCGGGACGCTCACGGTCTCGGCACCCGGACCAGTCGGTCCCAGGGGATTCACCGGGGCAACAGGACCGCAGGGTCCCTCGGGCGTTGCCGGTGGCCTTGATTCTGTGGACGATGTGCTCCTGGTAAATCTTCAGGACGGGCAGCTCCTGCGCTACAGCGCATTGCTTGCGCAATGGACAAACTCAAACACCGTGGACGGTGGCAACTTCTAACTTGAAAGGTCTTAGATCATGGCTAACACGATTCGTATCAAACGCAGATCCGCAGCGGGAAGCGCCGGGGCTCCCAGTCAACTTGCACCCTCAGAAATTGCGTTTAACGAGGCAGATAACACGCTTTATTACGGATTTGGTGATGCGGGTGGCGGAGTGTCATCCAGCATTGTCGCCATCGCCGGGTCGGGTGCATTCGCTTCTCTCAGCGGGAATCTGACTTTCAGCGGCACCGTTTCTTTCACGAACACATCAGTAACTTTTGCCAATGGATTCACGCTTCCTGTTAATCGTGGAGGCACCGGAGCGAGCAGCGCTGGCGATGCCAGAACCAACCTCGGCCTCGGCACCATGTCCACGGAAACAGCCACAGACTATTTAAGCAAAGCTGGAAATTTATCGGGTCTCGCAAGCACCAGCACCGCACGCACAAACCTCGGTCTTGGGACGATGTCCACGGAAACAGCGAGCGATTATCTAGCGAAAGCGGACAACCTTTCCGGGCTGGCCAGCGCTAGCACCGCACGCACCAATCTGGGACTGGGCAGCATCAGCACCCAGGACGCAAGCAATGTGACGATCACCGGCGGCTCAATAACTGGCATCACGGATCTCGCCATCGCCGATGGCGGCACCGGGGCGAGCACTGCTTCCGGGGCTCTCGTCAATCTGCTCCCAAGCTACACCTCAAACGGATCAAAAATCCTAGCGCTCAACAGCGGCGCAACCGACGTGGAATGGATCACACTTCCCGCTACCGGTGTGACCTCCGTCGCATTGAGCGCACCTAACATCTTTAGTGTATCGGGTTCTCCGGTGACCTCGACCGGGACCTTGGCGCTCAGCCTTGCGACACAAACGGCGAATTATGTGTGGGCAGGCCCGACCTCTGGTGGTTCTGCCACTCCAGCTTTCCGGGCCCTTGTCGCTGGTGATATTCCCGCGCTCTCTTATCTCTCGACCTCGGGCGGCACCGTGTCCGGGAATGTCACCGTCACAGGCGACCTGACCGTGCAGGGAACCACGACCACCATCGATTCGACGACGGTCAATGTCGCAGACAAAAACATCGTGCTCGGAAATGTCACGACCCCGACCGATAGCACGGCGGACGGTGGCGGGCTCACCTTGAAGGGCGCAACCGACAAAACTCTTAATTGGGTTGACGCCACCGACTCATGGACAAGCTCCGAGCACCTCGACCTCGCCTCGGGCAAAGTGCTCAAGATTAACGGCACCACCGTGTTGTCAGCAACCGCTCTTGATGGCGTGGCGATTGACGGAGGCACTTTCTAGGAATGGCGAACACGATAAAGCCCAAGCGCAGTTATACTCTTAGCAGCGTCCCCAGCGGACTCGCCGCCGGAGAGCTTGCGGTAAACGCTAGCGCAACCCCAAAGGTGTGGATCGGAAACTCCGCCGGCACCGGGAATGTTCTCATTGCCTCGCTTTCGCTTTCCGATATGGCAGGAAGCACAACCAACATCACCGAAGGCACGAATTTATATTACACCGATGCGCGAGCAAGAGCGGCGGTTTCTGCAGGAACCGGAATCACTTATTCATCCTCGACAGGCGTGATTACAGCGGACGCCGCCAGCGCAAACACCGCAAGCAAACTGGTGATTCGTGATGCCTCCGGGAATTTTTCGGCAGGAACGATAACCGCAACCCTGACAGGAACAGCATCCACAGCAACTAATCTTGCTGCTGGTTCTGGTGGCACGATTCCTTACCAGTCTGCTGCTGGCACGACTGCAATGCTGTCTAACGGAACAGCTAACACAATCCTCCAGGCAAATGGTGGCACCTCTGCTCCATCATGGGTTTCCACAGTTTCCGGTTTGACGATCACAGGACTAAAAGAAACCAAAACCGCTCCAGCAATTTCCAGCGGAACATTAACTTTAAACTGTTCCCTTGGGAATGTTTTTGCCGTTTCGCTCAATGCAAATATCACCACCTTGAGTTTCACCAATGTGCCAGCAACCGGAACAGCATTTGGCTTGACTCTAATGCTCACGGCAGATGGCACAGCTCGCACGATTACCTGGGGAAGTGCTGTTAAATGGTCTGGTGGAACCGCACCAACTTTAACTAGCACGAATGCCAAGGTAGATGTGTTTGTTCTGGTTACGCATGATGGTGGCACGACTTGGTATGCCATGATTGGAGGCCAGAATTTCTAATGCCAATTGCACGATCATTAATGGGTTTGACACGGCAAAGAGTGTTTACAGGTGCGTTGAGTGGAACTAGCACGATTGCTACTGGAACTAATCCAAGAATAATATGCATTTCAGCAGATGGAACCAATGTTTATGTTGTTAATTATGATTCTAATACAGTCTCAATATTTTCAAGAAACACATCTACTGGAGCATTAAGTGGAACCAGCACGATTGCTACTGGACTACTTCCTAACGGAATATGCATTTCAGCAGATGGAACCAGTGTTTACGCTGTAAATTATTTCTCAAGAACAGTCTCAACATTTTCAAGAAACACATCTACTGGAGCATTAAGTGGAACCAGCACGATTGCTACTGGATCAAGTCCACACGGCATTTGCATTTCAGCAGATGGCACAAGTGTCTATGCTGCAAACAACAGCAGCAACACAGTCTCAATTTTTACACGCAACACAAGTACAGGTGCCTTGAGCGGAACCAGCACAATTGCTACTGGATCAGGTCCATACGGCATTTGCATTTCAGCGGACGGAACCAATGTTTACGCAACTAATTATAACTCAAATACAGTCTCAATTTTCACACGCAACACAAGCACTGGAGCTTTATCAGGAACTAGTACAATTGCTACTGGATCACGTCCTATCGGCATTTGCATTTCAGCGGACGGAACCAATGTTTACGCAACTAATAATAACTCAAATACAGTCTCAATATTTTCAAGAAACACATCTACTGGAGCATTAAGTGGAACCAGCACGATTGCTACTGGATCAAGTCCACACGGCATTTGCATTTCAGCAGATGGCACAAGTGTCTATGCTGCAAACAACAGCAGCAACACAGTCTCAATTTTTACACGCAACACAAGTACAGGTGCCTTGAGCGGAACCAGCACAATTGCTACTGGTACAACCCCTTGGAGTATTTGTATTTCAGCAGACGGAATTAGTGTTTACGCAACTAATTCTAACTCAAACACAGTCTCAATCTTCACACGCTCCTAGGTGACATCATGCAAAATTACGCAATCATTGAAAACAACAGCATCACAAAATTCCCTGCCGATCCAGTGCGTGAAAATCCTAACACATCATTTGCTCCCGGCTGGCAGGGTGGAACAGTGAACGGCATCACCTATGTTTTGGTTGAGATCGATAACGCACCTGAGATTGATCCTCTGACTCAGGACGCAACACCACAGCAACCGCAGAAGGTGAACGGCAAATGGGTGCAAAAATATTCGGTTGTCACTGTTTCAGCACCAGAACAGCAGAGAAGGCGAGCGGATAAGGCGAAACGAGATCAGGAACAAGCGGATTCTTTTTTGACTCCTGATGAGATCCGGGCGGTTAGGAAACTTTTGAAGCAAGGATGACACCATGAACTTTCTACTTTATCTCCTTATGTTTTCCCAGGTCGAGTCAAGCTCGGTCGAGGGTGGTCGCACCTCACCTGATGGCAGCGAGGAAATCCAGGTCGATCTCCCGGGCTCGGAGCAGATGAAGAACACCGGCGGACGCGATGGCGCTGGCCTTTGCGTTTTCACCTCGATCGAGCACAGCGGACGCTGGCAGAATGTCGAATCCATCCTCGGCCTGCAAAAGAAAATGACCAAGGAGCTCGGCGGCGGCTACCCATCGAAGGTCGAGAAGATGCTGGCCAAGTATTGCGAGGGTGCGCAATATCTTCAGTACGAGGGAAACGATCCCTCACTCATCAAGCTCGCTCTCACGACCGGGAGGATGCCATCGGTCACCTACGGATATTCGCCCAGGTACAGTGGCAAGATCGCTCACATGGTAAACGCTGCGCATCTCTCGGAAAAGTGGGCAGCGATCCTGGACAATAATTTTCCCGGCGAGGATAAATACGAGTGGATGTCTCCCAGCGAGTTCAAGAAACGCTGGATCTCCGGCGGTGGTGGCTGGGCGGTCGTGCTGCTGGCACCTCCTCCTCCTCCGATCCCGGTCAATGATTCGCCTCCGGTGAAAACCTACGGGCAGAAATGGGGCGCAAGCTCCAGCGCCGCGGTCGCGGTGCCCTATGAGTGGAGGGTCATCGACGCGGACCAGGTTGCGCTCTACAGCGGTGGTTACCAGCGGGGAGTCTGGATCAAGAAACGCCAATGCTACCGAGAGCTTCTCCCAGATGGCAACTGGGGAGCGGATCAACCCGAGGCCCCGATCACGCCACCCGAATCCCACCTCGAGAAAGTCATCGAACAGAAGGAACTCAACTTCGGTTTGGATCGTTCTCGCATCGACACCGGGGTCGAGAAGTTCTGGCTCGGTGGCGTTGAGGTTTCCAAGAAACAAGCTTACAGCGCGCTTGAGGGAAAGGGAACCGATCTCATCGACGACCGTCAGAAGCTCCGTTTAACGGTGATCGGCACTAAAGCTGAGTGTCAGGCAGTTGTCAAAGATCTCGAAGATCATCCCTCATTACACGCTTTTGCTGACATCTTGCTGGTCCAGTCATACCGGCCCGACTCCTGGGCGGTCAAGGATATCGGATTGCTTCCGGGTTCACCACGGATCGTGGTGCAATCGGGGCCCGATGCCAAGGGTGTTGGCAAGGTTTTGCATTCCCAAGGTGACTATGATGGCGGAGCTGCGGCGCTTGCGGATGCGCTCCGCAGGGTGCGACCTGACTACGACCCCAAAAAAGACGCAGACAAGCGCAAGATCCCGAACCCGCTGCCATCCTCGGGAAGTTTTCTAAGCCTCTTCTTGATGCTGGTGGCGGGCGGGTTGACGCTTGCGGGTTTCCCTCTGCTGGCCGCTCTGGTGCGTGGCGGGAGCGCCATCGCAAACAAGGAACCCGAGGTTAAAAAACCAGTAAAGCGCCGTCGCAAAAAGACTTAGGAAATTATTTTTTCCGAGCGCTGGATTTTTGGAAATCTCGGGTGACAATCGTCGAATAACTAGGAGGCGATAATGGCAGACCCAATCAAGCCAGGCTGGCAGACAACCGAATTCTGGACCACGATGGTCGTGCAGGGAATTTCCCTTGCCGTCGTCTTCGGGGTCATCAACAGTTCCGATAGCTCCACACTCGCGGATTCATTGACCAAGATGATCACTGCTCTTTTCTCGCTGCTGGTTTCCGGCAGCACCGTGCTCAACTACATCAAGGCCCGAGTCGCGGTGAAAACCCGATGAACTTCCGGGACTTTATCCTTGGAGGCCTCATCGGCTGGGTGCTTTGGATCACGCTCTACGGAGGGTGCCAGTGTGCCAGTCAGCGTCCACTCGTTTCTCTCGGAAAACTTCTCCTCTGGTTACTCGGAGCTCTCCTCTAGCATGCCAACAAACCCCGAGGATGATCCCTGGGTGGCTCATTTAGAGCATTGCTATCTCAACCGAGACAAGGGAGCAAACGCTGTCGATCCCGAGGATCTACGCACCCTCATGCTGCGCAGGCTGGTGATCGTGTTTGGAGTGGATTCCGACTATGTAAACTCCCTCATGCCGCTCCTCATCCAGCAGTTCGCGATTGACTACGCTCGAAACGGCAAAACCAAAATGTGTTTTCAAAGCCTCGATGAAAACTTCATTGAGCTCAGCGATCCGAGATTTCACGCCAAGCTGAAAAAAATGCGTCGTGGTCGTGGGAAAGACCCCTATGCCATCCCAGGAGTTTAACATGAGAGAATTCTTGTGCCCCGGATGCAGGCAGATCAAAAAACACCGGGCGAAAAATCTTTGCATTAATTGTTATGACAAACTACCGAGAAAGAAAATAACCTGTCTCGGGTGCGGGAAGGTCCGTGAGCATCGAGCTCGGAGACTTTGCGCGCTTTGCTACGACAAGAAAAAGAAAGGGTTCCCGAAAATGACACACTCGCTCGGATGCGTCCGTGAGGAGCAGGAAAATCAATACGACAGCATGAGGGTCCAGCCCTTGTCACCTACGATGGCTCGACCCGGGACCGAGGAAAAGATTCAAGTGCTGATCGCACGGCACGCCCGCCACGAGCTTCTTTGGCACCCCCACGATTGCCTCATCCCGAGCGAGCGCGGTGAGCTCGGCATGTCGGCTCGCCCAGGGAGGCATCTCCGAGGAGAGAAAACAGTCAAGCGGGCCTCTGGCTGGCACAACAGCCCGGTCGAGAAAATCTTCAGTGTTCCCGATGAGATCGGCCTTGATGCAGACTAGATCCATGAGCATGATCGAGGCGATCACCAACACGCTGGTCGGGTTCGTGATGTCAATCCTCCTGCAATTGATGATGACATCCGCTCTCTCGATCCAGATGAGCCTCGACCAAAATTTAATCATGTCCCTGGTGTTCACGGTCGCCAGCGTGGCGCGGGGTTATCTGGTGCGCCGGATGTTTTTGAAATTGCACGACATTTTTTGATTAAATTTTGTACAGAATCCGTACAGAAAACCGTTTTTAAAATCTTCAAATTACCGCAGAAATCCTCGATTTTTTCAAAATATCTTTTCGCAGAAAATGCGTGCATGAAACGCTATAAACACAGGGTTTTTTGCGGATTCGTTGCAACCGCTTGGGGTGGAAGAGGTCGCAGGTTCAAATCCTGTATCCCCGACTAGACTTACGACGAATCGAGACCCCTCAATTTTCTGTACCGTACAGAAAATCATGGCAGATCGAAAAGGAGATGTTCGTTTTTCATGTATACTGAATCCTTGGGGCAACCATCCTCAAAGGAGATAAGTCGCATGAAGCGCACACCTAAACTCTGTCGGCACAAGGCACGCAACCTCGGGTACTCAACCGACCCGCGCACCGGGCATGTTGTCTATCACGGCCCTTGGGGACTGCGGTCAACCAAGGAAAACTACTCCCGATGGGTGGCGGCATTTGCCTCGGGCCTCGATCCGCTCACTCCCTCCGCAGATCCAATCGTCGCTGATCTCATCAATCAGTTTGCCCGCTGGGCCGACACTTATTATCGCGACCCGGTCACCGGGAAACCCACCAGTCAGATTCATGTCTTGAAATCAGCGCTCCGAGAATTAAAAAATTATCTCACGAAACCGATCAAGGATTTTACCCCGCAGGATCTCATCGCAGTCCGGGCCGAAATGATGGAGCGACCCATCACGGCCCAAAGCAAACGCACAAAACCCAAACCGCTTGCGATCTCCACGGTCAACAGCTCAATATCCAAAATCAAAATGGCATTCAAGCGTGGCGTGGAGTGGGGGCTCGTCCCTGTGGCGGTCTATCATGCGCTTTCTTGCGTCCAGTCCCTCTCCTGGAGAACCGCTCCCACCCTGCGCACCACCGAACCGATCAAGCCGGTTGACCAAAAAGACATTGATGCAATCATCCCCCATCTCAAGCCGATGCACCGGGTCATGGTCAAGCTCCACTGCGCAACCGGCATGAGGCTCACGGAGCTCGTCGGCATGAGGTGGAGCGAGATCGAACAGGTGGATGATGACCTCTGGTGCTATCGCCCAGGGCGACACAAGAACTCCCACCGGAAACAGGACCGGGTCATTTATTTTCATGAAGACTTTATCCAGATGATGCGATCCATCAGGAAACCACTCTGGGACCCCGACCTCGTTTGGTGCAGCAAAGGCAAGGGACGCCATCGAGGCTACACCGGGCAGGCTACCGTGAGCAGCTACCAGAGGGCGATCCAGTGGGGACAGACAAAATACAACCGGACAGCGAAAAAGAAACTGCGCTGGACCCCGCTTCAGATCCGGCATATGGTCGGGACCCGGGTCCGGGAAGCCTACGGACTCGAGGGGAGTCAGGCTGTTTTAGGGCATTCCCGAATTGACAGCACCCAGATCTACGCGGAGCGCCGGGATGACCTCGCCCGCAAACTCGCCCGAAAAGATATTTGAGAGTTTGTTTATTTTTAAAGTTTTTGCTTTTTTTGAAAGATGGAATCATTATGATAATCATTCCGCATGTGTCACTAACCCCAGAAAGGTGATCAGTCATGAGCCAAGTTTTAATGGAAGCAATTCAAGTCGCCGCCAGAGAAGCCGTCGAGCAGTTTTTATGTTTGAAAATTGATCAAGGATTGTCCAGCAGTGTGTTATCCCCAGATAAATTCACTCACCGTAGGAGTTCGCAAATGAAGTGGTTTGATTTTTCAGATGAAGAGTTAAGGATCGTTAACGAGATTGAAAAAAAACCAGGCATGAAACAGTCGGAGATCATTGCGTTTATGTCGGTCGCTGGTTCTGGTCCAGAGGATGCCTCCTGCGAGGCTGGAACCACGAAGGTGCTTCTGGCAAATCTCGTCAAACGCAATGTGCTTACATCAAGCCCATCTCATGGATACAGGCTTACCTACGACAACCCGCCTGGCATCCAATAATCATTTGATAACTCAATCGATTTACCCAAGATCCCGAAAGCAATTTCGGGTTTTTTTATTCTGTCATACTGCTGTACGATTTCTGTATGACAACAGTCGCACCGGATTCATACCGTTGTAGGATTGCAAAAAAAATAAAAAACACAAAGATGATCCCCAGACGATCTGTTTGCCCAAATCGTCGCGGGGCCGGTGCGTTATTCCTTTGAGCATCGGCCTCATTATAAAAACATAGTGGGGAGCTTTGATGGCTGATTATTCTAGTCTGATTCCTGAGAGCGCCGTGTCCCCTAAAGAGCTGGCGCAGTTATGGAACTGCACCGTGTTCCAGGTTTACGGCTGGATCAATTACGGGATCAAGCGCGGTGATAAAAAAATTTTCTTAGAGGCGTGTCGCCTTGGTGGCTCATGGGTTATCGATCCGGTGATCGCTGAAAAATTCATCAGCGAAATGAATCCAGGTCGACATCAACCGAAACCGAAAAAAAACAAAATCATTGAGCAGGAAGCAGTCACAAGGGCGAGCTCCTGGCTCGCACGATAAGTGCCCATCAAACAAAACTATCTCGAATATGTAGCAGATTTACTGTCAAGGATGGCGGACCATGTCCAGAGCGCTGACGCACCTACCACGAAATTCCAGCATCGCATTTACGACGAGCGCACAACTCAGTTGGTCAATCATCTTCTGGAAATTCTGGACGATGCTATTGAAGATCATCCGGGAGCTTGAGGTTACCAAACTTGTCGGGATATCTGGCGGCCGCGTAGGCACGAAGGGCGCGCCACAGGATTACGCCGTGAAGTCTCTCCTCCATCGCTGCGAGACTGTCCAGGAGTTCTTTAGCTTCACTCGGAAGCCGGACAGTCGAGCCGCGGTCGGGTTCTTTTTTCGATTTACTCATGCTGACATTATATCAGACATTCAAGCGCCTTTTGTGTTTTTTGTGATTTTTAATATTTTGTGGTTGACTTGGTTTACAACTGCATACTAATATCACACCCGTCTACAACTGTAGACGATATTGAATTGAAGGAATCACCGGGCGGCGGGTAACACTAGACGCACATGCTTCTGGAGCTCGTTGCTCCGACCGCTGCCCGGAGAATTTACAAGGAGGTTTCGATGCTTTGCATCACCCGAAAACATGGCGAAGTAATCAGATTTTTTGTCGGTCGTGAGGAGTTCACCATCCGCTGCGAGCTTGATGGCAGCACTCGAATGAAATTCGCAATTGACGCCAGTCACAATGTCACGGTCGTCCGCGAGGAAATTCACCAGCGAGAGATGGCATCAACTGCGGGGGTGAAATCATGAGCACCCCGATTCCAAATCACATCCGCGAGGGTATCGAGTCCGCAATCTCAAGAGGTCTGGCTGACGACCTCAAGAGCACTGATTCATTCATCAAAACAAGAAAAGAATTTAGGGACCGCATCCCGCTCTGGATGCACGACTGTTCACGCGATGATTTTAGTTATCACAGCGGGATTGCCAAGGAAAGTTTTAAGCTTCCCGGCGGCGAGATCATCATGGTTTGCCTGCTTGAAAAATCCGACCCGTTTCATGTCACATGGTGGCATCATACCAACGAAAAATATATCAAGGCGGACACCATCGATCATGCGATCTACTGCGCGACTCAGGAGACCGAGGAGCGCATGGTGAAAAAAGCCAGGATGATCCTCGACGCCCAGGAGGAATCAGCATGAAAACCCTTCTCGTTGACGCCCAGATTGCAAACTACAGATCCAAGACCCAGCTCGGGGCAAACTTCCAGGTCTACCTCGAGGACGGGAAATGGTGGATCAAAACGACCCCATCGGTCTGGCCTCCGCGGGAACTTTCATTGCTCGAAATGTGGGGTCTGGTGCGAAACCAAAATGATTACCACCTCACCAACACCGGCCTGCTCATGAAGAACGATGAGCGCTGGCGCTCAATCATGGCCAAGGCTCAGTTTGATGAGATTGATCGCTGGGATGAGACCGGGGCGATTGCCGCGGAGGTTGATGAGACGGTTGGGAAATTGATTGAAGAAATTGAAGGTGCCCATCGATGAATGCCAAGGACTCGGCAAAAAAATATCTTGAACTCGGTCTCAGTGTCCTTGCCATCTCGCCCGATGGCAGCAAGTCACCGGCAAGGGAGGTCGGTCTTTGGCACTCATTCCAGCATGAGTGCGCAAGCCCATCCCAGGTCGAGCAATGGTGGCCGGATAACAGCCTCAACGGCGTGGCGATTGTTGGCGGGGCTGTTTCCGGTGATCTCGCTGTCATCGACATCGAGACCGGCGATGCTTACTCCAAGTTCCGGGATGACTGCCACGGCGAGGGCCTTTTGTTCGCCCTCGATTCATGCCCGATCGTCATCACTCCCAATGGTGGGAGGCACATTTATTGTTTTGGCCAAAACCTCAAAAACCGCAAGCTTGCCAAGAACATCGACGGCAAGACCGTGATCGAGATCAAGGCGGAGGGCGGGTATGTCCTGGCCCCGGGCTCGACCGCGGAGTGCCATCCCACAGGGTTGATCTATCGCTGGGAAAACAATTCCCTCCTGGAACACGAAACACCACCCAAGAAAATAGACCGGGATGAGTTCTCGTTGATGCTGGCAGTCGCCAAGCTCCAGAATGCCCAGAATGTCGTTGAAAAAACTTTCCCGCAGATCGTGACCACGGTCAATTATGACGGCAGGAAACGCCCAGGAGATGACTTTAATGAGCGCGGAGACTGGGAAACCATCCTCACTAACGCTAATTGGCAGATATACAGGCGCCGCGGTGACATGATTTGGTGGCGCAGGCCCGGCAAGGACACGGAGGGATTCAGTGCAACGACCGGCTATTGTAAGAATGAGCGCAGCGGAGATCTGTTCCATGTGTTTTCATCAAACGCATTTCCTTTTCAAATGGACCAGTCTTATTCAAAATTTACGGCATACGCCCTTCTAAATCATGATGGAAATTTTGCCTTGGCAGCAAAGGAACTAGCATTAAACGGCTATGGAGATCCCGATCCAGAAATCAAGTTCCTCCACAAACCCAGGGAACCCATCACCCCAAAGATCTGGACGCCCGAGATCGTGGACCAGGCCTCGGGCAGGGAATATAAATTCGCCCGCGAAATCAAGGCGACCAACCCAAACAAGGAATGGCACTGGCACGGCTACATCTATCCCGGATGCACCACTATGCTATCGGCGCTCTGGAAAGTCGGTAAGACCAGCCTTATCTCGCAGCTCTTGCGCTCTTGGATGCATGAGGAAACATTCCTCGGGCAAAAGATCAGCAAGGCAAGGGCGCTCTATGTCAGCGAGGAGGGCGACGCGACCTGGGAGGAAAGGACGCTGAAATATGGACTGAGGGAGAGCGATCATCATGGATGGTTCCTGCGCCCATTCAGCACCCAGCCGACATTGCAACAGTGGCAGGATTTCATCGGGCTGGCATCCTTCATCATGAACCGTGATGGATTTGATGTCCTGGTCATCGACACACTGTCGAAGATCTGGCCGGTGAAGGACGAGAACTCAGCGGGTGAAGTCGCGCAGGCGATCAACTCGTTTGACATGGTTACCAAGGCCGGGCGTTCCGTCCTTGCGGTGCATCACATGAGAAAGGGAGGAGGTGAAAACTTCACGGCATCGAGGGGATCTGGCGCGGCTTCCGCGGCGTTTGACATCCTGCTGGAGTACAGTCGTGAGGAGGGAGGATTTGGTCCGAAGTCAAAAACGAAACGCGTACTAAACAAGACGGGCCGGTGGAACGAACACGGACCCGAGACGATGGTCATCGACTTTGTCAATGACGAGCTCGTTTCTCTTGGGGATCGGGACGAAGTGGAAAAGGTCATCCGTAGAAAATCAATCTATGAGGTTCTTGATGACTTCCAGTTTTTGTCAGTAGACGAGATCCGGGAGCTTTCCGGGCAACGCAAAGACACGGTGATCAAGCAACTCGAGGACCTGGTCGATGGTGGCGAAGTCGAAACCACCGGCACCGGTTCCCGGGGATCAAAAAAGAAGTTCAGAAGAGTTACGATCAAACAACCTTTACAAAAAGATTTAGGAGAGTTTAATGCCAGTGCTCAAGGTCTCTAGTTCAGATTACACATCAGTGCCAGTCGGCACCTATCGCGCGAGATTGCTCGGGTATAAGGAAATGCCAGCAAGCTCAAAATTCCCGGATTCCGGCCCATCTTTCGTGTGGGAGTTCGAGGTACTTGAGGGAGAGTTCTCCGGGAAAACCGTGTCCAGGTGGACACCCACCAACCTCACGATGGGAAACGGTTTTGGAAAGCTGGTCCGCGAATTACGCGGAGGACCGATCAAGGCCAACGAAGAGATCGACCCGGATCATTTCATCAACAAGCAATACCAGATCACGGTGGGACCAAACGCCGACGGGCAGAAAACCAAGGTCATCATGGTTTCACCCATAAGCAACCTGGCACCCCCAGGAGCTCCAACCGCTGCGCCACCCGGAGCTCCTCCAGCTCCAAAAAAACCAAGTCAACCAGCGCCACCTCCGCCGCCAGCATCCCAGGAGAAAGTATTCTTTTCCCGCGACGGAGTCGAGAAGGCGGAGTTCATGCCATTCGATGAAGCCTACAAGCTGGTTGACAAGCCAGGCTATGAAAAGGCGATGGTCTGGGACCCGAAAAAAGGGATGTATGTTCCAGCCCGGGATTACTTGCTGCCGTTCTAAGTTTGTTCTCTTGAGCGCCTGGCACTGTGCTGGGCGCAATTCTTACTTTGACTGAGGAGATTCGATTAATGACTGTACTATCTAAGAAATTACCCAAGTTTGAAGTTCCAACAATTGAAACACCAACAAAGCTTATTGCTTTGGATATGAAAACAATTCTAGTTAACCTAGAAGGAATCACCCCTTTTATTTGTCATAACTGGGACGAAAAAAACATTAAAAAAATGCAAGAAAAACATGCTGGAACAGCTAGCAAAGGTCGTGAAAAACGAAACCCTATTGCTGAATATGAAGCTGCTTATTACCGACTCCCTGACGGTCGCCCTGGCATGAAACTCATCGCCTTTAAAAATGCCGCTGTTACCTCGGTGACAAGCTTGGGCAAGGAGTTTACCAAGGTTGGAGCTCGTCAGGCATTTTTTATACTGCGTGACAAGGACGGTGGTGAACTGACTCCGATTTATTATCCAGAAGATACACCACCATACATGAGAACAGACACTGTTCCAGTCGGCATGGGTGGAACTGACTTGCGCTATCGCCCAGAGTTTTTGCGCTGGGGTGTCACGCTTGCCATTGAATTTAACTCCCGGGCGATTTCCCAGGACCAACTGGTAAATCTTATAAATCTTGGTGGTTTCTCCGTTGGGGTTGGCGAATGGAGACCTGAGAAAAACGGAGATCATGGGCGCTTTAAGGTAGTCAGCAAATTTTCATGGGAGGGCGCGTGATGTATCAATACAAGCCAGGTAGATCGATACCAGGGAAAAAAGCGGAGGATGTGGGCAATGAACTTGCCCGCATCAACGACAAGCATGGAGAGCTTACACCCGCGCAGATCGTTGAGGAAAGCAAACCAAAAAAGGCACTGCTTCATGATGTCTTTGAGTGGAATGATCAAGTCGCCGCTGAAGAATATCGCATTCATCAAGCGAGATTGGTCGTTAATTGCGTGACTGTCGTGGATGAAAACCTTCCGGAAACAAAACCGGTTCAGGCTTTTGTCTCCATCACCGTGATGAATGAGAACGAGGAAAACGAGCGCCGCTACATTCCAGCGAGGGAAGTCACGAGCAACCCAAAACTTCTTGAGCAGCACTTGGATCACCTAAAGCGCAGGCTTAAAAACATTCGGATCGAGCACGCAGCTTTCACGGAGCTCGCTGAAGTCTGGCATGCGATTGATACCGCTGTCAAGTAACACGGAAGGCAAGGCATGGCGCGGTGCGGCGGGGCTAGGCGAGGCGAGGTCTTGCAGGGCAGGCGAGGCGAGGTCTGGTACGGCCGGGCTGGTTGTGGCGGGGCAGGGCAGGCGTGGCTGGGCGAGGCGCGGCTCGGCAAGTCAGGGCTGGGCAGGCTTGGCAGGGCAGGCGAGGCTCGGTGAGGCGCGGCGCAACGAGGCTTGGCTCGGCATGGTTTGGCAGGCGAGGTGCGGCGTGTCCTGGAATGGTTTGGCAGGGCAAGACTTGGCAGGCAAGGCGGGTCTAGGTTAGGTCTGGTCAGGCTCGGAGAGGTTAGGCATGGCAGGCGAGGCAAGTCGGGTCGGGGCTCGAAAAGGCAAGTCCAGTCGAGGCAGGCTAGGCAAAATAAAAAAGAACCACAGCGCAGGAAGCGACCAGCTCCCGCGCTGTGTTTTTTTTAACAATGGTTAAAACAGGAGGTTTAGATAATGATAAGTCAAAACGGATTCTATTCCGTTCCCACTATAGTAAAGGGAATATGGGAACAGAATCTGTTCCTTAGAAGAAAGACTCTAGAAATCGTCTTTAAAATCATCATCGTGGACATAACTCTAATGTACACGATGATTTATGTATTCTGTTCCCTAGTTCCTCTTACTATGATGGGAACGGAATCGAAATTATGAATTGTCGCGACTGCGGGAGAGCGTGCGGGGTGTCGGGTTATCCGACAGTGGGGGCTCGAGGTGTCTACTGTCGGGGATGCGCCTCGAGACGCTCCGGTCTGACCCGGAAGATCCTGACAAACGCCAAAAGGGCCCATTCCGTTGCCAAAAGCAAAAACGACACCATAGCCCGACTTAGGCTACAAATCGCAAAATACGAAGAGCGTGAGGCCTTGCTGAACGCTGAGATCGACAGACTGGTGGATGGCATCTGCGAGATGTTGGAAGATCAGAAAACCTTAGAACGGGAGATGAGGCGCCATGAGCGAAAAAAACGGAATACTGGATGAGGTCAACAGCACTCTCACGGAGCGCGGGAATGTTTACGGAGATGCCAGCGAGTCGTTTGCCCAGATAGCGGAGATCTGGACCAGCCTGCTCCGCCCGAGACTGGCTCCCAACCGGAGGCTTACCCCGAGCGATGTGGGGCTTCTGATGGCGGCGCTTAAAATCGTTCGTGAGGCAAACATGCACAAGCGGGACAACCTCATTGACGCTGTCGGTTATTTGACGATCGTGTCCAGGATAAATGAATGAGCCTGATCAAAACCATCACGGAATATTTTGCGGGAATGCCAAGGCGCTCGTCCCGGTGGCCAGCGTTGCGAGCCGCACACCTCAAAGATAATCCGAGGTGCATTTGCTGCGGTAGTAAAACCAATCTTGAGGTGCATCACATCCTCCCTTTTCACTTGTACCCAGACCAGGAGCTTGCCGGTGGCAACCTTGTCACGCTTTGCGAAGCGGGTGGCAACTGTCATTTTTTGATCGGTCATCTCAAGGATTGGAAAAGTTATAATCTCGATGTCAGGAAAGACGCGGAGGTCTTACGAAAGAAAATACAGGCGAGACCGTGAGGATCGAGCTACCGATCCCACCTTCAACTAATCAACTCTTTCGCGCTCGACAGCGTGGTCGACGCGGACACTTTTATAAATCTCGAGTTTACACGGATTGGATCAGGGAAGTCTCGCTCACTGTGCCCAGGGGAAAACCCATCGAGGGTCTGGCTGAGATAGCGATCGAGATCCACGGTGGCACAGGCTGGACACATCGCCGAGATTTAGACAACACGAACAAGGCGGTGATTGATCTCTTAAAAAACAAAGGTTACATCCACGACGACAACACGAAGCATGTGCGCAAGATAACCACCTCCTATCATGCGCCGAGCCTCAAGAATGCCCGAGCAATTTGCGTGGTTTACATATCGCATTTAAAATTTTAAATAGTTTTTTTAGGAGAACGCTTTTGGCGAAACCAAAACAGCGTTGGTCCTTCAGAAAAATCAACGAGCGAGTCTATGAATTGCGGGCAATGTTTAAATTTGCAAACACCCGCTTTCGTTTTTTGGCGCTCACTGATCTTCACTGGGACTCAGCGCACTGTGACCGAAGCTTCTTGAAAAAGCACCTTGATTACGCACTAGCAGAGAATGCGCCGGTGATTATCGTCGGGGATTTATTTGATGTGATGCAAGGTCGATTCGATCCAAGGGCCGACCCTGAGACGCTGCGGCCCGAGCATCGTGGATCTAATTATTTTGATCTCATCAGCGCAACCGCTCTTGAGTGGTTTGCCCCTTATGCCGCGATCCTCTGCCTCATCACGCCCGGCAATCATGAGGCGAGCATACTTAAACGAAACGAGGTTGACCTCATCGATAGACTGACTCATGGCCTGCGCACCCAGTACGGCTCGCCGGTTCTCTACGGTGAGGATTGGTGTTACCTACTGCAAAAGAACAACCGTTCCACAGGCGGCATCGGAAACACCAAAACCAAGAAGGTGTTTCTTCATCACGGCTATGGTGGCGGCGGTGAATCCTCCCGTGGCATCAACCAACACCAGGCTACGAGATCGCAATGGCAAGCTGATGTTTTCATCAGCGGTCACATTCATCGGCGCAACACCGATCACAACATGATTACCAGCGTAACTGGAAAAGGAAAGATCGAGACGAGTGACCAGTGGTTTGTTCGGTGCGGGAGTTACAAGCAGGAGCTTGATTGCGGCTGGCACATCTCCCGAGGTGCGGCAGCTCGCCCTCTTGGAGGATGGTGGATTACCACCGAGATGAACCGGAGTCACCAAGATACTAATTATATCATGTTTCCGGAGCAACCATGAGATCGCACAAACCTCCGCGACATGAAGTGCGGTTCCACAACGCTCCTGGATGCCAGCCTCCGAGGCTATCACCATCAAGGCGAGGTTACGGTCACACATGGCGCAAGCTGCGCCAGATTGCGCTATCACGGTCTCCGCTTTGCGTGCGCTGTAACGCACCGGCAACCGATGTCGATCACATCCTAGCTAAATCGCATGGTGGGACCGACAGCTTGGAAAACCTGCAGACGCTCTGCCACCGCTGTCATGCGCTGAAAACCTGGCACGAGGACAAAGTGGGAGCGGCAGACCGGTCAAGCTGGAGAACGGCGGGCCGGGACGAAAAAAAAGGGTAGGGGGGGGCGATTTTGTTCTACTAGGGGTCAAAGTACA
>Ga0208546_1000130_pt1 | contig 36427 bp, 47 predicted proteins | sample DEB19_08_DNA_4_FD_184528 | JGI IMG/M metagenome (GOLD analysis project Ga0208546, IMG submission 184528) | Aqueous microbial communities from the Delaware River and Bay under freshwater to marine salinity gradient to study organic matter... | ecosystem: Environmental > Aquatic > Marine > Coastal...
CAGTGCCACCGCCAGTGTCATCCGGGGCGACCGTGTACAGCGCCAGATATAGCGTCGTCGGCGCAGTGTAGGCTGTCGCACCGAAGACGTGCAGCAGCACCTTGTTCTCGAGATAGTTTGAAAAAGCACTCACGGGATAACCCTCGTCGGTTTGACGCCAATGGCAAGACGGCCACCGCTAAATGCGGCACGCTCGTCTTGGATCAGCATGTCGTTGATCGCGCTCTGGTACTGGCTAGCCCACACCGCCATGCGCTCATCGTCGCGCAGGTACGGAGCGGCTTGCAGCAGTGAGCCGTAAAGGTAAACGTCAGGATGTCGCGCCAGCACCCAGTTGGACGTGTTGGAGTCTGACAACTTGGCCAACGTCGCTACATACGTCAACTCGGCGGCGTATCCAGTGTCAGGAGGTGGAAGCACCTCAATCTGGTTGCCAATCAGCGCGAAGTATTTTGGCGTGCCGGTGGTGCGGTAGATGTACTTCTTGGCGTCGAGTTCATCTTCGCTCAAGAACACAAGCGGCTGCACCGGAGCGGTGGCCGTCAGCACCAAAGACTTGGCCGCCAAGAAGTCAGACGGCAGCGCAGAAAACGGCGTGTCGAGCGTAGCGCTCGAGCGCTTGACCATCTTCTGCGTCGGCAGCTTGCGCTCAATCTGCGCCTCTGCCAACGAGATGAAGTCAGGAATAACCGATGTCAGGTCATCGCGGTTTAGCCAATCCGCGATGCTAGACTTCAATTCGCTGTATGTGGTTAGTGCCACCTTCTACCTGCTCCTTCATCGCCCATGCACCTTCGTGTGAATACTCAAAGGTGCCGATGTGCTTGACGTGCTGCGAAAGGTCGTGATCCAGAAGTACCTCGTACCCGGCCTCTTTGGCCTTGCGGCAGAAGAATACGTCTTCCCCGATGTAGTGGTTGCCAACCGTCGAATACGGAATCGCAAACCAAGGTGCCTCGATCTTCTCAAAGACCTCGCGCTTCACCATCATCACGCCCATGCCGACATAATCCACCGGCTCCAAGCCTTGCGACTCTGGCCCTGTGTATACGCGGTCAATCTTCCCGCCACCGTCCATCATGGCGACCGGCTTAACCGGCATTCGCCTGGTGGCATAGTTGGCGGCCACAATGGGTTTGTCGCGCAGAATCAGGTGCCCGATAGTTTCCTTCGGGAACCGCATATCTGAATCAAGCCAGAGGAGATAGTCCGCCTTCTCCTCGAGTGCCTGACGCGCAAGCTCCATTCTCTGAGAGGCGATCAGAGTTCCGTGTGATGTGTAGAGCATCACGCGGTCGTCTGTTGTCGCGGTATGAAATGACATCGCTCGCGCTAGGTCATAGGCAAACGAGGTCATCACCGTGTCCCTTGCTGGGACTAAAATGGCGACCGAGCGACTCATACGCGCCCCGGTCGTGTTCTAAACAACCTGTTGTCAGGATCGTTGAGCCAGCGCTTCATGGCTGCTGGGTCGTCAATGATTCCCTGATTCTTGAGGCGGTAGAACAGTTGCATCGGAATCGAAGCAACCTTTGACCACTCACCCCACTTGGCGCGCTCGTCCGTACCGTTGAAGCTCGCCTTGTTCTGCTCAATCAAGTCACCGACTTCAAAGACCGTCTCAATCGTGGCCTCATCCTTGTCGGCGTCGTAATGCCACCATTTGGTCGTACCCGTTGTCGGGTCGTAGTCAAAGAGGCGCTTACCTGATGAATTCATGCAATCCTCAACTCAAGGGCGACGGCACCATTGCCGCCGCCCCGAGTTTATACGACTTTATTAGGTCGTGGTGAGGTCGGCAGCCAAGCCGTGCGCGGCCTCAGTGTTCACCTTCAAGCCCCACTCCACGAGGATCATGCGCTTCTCGGCGTCGCCGGTCTTCGCAAGTTCCACCGTCTGGAACGGACGCAGGAAGGCAACGCCAGCGTACTCAGGATCAAGCACGAAGGCATCACGCTCACGCTGGAAGCGATTCGGGACAACCGACACGTTGCCGAAGTCCGAAACGTACACGTCAGCAGCGCCGATGATCACAGCCGGACGGTTGCCAGAGACTTCCTTACGGATCTGCGCGATACCGGCAAAGCCAGAGACGCGCTGCTTGTTGACCGGGCCAACCATGAGGATCTTGGGCGAGCCGCCCGAAGCCCACACCTTCTGGATCACGGTCTTGAGGATCGCTTCCGTGAACGTGCGAAGGTTGGCGTCCGTGGCGTCCGTGCGGGTCGCATTCGGCTGCGTGGTGTACGACGGATCAGCACCGCCCGTGCCCTTGTCCGTGTTGGTCTTCAAGAAGGCCAACAACGAACCCGTCTTGCGAAGCGCCGTGCTGGTGCCAGCAGAGCCGCCATCGGCCTTCTGGTTGGTCAGCATGATGCTTTCCATGTCGCGCTTCAACTCAGCCGAGCGCTTGGCCAACTGGTAGGCCAACTCCGAGCGACGGCCAGCCTTGTCCACCGACTCAAGCGTACCCGACAGGATCAGCGTCTTGCGGCTGACCTGCGTGTAGTTGCCGATGCGGGTGGTGGGCGAGGTCGAGTCAAACGACGAAACGTCGTCACCTTCGATCTGCGCGTTCGTGGTCGAAGCCGCAGCGAGCGAGTCCGTCTGCCACTCGAAATAAGTGTTCTTGACGTTCTCACGGCCAACGTTCGACATGAACGGGGTCTCTTCCGGCGAAATGTTATAGATAACATTCGACAGGGACTCACGAATACCTTTTGCGTTAAAGGTATCAAACGTATTGCTGGTCTGTGACATGACTAAAAATTCCTCAATCTAAAAATTGCTCAAACACGGCAGCCGCATCTCGGTGGCTACCACTATTGGCGAGTCTAGAAAGAGCGGCCTTAGACGCAACAACTTTGGACGACTGCGGCATGGATGCAGCACCAGCCTTCATTGGCTTGGCTTTCTGCATGATCTTCGGGCGCATCTGGTCACGCTTGCTCATCAGCTCGTCGTATAGCATCGCTTTACGAAGAGCGAGAACGGCTCGAGCGTCGTATACGTCCGAAATCTCTTCGACACTAAAGCCGAGTCTTCCGGTTGCGTATTCAACGATCTTCGCCTTCTCGGCACGAGCCTTTTCGACATCGCGCCATTCTGGCAAGGCTTCCATCAACTTGGCACGCTCGACCTCTAGGGTCTGCTCTGCCTGCGCCTGTTCTTCCTGCTGCTGTTTCTGTACCAGAGCAGCCCTCTGGGCTTGCACCCACGCGGTCTGCTCCTGCCTAGTACGTTGCAATTCGCGCTGTCTCACCCACTCAACCGGGTTCTCTTGATAGAGTCGATCCCAGTCAATCTCGGGCGGTTGCAGACTGCGAAGCTGCGTATCAAGCGCTTCCAAAGTCTGTGCGTATCGCTGCCGCTCCTGCCGCGCAATCTCAAGCTCTACTTCGGCCTGCTTTCTGGCCTCCGCGATTGCCTGAGTCTTCCGCGTATAGTCTGCGGTGCGTGAGTAGCCCTTCAGCAACTCATCAAGCGGAACCTCAATTTCTTCACCGTCAACTTTGACGCGGAAGGTTTGGCTCGCTTGAGGTGCCTCATCGGCGTCCTCTTCGCTTTCGGTGACTTCCTCGCTATCGACCTCCGACTCGCCATCAGATGCCTCTAGCGCCTCTTCACCCTGATCCACCACTTCGGTCTCAAGCTGCTCGTTTTCGCCTTCATCAGCGGCGAGCATCTGCTCGAAAACATCCTGTGTGGACTGTATTGTTCCGGGGGGTGTACCCGTGCCGGTTTCACTCATAACTCTATTGTGCAAGATTCAAGCGGACTATTTCCTGCCTGATAACTTGTCGATGTCTCTTTTTGCCATCACGCCGTTCTCAACGACAACGCGAAGGTGGCGCTTAACTTCCTCGAGTAGCGCTACAGCAAGCCACAAGCGCTCACGCTCGTCTGTTTCGGCTGGCTTGCTCTGGCGCCACGCCTTGAGGTATTCGGCCTCAAGTGTGTCAAACGCTTCAGCCAGAATGGGATTCTCGAGAAGCTCCTTCGCCTCTGACCCCTTTCTGGCGTCAATGTAGGGGTTTCTTTCGCTCAAGCGAGCAGACCCTTTTTAGGTCTGTTCTTCATCGCCTTCTTGAGCAACTTGCCGCCCTTGTCGGCCTTGTTGAATTCTTTAGCCACCTTCATTGGCACGCCAACCTTCTTGGCGAACTCTGGGTCGTGCGCGGCTGCGGCCATGAGGCGGGCTTGTTTTTGTGATTTGCTAGGCATTATTCCTCCAATAGTCCTCTCTGGCCTCTCTGACTTTTTGGCGTTGCCGCAGTAATGTCAAGCCGTCGATTTACTTCTGCAAGTCTACGCTCAAGATCTTCACTTCTGCGAATATTCCCAACACTAAATGACGGCGGATTTGTTTCAAGAGAAGCAAGTTGCCGTCCATATCCTGCTTCTTCAAGCAGTCGTCGGTATTTCGGGTCTTTTGTCAGCAGCGTTGCGAAGTCTGCAACACCTCGGATCTTTTCATCGTTAATAACGCCACTGGCGACAAGATCGCTAATAGTAACGTCTTGACCGCTCTTCAGCAGCTTTTGACGCTCCTCTACCGCAGGCTTGACGTAAGACCATACGGTTTCTTGCACTTCTGCCGGAGTCCATTTTCTACCTGTTGCTTCTTCCAAAATCTTTGCTGCCTGTCTGGCAACAACATTGGCCGCATAATATCCCGGCCCTTTCATTCCTAGTTTTTCGCCAGAGGCGGCTTTTCTGGCTGCTCCGGCGAATAGCTGCTGCATGACACCATATGCATTAGCCATCCATGTATCGTTGGTAACCTCTGCCATGTCTCCTAGCAGGTTTCTCATAAAAGAGTCAACTTTAGGGCCAGATAGAATCAACCCTTCTGGGTCTGGCGTAGTCAATGATCGCACGCTGTTGTTTGTCCATGCATCAAGCACTGATGCCCTGCGAACTAATTCTGCGTTTTGCGGAGACGCATCAGAGAATGCTTGTATACGCTTTAGCATTCCGTTTTTTGTCTTGGCTTTAATACCAAGGCGACTTCCAAGTGATTCAAGTTGGGAGAGACTGCGCTCGCTTAATGGGGATTGCTGCACGCTTTCCCCCATGATTCTAATAATTGAATCTCTATCTTCAGGCCGCCCCGCTGCATTCCAGTTTTTCCAGACGCTGAGTGCATTTTGCAGGTTAGACTCAACGCTTGTCTGCGGCGACAAAGAAGAAAGTAGTGCCGTGAATCTTGGCGCATCATCGCCAAATACCGTTTTGATTGCATCACCACTAGTAGCGTACCAGCCGAGCTTTGCACGACCAGCATAAGCCATTGCCGCAGTATCCTGTGGATTCATAGTCGGCGTATCTTGCAACAGGCCGCCTGTCTTCTGCGCGCTCTTTGGCGAGATCTCTTGGAACTCTCGCTCAGTTAGAAACTCTCTTAGTGTTCCGTATAGTTGCGGGTTGCTTTGCTTGAGCGCCTCTGCCTCTCGCTCCGTAAGTCGAAGAATCTGACCACCTGGCGCTCTAAACATGCGGGCCGGGTTTAGGAATGAAGGAAGATACTCACCAGCAGCCTGCGGGCTTTGCAACGCTTCTGATGCTCGCTGCATTTCCGCTTGAGCCATCTGCGTTAACATTCCTTGCGGATCGTTTGCGAATGCACGGCCAACATTGTAGGCGCCAAGCAGGCCGCTGCGAACAGTTCCGCTAGGGTCTTGGGCAAATCTCTGGCCAAGGTCGATTGCGCCTGTAACTAAATTTTGGCCAAAGTTATAGATCCCTTGCCCAAACTCGCCAACAGCAGGGGCGCCAGCGATGGCTTCCTCAATAGCCTGAGACTCTGGGTCAAGCAGGCTGCGCCTGCGAACTCTCATTTCAGCCATCTTTCAACTTCCTATATCTTTCCAAAAGATTACGGCCTTTTTTAATTGCCTCAACTTTCCCGCCCATGTGCCCCCACGCTTCAAGGCTCAACTTGAGGCGCGTCTTATCGCCATCTGGCTCCACCAAAAGACCGGGCATTGAACCCATGCGAGTCAGGAAACTTCCTTTCCGTCGCATCTGCTCCGGCGTCTTTGGCGCACCCTTGACTGGTGCCTTCAGCGTGCCGCCAGTCTCTCGCTTATAAGATGCCCGGCCAGCAGCGTTTAGACCGCCTTTCTTGTTCTGGCCTTCCTTACGCTGCCAAGCCGGAGTCTTCACTTGCGCTTCTTCGCCGTCTTAGCTGCGGCCTTAAAAGCCTTCGCAGTCGGCGCTCCCTTGGCTCCGGGCTTTCGCATCTTCTCACCGCTACCAGCAGCAATGCGCTCACGCTTGGCGTGAATGTTGGCGTATAGACCTGCTTTCATCATCAACTCCTATCAGCGACCGCCTCGACGCGCCATGAGTGCAGACTGACGCGCAGCCGCGAGATTGTTTACAGCACTCTGGCTGAACTGTGGCATGGATGGAGGCAGCTGAGCAACTGGCGCGAACTCAGGCATCTGCTCAATAGGAGTCGGCTGCACGGTCATGCTAAAGGTCGGTTGCTCCGTATAGAACCGCCCCTCGCCGCCAGTCTCTGGCAACATTGCTTGCGGTGCGGCAAACTGCGGAGTCGGCGCCATCGGCGTAGGGATTGTCATGCGCGGCGGTTGCGGCGCCACTTGAGTTGGCGGAGGCGCAAAGCCTGACACCTCAACCGGAGCCTGCACTTGTCGGCCAGCACCCTCATCAAGCCCAGCAAACCCCGGCACAAACAGATTAAGGTTTGGCGGGATCTGCACAGGCGGCTGGGTCGGCGCAGCAGGCGGAACCATTGGAGGCCGCGGCTGAGGCGCTGGTTGCGGAGCAGCAGGCGTTTGTGCGGCGCCGCGAGACAAGTCCTCGTTTGGCGTAATCTGCGCGGTCGGGCTTGCTGGCGATTGCCCCGACAACCCAAGCGCAGCGCGCAGCGCGTCAATGTCCAACTCAAGCCCTTCAAACGGAGATTGTTGGCGCGCGCTTACATTTGCCATTTGGCGGTAATCATCTGCGCCAAAGCCTTGGCCCGTCGTAGCAAACCCGGCTTCGCCGCCAGGCTGCTGCATTCCGCCAAACTGCTCACGACTACCACGACGCTGCCCGCCGCCAAAGCCGCGACCACCGCCAGCGCCAAACATGGACGTGGCTTGGAACGGATTAAACGACGGCTGGCCATAATACTGACCAAACATGTACTGACCAAAAAGGTCATTGACGTTCGGCTGCATCGGCTGCATGCCGTAGCCGCCAAAGCCGCCACCGAATCCGCCGCCAAATTGGCTCATCCCACCAAACTGGCTCGCACCGCCGCCAAACTGTGACGGCAACTGCGAGCCATAGCCGGGCATATATCCGCCCGTATAGTCAGGCATGGCGTTGTATGAGCCAAACATGCTGTAGCCGCCGCCCATGCCGGGGAATCCGCCACCAAAACCACCGCCATATCCACCCATTCCTTGATACGGATCGTAAGAACCGCCAGGAATGAATCCAGACTGCGGCTGGCTCATGCCGTACATGGGACTCATCGCCTGTTGGCGCTGACCAGAATACAAGTTGCTCATAAATGCCCCGTAATGTTAAGGATCTGTCAGATCCCAGTAAGACAGCGCACCGATGCCTTCACCTGTGCCTGTGATTGTCCTAACGGCCAATGTGAAAATATCGCTCGTGCCGCCAATCGTGACGCCTAATTGCAAGTCAAAATTATAAGAACTGATGTCGTTAATGGCCGTTGATGACAACACGCCAGATGACGTGAAATCTGACTTCACAATGTCGCCCCCAGTCAGCGCAGTTGCGGCAACGTCATACTCAACATTGGTCGAAAGGCTGCTAAAGGATGCGCCAGTCAGGGTCGGGTTTTTAATCAACGCCAATTCAAAGTAATCTGATGCCGAAGTTGGCATGAACGAGAACCCGTTAGGAATTACAACGGCCCCAAGGTTGGTGGACTTCAGCCTGATTGAAGTGAGCGGAATAAAAGACGTTCCTATTCCGGTCGTTGCCGTTGTCTGTCTTGCCCAAGTCAGTGCAGACTTTTGCTCGTACCCACCTTCCGAAATAACACTAGAGCAGATCTGCTTCATGCTCTTATTGCCAGAAATTGCCCCGGTTGTCGTTATCTCGTAGCGAACCGGCAATATCGCCGTCTGTATGTAAACAGAAGACAAAGAGTTTGCATTGTGGAACGTGTGAGCAACAATATACTTGCCGTCAACAATAAATCCACAACGGACGGAGCCAACGCCAAGCCACTCAAAGTCAATGAACATGATCTGCGTCTTAGTCATGTCCAGCGTAATGCCAGTGGCTCCGCTGCCGTCTAACTTGTCACCATTCCATGACGATTGCAGAACCTCTCGAGCATCGCTAGGAGTTCCGCTCGTGTTGGTTCTGACAACAAACGACAGCACCCCGTCCTTCTGCTGCAAAAACACGCCGTTGCTGGCGTTGAAGTATCCAACACGCTGGCGCAAGTTTGTTTCGCCAGCGGCCATCGAGAATGTGCAAAACACCAAGAGCGACTTGCCCGGCTGATACGGGAAAACGCGCTTGGTCTGTCGCACAACTTGATCGCCCGATGCGGACGTGACTTGAAGGCGCACAGAAGACTCGTTCGACAAAAACGTAGACGTGCCTGAGCCAGTCAACGACTCATCAAACTGCGGGTCTTTTGCATATCGGTTTTGACTGTCAAACAGCGTGTGAGGCTGCGACATACGCAATCGACCGAATGCGTCAAAGTTGGTTTTCTCGAGCAAGTGTAGATCCGTCAGTGATTGTATGAACTTAACAATCTCAAACTGGTTGTTGCTTAACTTGTTGAGGTACAGCTTGAGTTGGTTGTTTACCTGATTGTGGTACTGCGGCGCGTAGCCTGCTGGTGCCACGTTCGGATTAGGCGGTACTGGTACGTCCAGATTCTCCAGTGGCATGGCATTACATGCCCGGCTGCATCGGCTGAATCGGCGGCATCTGCGGCGCAGGGCCAATCTCAGGGATTACAGGCTGCTGCACGCTCGGCGTCGCAGTGCGCGGCGCGTTCATCATGGCGCGAATGGTCTCAACGTCCACCGCCGTGCCGCTCTTCAACTGGATCTCATAAGCACGCAGCATCAAGTCCGCTTCCTGCTTATCGCGGGCGCGGTCATCCTCGAGCAGCATGGCCTGGCGCTTCAACTCCAACTCTGCCTGCTTGTTCTGGATGTCAGCCATGATCTTCTGCTGCTCAACCTGAGCCAAGATCATCGCCGGATCTGGCGGCGGCGGAGGCGGCGGCGGCGGAGGCGGCTGGTTCTGCGGGTTCAAGAAGAACTCATCCGGGTTCTTGAAGCCAGACAACTCAGCAAGACGCGCCAACGTGTTGCGGTACTGCTGCGGTGTGACCATCGGATTCTGCGGCCCCATCATCTGCAGGACTTGCTCCTGCTTCTGGGCAATCGAAGTCAGCACGGCAATCTTCTGCTCGTCCGTACCGCCGCCAAGTGCAACGTCAATCTCCACGTCCATCTCGGCGTCCCAAGAGCGCGGGTCAATCGGCACCCACTGATTGCGAAGGCGCACCACCCGCGGGCGATCTTGGTTTTCGACGACCAGCTTGAGAATGCCTTTGAACAAGGCGCGCATCCCGGTTTCTGCGAAGATCCGGGCTATCAGCTCAAGATGTTGCTGGGCAGCGCTGACGGTCGCGGCAACTGCCGCGCGGGTGGTGCTCTGTAGCGCATCGGCCTGCAAGCCCATAGCGGCCTTGCTCATGCCGGTGCGCGTCTCGCGTACTTCATCCAAGTACCCGAGCATTGGGAATGCGGCCTGTCCCACAAACGGGACAGCAAACGGCTGAACCATGCCAGGCTGGCGCATACGAATCACGCCGCCGACTTCGGTGTTCAGCACGTCATCCATGTTGGCCTGCCCCTCAACAACGCCCACTCGAGGATGGATGGCAAGCGAGAGAGAGTCCAACATATTACGCATGACGGCAGACTTAATACGCTGCAAGTCTGCGGTCATGTCAAAGATGGAAAGTCCGATCAGTGCGTGCGGCTCTGGATCTGGGCAGAATAGCGCAAAGGGGCGATGTGAGCAGGGCTCGTTCATCACCATCTTGTACGACGGCCCGATGGTGCAAACCTTCCGCAACTCGGCGATGCCATCGCGGTCATAGTCCACACGCATGTAGGCTTCAACGTACAGCACGCGCTTATCGTCTTGCGTGCCACCGGGGCCATAAGACTCGGCGTATGGGTTGCGCGCAATATACTCGTCGTTGGAGTCCAACTCATACGCACCCATCTGAGCGCGCACTTCTTCCTCGTCGTAACCAAGCGCCACCAAGTCAGAGACGCGCATCATGCGGCGGTGCGCCACGACCACCGAATCCTCAACCGAGCGCGCACGGCGGTCAATCAAGAACTCTTCGGGCGGAACAGCCTCAACCTGCACGCGGCCAGACTTGTACTCGCGTTTGAGTTCGACGTTGTAAATCTGCGGCACCGGCAGCGGCATACCCGTAGCCGGATCAACCACCGGCTGCCCGGTCATCGGGTCAACGGGCGGCTGGTATGACGGGTCATCCATTGACTCAATGGCACTGCCCACCACGTCACGCTCAGAGAGAAGGACGGTCAGCGCGGACTCGTCAAGCCCGGTGTAGTGTTCGGTCTTGACCTCGATCTTCTCTTCCCAGTAATACTTGGCCACGCCAAGCGCACCGCGCAGCGCATCCTTGAAAACGCTGTGGCAAAGCAAAAACCCGTTGTTGTCGTTCTGGAAAATCCAGTTGACGTAATCGGTCGCCTGCTCGGCGCTGGCAATGTCTTCCGGCCCACGCGGCACAAACTGCACCACGCGATTGGAGCCGAAAAACACCTTCATCAACGACGGCATGATGCCGTTGATGGTGTCGCGCACATCGGTGCTGACTACCTGGGAGCGGCCTTCTTCCTCGTTACCAAACGGCTCACCGCGGTAATACTGGATGGCACGGGCGCGAACCGGCGACAACTCCGCGTCAATAAACGACACGGCGTCGGTCAACTCTCCGGCAACCAATGCCTCGAGTTCCGAATCGTCCATAGGCTCAAAGCCGCCCATGGCAATCTCGGTCTGCTCAATGATAGAACCGTCTTGGTTATACATAAAACCGGCACCCGTGCCGAAAGAATCCCTCCTCTATTGTCACGCGAGAAGAGACGCAATCTGATTTTTTGCTAAAGACACCAGCCATGCCTCCCGGTCTTTCACCCCGAATGACATGACATACCGCCCCTCATGCTCCACTAGGCCAGCGCAGAATTCAATCTGCCGCCCCTTAAAGTAGAACTCACGCCCAGCGTGCAGTGGCTCATAATTTGAGCCATAGGTGACTAGGCGGTGGACGTAATACACCCGGTTTCGCTCCTTGCGGCGCTGGTGTACCACCGAAAGCCACCCGTCGCCGTAGCGGATCAACTGCGAACCGCCAGACCAGCGCTCCAAGTCGTGGAAGCCCCCTAGGTACAGACGGCGGCGGTGGGGGGCAATCTCGTAAGATTCCGATGGGTGATGAGCATAGACCACACAAAGGCGGTCAGAGTTCACACACGGCGCCCAGTTTTTCTCCATCTCACGGCCATGCGGGCTGTGCAGGAACTCCAGATTCGATACCCGAGTGCCGTCTAGTTTGCACAACGCCATTGTTGTGCGTACTCGAGGGCCGTGGTGCAGGGCGCTACAGGTAAACCACCACGCACCCTGCCAGTACAGCAGGCGGCCATCCTCTAGGCCATCACGCGCTGGCATCCGGGTGTGGCGCACATCCAGGTCGTCCACCCACTTTGGCGTTCCGGGCTTTAGGTCAACCCCAATCGGAATCAGATAATTGCGCGTATTAGGCGCAGGGTCGCCGCGGAACCAGATCCCATCCTCGTCGCCTAGTTCGTAGTTAACCGTGCGAACCAGGCACTGCAAAAACCCGTCATCATCCTTGGTGATCGACGGGTTGCATGGCGAATACTGCTCGTTCGGTATCTCAATGCGCGAAAAGGCGGACGACGGCAGATGATCCGCCAGGACTACGCCGCCTTCGGTGGCGGGGAATCCTTCGGCGGCTCGGGCGGCTTCTTTGGCTCCGGCTTCTGCGGCGCTTTCTTGTCGAGGCGCTTCTGAAACAGCGCCACGTCGCTTGGCTTTAACATTCATCTCTCCCTCACATGTGTATGGTTGATGGCATCGGCACCGCCAAATCCTGCGTGGCCTGCGTCACCAGCGGCGGCGTTGCGGTCAACACGCGCAGGTGCGGCAGGGCGTACCACTCAAGCAGGATATCAACCGGCGTGTTGGCCGGCTTCGTGTACTGCTGCAGGGTGGGAATGGCACGGCGGCGGTGCCAGATGGCAGCCGTGCAAAGCGGGTACTTCGTCTCGCGCAAGTTTTCGGATTCTTTCTTGCTCGGCTTGTCGGCGGTGCAGCAAGAGTTCAGATACACCAAGTCACACCACTCTGGAATCTCAGAGCGGATCTTTGCCCAGCGCTCGTTAAAGTTGTCAGGCAGTATGAAGTCGTCCTCAAAGATCACAAACTCCTCGTGACCCTCGCGCCACGCAATCTGCCACGCGATGTGCCACGACAGCACCAAGCAAGTGGCACCTCGAGTCACATAGTAGTCGGTGTGCATCGGAATCTCGGACTTGACCTGCATGGTCTTGCCAAAGATGCCGTAAATAAAATCTAACTCAATGCCCACCTTCGCGGCCTGCTGGCGCGCGTGTTCGGTGCGCTCCGGTGTTTCCGAGAGCGTGATGCAGTAATACTTCACAAATCCCTCACAAAGAACAACAACGTCGGCCTCCCCCAACTAGACCCCTGCCGCTTGTCCGTCTCACGGAACATGCAGGAGGTAATCCAGTCGCACTTAAAGCCGTTTTCGCCAAAGCGCTCAATCCAATAATCCGTCGTCTGCTCGTTGACGTGGTGGTGGCCACCCTGCCCAGGCACTGCGTGGCACATCAGCACATACTTGCAGCGGTGCAGCGTCTTGAACCAGTTCTGCTCGCACTTCTGGTCTACATGCTCCACAAACTCAGTGCAGATGCCGAGGTCATACTCGCGCCCCGGATCGTATGCGCCCTTCTCATAGTCGTGCGCCACGAGGATGTCGCGCACCGGACTCTCAGCAAGCGGTATCGGGTGCCCCTCAACGCCGCGCGCATCAAATCCAAGGTCGTGCCACCATTTGATATTCCAGCCCATACCGGCGCCCACATCAATCACCGACTTGATGCCGTAGTGCAGCGCGATATATCCCCAAATGTCAGGCATCCACGTTGCGCGGTCGCCCTCTGGAATGTAACCGCCGAGATGGTCAATGCTCATACGATCCCTCTCACCTGCCGCTTGACCGGCTTGTTCCATACGTTGGTGTAGCCACTGCTCGCCGTGGCGGCATCTCCCGCAAAGGTCAGCACAAAAGCATCCGCCACGTCAGGCGATGCTAGCCCGCGTCGCTTCATGTCTTCCTTACTCTCGAGCTTTAGCTTGCCATTGCTCATAAACGAATAACGAGGCGACGATAGTTCATTGACCAGCCGCTCGTCACGCGGCAGTTTGCAATCGCGCGCCTCCAGCCATGCCTTGGCCTTGCCCCACAACTCAGCACGCAGGTTGGCGTACTGCGCCTTGAGCGCTGGCGACTCGCCAACGTTGATGCCGCGGGCGGGCAACTTCAACTCGCGCAAGCGATCCACCACGCCAGCGCCTAACCCGATGCTGTCCACCAGAATCTCGACCGGGCGATTCTTGAAGTCGCAACTCTCCCACTCGTGCAGCACGGCGCCGGTCAGTGCCATCAGGTCTAGATTCTTCCACGTCTTGATCGCCTCCGGCACGACGTTGGCCTGGCGCTTACAGAGCGCAGAGGAGTCGGTGCCAAAGCGCGCCACGTCCAACCCCCACAAGATCGGTGCGCCGGGGTTCTGTACCACGTCACGGTCAACCGCCGCCTGCGCCAACTCAAGGCTGATCAACGTGTCATCGTCAGCCAGCGGGAACTCGCCCAGCACGCGCACTCGGAAGGCGTTTGAACCCTCACCGTACCGGGCGCGCATTTCCGCAACGTACTCGTCTGACACGCGCGGCGAATCTAGGCAGGAGACGTGCAGGTTTTTCCACTCGTTGGAAAGACGGTGGAAGGTGTCGTAAAAGTACCCCTGAGTGCGGGTGGGGTTGCCGAGCAGCAGCGTGGTGGCGTTGTGGCCGGACATACTGCCGCCCGCTGACTCGAAGACCGCCTCCGAGACGCCGGGGGCTTCGTCCACCACCAGTAGCACCCACTCGGCGTGGATACCCTGCAGGGCGTCGGGTTGTTCGGCGCGACTGGTGCGGGCTGAGATAAAGGCCTCTTCCGGGCTAGATTTTAATTCAATACGGTCGGACTTGATCTCGAGCAACTCCCCTATGGCGGGGGGTAGGAGCTTCGCCCAGCGGCGGCATTCACCGAAAAGCGCGTCGAACAACTGACTGGCTGTGGGGGCGGTGACGACCACCTTGACCGGGACGCGGGTGAGCATGAACCAGAGCATCGCCCACGAGGCGGCGGTGGACTTTCCGGTGCCGTGGCCAGACCTGACGGAGACTTTGCGTTCTCCCGCAGCCAGAAGCCCTAGGAGCTGTTTTTGCCATGGGTCTGGGGTGACCCCAAGCACCTCTGTCACAAACGCCACAGGATCGCTGTGGTAGCGTTTTACGAAGTCCAGGTATGGATTCTGCATTTTTTTCGGATCGGCCTATGTGGGGTTACGCCAGCGCCCGCCCCCGGCAGGGGGTATACCCGGGGGGGGGTAGTCGCGCATCGGTCGCATTTGAGGGGGAATTCACAGGTTTTGCACAGGTTATGCACAATTTAACATAATGGGTATTATACGAACTCCGCGCACAAGCCCTTGCGAATCAAGCACTTACGAGCGCTCGACTGCGCGACTGTCGCGCGGCGCGTGATTATGCACATGATCGTGCATAAATTGAGTGTTATGTTATAACGTAACATCAGTCTTTAGTGTCGCGCGCGCCAGCAATCGACCGCGTCGATGTGTCGGAAGTACTGTTTTGCGGCTCAACGTGAGCCACTGTCCGCATCAAATCGCGTACGGCTTGCAGGTGCAGTTGCGTTGTGTCAGTCAGCTTGATGTCCTGCTGAATCTTATTACCCCAGCGCTTTGCGTCCATCCTTTCGGCCAGCCACTGACGCGCGCCGATGCTGACCTTTGCAGCGTTCGGGTCGATCTGCTCCTGTTCAACCTTCTCGGCTAGTTGCTCAATGCGTTCAGCATTCGCAAGCGCTCGAGCGTTGCGGATCAGTTCGTATTTCTCGTTTAGTGCCGGATCTTTCTGGATACGATCAAACAGCACAGAGTACGGCACGATGCTGCCATCGCCAGTAAACGACCGCAGCGAATGCCCGTCGCCCAAATGAATCCAGAGCTGATCCCAGAAGTCTTGAGTGTTCATCAACTCCTGAGCCTTTTGCCTCTTTGCTCGCTTAATTGGTGTCCCTGCCATCAGTCGTCACTCACATGCACATAGGTTGAAACGTCTTCATAGTCCATGTCGTAGTCAGTCAGCCCAACCACGTCAAAGTTGCTGTAAGACTTCTTTGGCTTCTCCTCTTGCAGATGCTTTCGCATGTTGCGAGGTATCGGCTTGTTCTTGATCTCGTCAGCATAAACCCGGCGCCAGACTTTCTCTGCAGTCGTGAACCTAAAGCCGCAGGTTAGGCATTCACGACGACGGCGCGCTTCCGTTGGGAACTGGTAAACCTTCACGACCTCGGAAGGCTTGGCGCACTTCGGGCACTTCATCTGTCTGGTAACTCTTTCTTGGCCATCTTCATCCAGTCTTCAAGTCGCTGGATCACGAGAAACTCTCGTTTATCACCGCGGCACACGACCACTGGAACCTCATAAGGCGCACAGGCTGCAACCGCCTGGTCAACCCATTCGTAGACCGCTATGGACTTACGGCGCTTCACCTCGAGCACAAACTGCCCAAGGCGAATATCGCATCCCCCGTCACGAGCCTGCCCTAGTTCGCGTTTGACCACCCAGCCAGTACCGGCTGCGATCTTCTCGCACACCTCACGCTCTGTCTCGGCTCCGCGTTCTCTTTGTCGCTTACCCATTCACCACCCCGCTGTAATTCTGCCAAGGTCAACTGCCTTGCATAGTTCTGCGATCAATGGCCGCACCCTGCGGCGCAAAGACTTGCTCACTCGGCGCTGCATCCTACGCTTATCAGCATGACGCCAATAGTAGGCTTGATGGTACTCCTTACGAGACTTCTTTGGCTTTGACTGCCAGCCATCTGGTTGTCTGGCCAAGTCCACAGCGTCACAGACGATAGCGACCACAGCGTTCTGCTCTCGAGTCTGTACCGACCAAGCCTGCACCTGCTCCTGCGTGTAGCCTTTCCGCCGTGCAGAGTTCTTGTGGTAGTTGTGCGGCTTGCCACCCGTACTCTGGATGCCGCAGATTGGACAGTTACTTCTTGGCATATTTGCTTTTCCAGTCGTGGATCTTGTTGTACCGCTTCTCTTCGCCGTACTTGGCCTCCTCCGCAAAGGCGGCTGCCTCCTCGAAGGTCTTGAAGGTACCCAGTGACTTTGGGATCACAGCGCCAGTCTTGCCACGCTGCCAAAGCGTGTAGTCAGTCACCCCGTTGATAGTCTGCTGCCGGATACTGAACCGCCCACAGGCAGTCGTGTTTCCCCAAAACGGCGCCTCTTGCCAAACCAGCGGCCCCAGCAGGTTCATCTCGGACTGGCTCATGACTCCCACCCCGGACGCTTACCCACCTCGCCCTGTTGGTCAGAGTAGTGGACTAACCTTGCACCAAAGTGCTGCTGAAAAGTCTTCATCAACTGATAGTCATCTTTGCCCATCTGTTCGAGCATCCTCTTGGCTAGTGGCGTATCGGCAACATGTTGCGCCAACGCAACACCTTTAGGCTTACCTGCTTTGTACTTCATACCAACTCGTCATGTCCGTGGGTCATGTCCGAATGTCCGAGTCCTAAAGGACTCTCGGACATTTTCGGACATACATGACCGTCCGAAAATGACCGGATCGGACATTTTCGGACATTTTCGGACATCACGGTTCCCCCAGCATAGAGCCACCCACAGTGGCCTTTAGGAAGGGCGACAGCATCAACTTTTCGACCGCATCGTGGACAGACTGCCGCGGCACCCCACACTCTCGACCGATCTGGCGCATCTCCTCGACCGTCCAAATGAGCGGCGTCTCGGACGCCTTCTGGCGTTCTCGGAGGGCGTACAGGATCGTCCGCTGCGCCTTGCCTTGGGGCGAGTGTGCCACCGCTGGCTTGCCCGGTGCGCTCGTCTCCTTCATCACCAGCGACTTGACCGCCTCCCCGTACTTATCGATGCGCCCGAGCGGCACCTCCACCGCCTCATACCCAAGCGGCGACAGGCTAGCCGTATCCTTGAACCGCTCACGGCTCACGGACACCACCATGGCCTGAGCGTCTGGCCGCTCCACAATGTACTCGGCGTCAGGGTTGGCCATCAGTGCGCTGGCGCCTCGTGGCCGCTTAGCATCGCCGTGCCCGCTGTGCGCCACCAGCAGCACCGTGGCCGTATACCGCTCGCGCAGCCCGATGGTGAGCTTGGAGAGATACTCGGCCACCTCCTGGTTAGAGTTCTCGTCCAGCCCAGCACTAAACTTGCTAAAGGTGTCCACGATCACAAGCGCTGGCCGAATGCCTGCCTGGTCGATAGCCTCCTGCAAGTCCAGCATGTCCTGCTCAGCGTTCAGGTTCGCCACAGACTCGAGCGCCAGCACGTTCAACTCGTCGATGCTGCGCCCCTTGCCATGCTCCTGCATCCACGCCTCAGCGCGCCGCCCGAGGCCTGCGCCTTCGCCCGACAGGATCACCACCGGGTTGTCGGCCATAGCGATACGCATTGCCCAGTCAAGCGCGATGAACGACTTGAAACTGGCGCGTGGCCCGGCCAGAACCGCCAGCACGTTGGCCTCGAGTACGTTGTGGATCAGCCACGTTGCCTCGCGCCGTTCGGTCACAATCTCGGCCACGGAACGCAGCACGAGCTTGCGCCGTGTGGTGCTATGCGCCACAGCCATCGTCGCATTCATAACGACTGGCGTTACAATTTCGCGGATCATCCCGTGAGCCTCTGGCACATCGTCATAGTCCATCGGCGGCTCCTCGCGTTTGGGCGCACCGAGTCGCACTGCCTCTGGCACGTTCACCCAGCCCTGCGCCTTGGCCGCATTGAAGAGGCTGCCAAGCGTCACGCCGCGCCCGCGGTCAAGGTGGAACGACTGCCAGCGGTACTCAATGTCTGCGCGCCCGGCGTAATTGTCCGGCAGCTCGCCAGTGATGCCGCCGCTTGACCACGCATCCCACAGGTCGAGGCCATCATCTGCGCCGCCGCTGGCGTAGTGCAGCGCCATGCCCACCATCAGCCATGCGTCGTATGGTGCTGGGTTGATGAACGAGAGCGCCTCAGTGATGCGCGGCAGGTCGCGCTGGAAGTCGCCACTGGTACCAGGCTTCGGCGGCAGTTTGGCTGCCAACTCTGCGGGCAGTTCAAGATCCATGCGCCGCTCGTCGATCAGCCCAGCCGGTAGCGACTTGATGTCGCCCATCGGGCCGCTCTGCCCGAAGTGGAGCGGCCACCAGATGATGTAGCCGCCCTCGGCGCGGATGTCGAGGCCATCGCGGCGCACCTTGCCGAGCGTGACGGAAACACCGCCGCGGATCTTGACACCTGCTGGCGTTGAGAAAATGTAGTGCCTGCCGCCGCTACCGCCGCCGGTCTGGTGGACTCGGGTGCTTAGAAGAGCGCCTTGATTCTCGCCCAGCCAGTCTTGAGCGCTCGAGCCAGCCTTGCTGGTATCGAAGTCGATGACGGCAAGTCCGGTGCGGCTGCCGGTTGGAACCCCAACGAGTGCGTCAGGGTGACTGGCCCAGAATCGACGAATCTGCGCTTCGTCTTGCGTGGCGTCTTTGAATCCGTTTCGGGTGAGCGGGCTTTTCGCCTTGAGGACGCGGCCTTCTGTATCCGTTTCATCTTTCCTCCTGCATGGGAATACGGGGTACTTCTTCGCTAGCTCGAGTATGCGCTCGACTGGCACGATGGCGGTGAGTTCTGGCTTCATGGGTAAATATCCGGTCTAAGAGCCTTCCGTGATACACCAGTTGCCGCCTCGACGGCAAGCACGCGAAGTGGTGGGACTACGCCATTGGCGTACCACTTCTGCACCGCCTGTGGGCGTATACCTAAATGCCTAGCAAGGGCGGACTGCCCGCCAGCCAAGTTGATTGCATGAATAACCGCGGCATGCTGCGGGGTGATCTTTTTCTTCATAGGCCTATACTACAACCACAGATAGCACCCCGGCAAGGGCAATTAAAAATATTTACATCGGGGGGTTGTAATGCAGGTTGCCCCCTGTTACATTCCCCACATGGCCAGCGCAGTGCTGGGCCAGAAGCGATAGAAGGAGATGAACATGACCACCCTCGAAGACTTCGCCACCGCCCTCTTGAAGCACGACTGGTACCACGAGTATTCAGACGATCACCGCGCATGGAAAGCCGGTGACGATTCGTGGAAGCGCATTCAGGTGATGTACATCGAACTGCGCGACGCTGGCTTGGAAGAGGAAGCCAAAGCGCTCATCAAGAAATATCAGCCGGAAGCACTCTAATGGACATGTTCACACTCACCCCGGCAGAGCTGCCGCACGCTTGGACGCTCGTGAAGGTGCTCGGCGTTTTCGCTTTCATGGCAATCGTCGTGGCGGTGCTCGAGCGATGATTCGTTGGATATTCGATCTTGTGCGCAAACTGCGCCGAGATGCACAATTGGAATGGCGGCAGGTTCCCCCGCCAAACTGGCGCAGCAAAAGAAGCGGCGTCGATTACTGGTGAACCGTAACTGAAGGAGACTAAGACAATGGCAATTTATGTATCAGCATCAAGTGGTGGCAACTACCCAGAGCGCAAGCCGCTTGAGGCAGGCGCCTATGCCGCAGTCTGCGACATGGTGGTGGACTTGGGCGTGCAGCCCTCGCCCGGCGGTCAGTTTGCGCCCAAGCGCACGCTGCTGCTGCGCTTCCAGATTCCGAGCGAGCGCGTCGAGATCACGAAGGAGGGCGAGACCAAGAGCCTGCCCGCCGTGATCAGCCGCACCGTTGGTCTGAGCCTTAACGAGAAAGCCACGCTGCGCCAGTTGCTGCAGTCGTGGCGCGGTCGTGCGTTCACCCCGGATGAACTCAAGAAGTTCGACCTGGTGAACGTGTTAGGAAAGCCGGCTTTCATTAACGTAACGCACAGCGTTAAGGGCGAGAAGACATACGCCAACCTGACCAGCATCATGCCGCTGCCGAAGGGCATGACGCCGCCAGCACTCGAGGGCGATGCGCTGTGGTACACGCCAGACGCACCAAACGCTGACACCTTTGACAAGTTGCCGACATGGGTGCAGGACAAGATTGCCGCTCGCATTGTGGATGCTCCGGTGCTGCCGAAGGCGGCGCCTGCTGCTGCAAAGCCTGTGGCTCCGGTAGTTGAAGAAGCCTTCAAAGACGATGATCTGAGCTTCTGATGGCTACCGCACGATATGGCTACAAACTGGCGGACGGCACGAAAGTGCCGTCTGTCACCACTATTCTAAAAATCAAAGACCCCGGTGCGTTGTTGAACTGGGCATACAAGACTGGCCGCGCACATGGCGTGCTGGAGGGGCAGGGCAAGGATGCCCCGGCTGGCTTGTATGACGGCAACGATGCGCTGCCCATCGGGACGTGCGTCCACGAGATGTGCGAGGTCTTTGTGAAAGGTGGCGACCCGATGCGCCACCTAGAGGAGACGATGGAGAAGGTGAAGACGCTAGACCCTGCTGCGTTCCGAGCGCAGGTGGTCAGCGCTTACAGCGCCTTTGAGTTCTGGTGTAAGGGTACGCAGTTGGAGATCGTGGATTGCGAGGTGCCGGTGCTGTCCGAGACGCACCGCTACGGCGGCACGCTCGACTTCATCGGCAAACTCAACGGCAAGTTGGTGCTGGGCGACTTCAAGACTTCGGGTGGCGTATACCCAGAGTATTTGATCCAGTTGGTTGCCTACGCCAAGGCCTACGAAGAGTGCACGGGTAACAAGATCAACGGCGGGTATCACCTACTGCGCTTCAGCAAAGAAAATGGTGACTTCGGCCACCACTTTTATCCGTCGCTGGACGATGACGCATGGCCAGCGTTCTTGAACCTGCGTTCGCTGTATGACTTAAACGAAAAACTCAAGAAGAGGGCAGCATGAAAAAAGAAGATAGTTTTCTTGACTGGGTGTCATACGGCGGCGCCATCATTGCCGTGATGTGTTTGGCACTGATAGGCGCTGCCGTTGGCGGTGCCATTTTTGGCGTGTTTGTTAAGACCATGATGTGGGTGGCGCGATGAATTACCCAAACATGTACGAAGAAGAGTTTGACGCGTTGCTGCGCGGCGATCACGACGAGGATGTGGTCAACAGTCCGAGTCATTACAAACTCGAGATTGACGGCCAGCAGTTTGAGGCCATCGACGTGATCCGGGCGGTGGTTGGTGACGAAGGTTTCGTCGCCTACTGCCACGCCTCTGCGCTCAAGTACCTGTGCCGCGCTGGCCGTAAGGCCGGCAACGCAACGGCGCAGGACTTCCGAAAGGCGGCTTGGTTCTTGACCGCGGGCGCTCAAAAGCTCGACGACATGGTTGACGAGCAGATGCTGGACGACTGCCGCGAAAAGATAACCCGTGAGCAGGTGATCGACATCTGGAACCAAGACCGGCTGCAGGACGCGCTGGACATCGGCCGTAAGATCAACGAGGGGAAATACTGATGCAAAGGGCAGCGTCACGATATAACCCGACGCTGACGTTCGAGCAGTACCAGGTGCTGCTCGAGCGTAAGCGCTTGGCGCACGCTGATGGCGAGCGATTGAAGTACAAAGACTTGATGAAGGAGTGGGGTGTGAAGCAGCACGCGCTGGCCACGGCTGTGCAGCGCGGGATCAAGCAGTACGAGTATCGCATTTGGAAGGAAGGCCAGCGATGAACCGCGACGACATTATCCGCATGGCGAAAGAGGCGGGAGCGTTTTTTGACGGGGATAACTCTGTCTACGATATGCCAGAGCATTGCTTTGAACGCTTCGCCGCCCTCGTTGCCGCCGCCGAGCGGAAGAAAGTTGCCGCATGGATGCACTTCAACGATTACACCACAGGCCACGGCGATTGCATTGAAGACCTGCTAGAAGAAATTCAGGCTCAGGCTGCTGAAAGTGAAAGATGGAAGTGCGCCGAGGTTGCGGAGTCTTACGAGCCGACCTGTGACACCTGTCCAAGAGGTGTAGCCGCCGCGATTCGGGCGAGGGGAGAATCAAATGACAATAGACAACTTTAGCGACGGCGGATCATGGCGCCGTGAGATGCTGGCAAGGCCATTGAGCGTGAGCCAGTTGCGCGAGATTATCAGCGAGCTGGAACACGCGCTGTCTGTCGAGCGCAGCCGCACATCAGCAATGGTCAGCGAGTTGGCCGCGGCTACCGCGCGAGAGATGGAACTACGCGCAGCGCTGGAACACGCTAGCCGTATTTGCGGCGGAGATAATCCATCCGCAGCGGCATCAGGTCATAGTCGCCCTTCTTGACGCCATTAAGCACGACTATCCCGTTCCACTCGGACGTTTGCACATCGTCTGGACGGTAGCCCTCGCTTTCTAAATAGAAGCGACCGGCCACCAGTCCATGCTTAACGTGATCCGGGTATTGTTTGCTGGCGTACAGGAAGCCCTGCTGGTGTCCCTGTACAAATGACTTGCCGATGTTGTTTAGGCGGCTGACGATGGTGCCGCCAATCGGCTTACCGCTAAACGGATTCGGGAAGTAGTGACAGTAAGCGATACCGTCAATCTCGACTATCTTTAGAAACTTGTGCCGCTCCCAGTCCAGCGTCTGGCAATTCTGCGCCCCAATGATGCCCTGCCACTTCGGGTCATTCTTGGCAATACGGTTTGCCCGGTTCTCGTGGTTGCCCTCGAGAAACACCTTTCTCGGCTTCCACGTCTTGCTGCGCGTCTTCTTAAAGTAAGAATTTAGAAGACGGAAGGCTTCGTTCCCAGCGTCCACGTCGGCCTGATAGCGAGTTCCTTCTAGCTCTGCGCTACCCTTCTCTGCGTGGCTGTTAAGGCTGGGGAAGTCCCACCAATCGCCAAGGCAGACCACCACGTCAGGGCGATACTCGAGGATCGCCTCGCCTGCCCAGTGTATGTGCGCCGTGTTCGACTCTGGCCGAATCTGTGTGTCAGGGATAATAAGGTGGCGTTTCATTCCATGGTGGTCAGCATCTGCTGGAGCAGGTGACCGAGCCTATCAACGAGTTGCTCGTCTCGTGACAGATCGTCGTGTCCTGCTATATCCAGCATCGCGTGTATTGCCTCGTGGCAAAACACTTGCTGACGATTAGACCCCTTGCAGCTTGAGAGTAGTTCGATCTTGTAGTCGCCGGGTAGCCAGATGCCAACGCAATTCTTGCCGTGTTTCCACTTGCGCGGCGTGACGAGGTTGACCGCGATGGTGTGCCCAGCCAGTTGGAACTGCCGCGGCACGCCATCGCTGCGCGGATTCATGGCAACAAGTCCGCTTCCGCTTTCCGCCGACGCACTAGACCGGGCAGCACGCGACTGCCTGCTCTTGTCCATCGCATCAACTGTTGCCTTGCCTCGTCCCACTGCTCTGCCTCCACTCGCTTTCGTAACGTGCTGGCTCGATATCTCGGGACTCCGAGATTGTAAGCAAAATCAATGATCGCTGCCAAAGCCTTCGGGTGCCTTATCAAGTTTGGCGATGTTCTCAACACCCCTGCGCCGTAGTTGTTCCGCAGCTCGGACAAAAGCCACTGGTCGGCCAACTCGCGGCTGATAGGTTTATCATCCGCTGATACTTTGGTGCCGTCTGGCTTGTAGACCGTGCCGTACCCGATGGTGGGATACCCAGCCGGGCAGATGTACGGCTTCGCACTAAAGCCCTCAAAGTGTCTGCATAAGTCAGCGGCTAGTTCAAGCGCCTCATCGAGTGCGTTCATAGACGCGACCGACAAACCAGAAACTGATGATCATGTTAAGTACAGCCATGTCATCGGCGCCCCAGATTGTGGTGGCCACCTGCTTCCAGTCGCCGTTTTGCTCGAGTGCAATCAAGAATGCCGCCACCTTCACCGCGGCGTAAGCGCTAATGAAGAGATAGGTGGTCAGCGGGCGCACCAGCGCAGAGATAGCAGCTACCACAGAACCAGCAGCCTGTGCCGTCGCGCTCTGCTCCTTGAATGCCTGCTCAATGGCGCCAACCTCTGCCATGGTCATCTGCGCCTCAGTCTGCTTCATGGCAATCTCGCCCTTCACCTGTGCGAACTTCATCTCTGCCTCGAGCATCTTGAGCTCATGCCCACGCTCGTTCTTGGCGTCAAAGAACTTGAGCGCCTCTGGAGCCAGTCGCAGCAAGCCGCCAAACACGCCGCCCAGTAGGGTTTCCATCATGGTCATTTCCCCTTGTTAATCAGGTCAAATAAGGTCTTGATCTTGTCTTCCAGCACTGCCACGCGCAGGTCTAATTTGGACAGCACGATGATCAGCGTGATCAGCGCCAGAATGACTGGCCATGCGCGCGTGAAGATCTCAAAGAGTTCCATGCGCTACTTCCCCGGAGTAAGAAGGCCAGCGGGCGCACCGTATGTCAGCCCACCGCGCAATCCGCTCGAGAGCATGGCACGGCGCAGCGGGTCGTTTTGTATGCCACGCAGGATGTACTGCTGCAGCGCCGGATTCTGATAGGCGCGAGCGGCTGCACGAGGAGCGGCAAGGCCAAGCAGGCCAGCACCAATTGCGCCAATGGCTGACTCGCTCGGAGTCTCTCCCTGCAGCGCACCATAACCGGCGCCAGCAGCGCCCGGAATCAACGCCTGACCATAAGTCTGCAGTGCAGATCGCGGAGCCGTGCCAGACTGCGGGAAGGCATCGCGCATGGTCATGGCACTACGCGCCAAGCGCGCCATATCCGCATCGCCACGATTCATCAATGCAGCGCCACGCTCACGCTTGGTGGACGTGGCCGCAGCAAGTCGCGGAATGCTGATATCGCCAGTCTCAGACGTGCCGATGGAGTCAAGTAACTTCATCAAGTTGCGGTACTGCTTGCGCGCTTGCTTCAGTGCATCTGCGTCAGCCTTGCCAACAGTTCGCTCAAGCGCGGCGTCTACGGTTTCCCGCAATTTGCGGGATATGCCAACCAGTGCAGGGTTTTCTTTACCTAAGTTTGCCGCTGCGCTTCTTATTTTCTGATAAGCCTCGCCGTCAATTAAATCCCCGGCTTGCAGCTTTTGAAGTATGTTGTCAACCTGATTTCTAAATGGAGTCAGCACCTTCGGGTCGTATGTCATCCTTGCGAACTCTTCAATCTCAACAAGGTCATCAACCATCTTGTCATCAATTTTAATTTTGTTTCGCGCTGCAATGTCATCCATGACGCTGCCGATACGATCATCAGCGCGAGACAACACTTCTGGAAGTGCAGCGTCGCCTTGCTCGCCAATCAATTTGAGTGCGGCACGATTAAAAGCAGTCTGCGTGGCATCCTGCCCCTTTCTCATAACGCCAGCAGAGATGGGGTTATCTGTTAGGAAGCGGCGCACCATCCGCAAGTTTTCAGAACCCGCACGCTCGGCAAGATCCACCGGCACGCCAGCGGTCTGTAGCCGCTGTGCAGCGCGCTCAACTTGCGGAGCAGCAGCGCTGGTTGTCGGCTGCGCCAGTCGCGCAAGCCCTCGAGCGGCAGCCTGTCCAGCCATGCCGCCAATAGCGCCAATACCGACATTGAGCGAGCGCTCATCTTGCGTACCAACCGGCTGCACTGCACCCATAGTCGCACCGACTGCGCCAGCCCCGGCCAATGTACGAGGCGCAGAGATCGCCTGTCCAACGCGACCGGCTGCGCCAGCAGCGCGACCAAGCGCCATGCCTGGGATCAACATGGAGCCGACAGAACCGAGCATGTAGCCAGCCTGCCCTGCGCCAGTGTCCATAAACGGTGCAGCCTCTATGGCGCGCACGTCCTGCTCCTGCCGCAAGCGCTGCACAGTTTCTGGCGAGACAAGTCCAGCGGCTGCACCAGCCTCTGCGCCAAGTTGCCGCGCGCCATATCCGATGTCTGTAATTGACTGCAAGGCACCACGACCAAAGCGCTCAAGACCGCTCATTTCCGAGCCGCGGCGCATCATCTTGTTGATTTCGTTTTCAATCTCCTTCTCTGACATGGAGTCAGGGAACGAGACGCGACCGATACCCTCAACGAATACGGTAGGCATTGCTTTACCTCTTCTTGGCAGGCACTAACTTGCCGCCTTGGAATATATAGTCAGCCCCTGCTGGCATGGCAGGTGCCGTCGGCTCTTGAGATGCGGCAAGGCGCACTTGGTCAATCAAGCTCTGCAGGATCTGGATGTTGTTGGCACCACTCTGCGACAACTCCGGCAACTGCAGGCCATAGAGGCGTTGTTCGTAGTCGGACAGTGCGCCTTCACCCGGAATGCGAAGAGCAGATCGAAGTGCTGCAGACAATTGCTGTCTGTAGGACTCAAACAACTTCGCATCTTGCGAGTCGAATATTCTGCTCAACGCGCCAACGACGCCAAGCGGGCCGCCTGTAAATACCTTGTCAAGCTGCCCAGCAATTCGCGTTGCAATGTTTTCAACTCTGCTGACAGCCGTGTTTTTGTTTGCCTCGCTAATGCGCTGCGACGCCGGAACGGCAGACAGCACTTTTACAGCGCCAGTCTGCGTATCAACCTGGGCAGAAGTGCCTTCCGGCAGATTTGCAGCGCGCATCTCTTCCGGCGTCATAACGCGGAACCGTTGACCACCACCAGCGGCTGCAGGAGCGCCACCGGCTGCTGGCATAGCGCCACCACGAGCGGCGGGTGCAGCACCCGGACGTGGCACAAACTGCCCAGTCTCTCGATTGAAAATATCAGCGCCAGCGACTTGGTAGCCGGTGCGCTGCTTGATCATCTCGGCAAGTTGCGGATTGGACTGCAACGCAGCAGCACCAGCAGGCGATGCCAACAAAGCCTGCAGGTTCATGCCAGCCATTGGGCGCACTTCTTCAAGTTGCGTCTGCTCGCCAACGTCTGCGCCTCGAGCGCCAAGTCTGCCAGCGATGGCGGCTTGTGCTTGGTTGATATCTTGCACGGCACGCCCAGCAGTCTCTGCCTCTTGACGCTTTGCGCGCTGCGCTCCAATAAGTTGCGCCGCTTCAGCGATGCGCGGCATTGGAGATCTGCCGCTTGCAAGACTTTCAAATGCAGCCATGCGGGACAATCGGCGCGCTTGCTTGCGCTCTTCTTCGGTCATGTCTTCCCACTTTAGGCCGAGAAGTCCGCCGATGTTTTCTTCGGCGCGCTTGCCCATTTTTTCGTTTATGTTTCTGAAAATGTCGAGCAATGCCATGTCAATCTCCTAAAAGGCCGCCGCGAACCTTGCGACCGCCGTACATGCTATAAATTCCGCCATAATACTTATTCGGGTCATACGCAGGAGCCCCGCCTTTTTGAGCGCGAGGGGTTCTTAAAAACGAAGACAAGTCTTCTTCTTCGTTAAACCCACCAGCGTCTGCTGCGCTTGAAAGTTTATCTAATATGTCAAAAAGACGATTTTTTTTCTTTTCATTAAGTCTTTTGTACGGGTTTGTTTCTGCACTGAAAATTGTCGGGTCGTTTGAGACTTGCATTACTTCATCCTCTTGCGCTTCTTGCCTTCCACCTTGGCGTCAAGTTCCTTGACTGCCTCAGTAAGCAATCCGACAACCTTCGGCATGTCTACCATCATTTTCCCGTTTCTGGCACGCATGACCGCATTCGGCATCTCGCGCTCCACATCTTGCGCGGACACACTCACGCTCTTGCCTTCGGACTCCTGCCCGTTCTCTTCTACGTCATCCTTGTATTCGTCTTCCCACTCAAACTCAATTCCCTTGAGGCGATTTACCTTATCAAGCGGGTTCTTCACCTTAGAGATATTCTTTTTCATGGTCTCATCCGACCAGGCATTGTAAGCCTGCCCGATTTGCCCAATGGACTGCATAATGCTCGGGCTGCTTGTCACCTTGCCGGTCGTTGTCTGGTTTAACGGACTCGCCGCAATCGCACCCTGACGGATCGCCAACTGCTGCAACGGGTAGTTCTGCTGGCGCATGAACTCCTGATACTGCCGGTCGAGGTACTGCTGCATGAGCCCCTGCTGCGCTTGACCAAGCCCAAGCTGCGCCTGCGCCGCGCCATAGCGGTTCTGCAACGCCTGCTGGCCAAACTGACCCAACTGGCCAGCAGCTCCCATGCGGAACTGCGCCGCCTGCTGCCCTGCGCCTTGGTTGGCCAGAGCCGCTTGCATCGCCTGCTGCGCGTTGAACTGCTGCGCGGTCATTCCCATCTGCTGCGCCTGTTGGCGTGCAGCCTGATTGGCCAGCGCCATCTGATTGGCCTGCTGTGCGTTGAACTGCTGCTGCGCCTGAGTCATGCCCTGCGCCTGCAGCCCAGCGGCTTGGTTCAAGCGTGCCGCATCCATCGCAGCCTGCACGTTGAACTGCCCAGCCTGCAAGCCCATCTGCTGACCAGTCTGGGCTGCTTGCTGGTTGGCAAGGGCAGCACGCAAGGCAGCCTCTTGGTTTGCCTGCCCGGCGGTTAGCCCCATCTGCTGCGCCTGCAGCATCGCCTGCTGGTTTGACTGCTGTCCGGTCAGCCCCAACTGCTGGGCCTGCTGCTGCGCCGCCTGATTCGCCAACTGCGCGCGCATCTGCTGCTCGACGTTGAACTGGCCAGTCTGCGTACCAAGTTGCTGAGTCTGCAACTGTGCCGCCTGATTGGCGCGGGCAGCCTCAAGAGCAGCCTGCTGGTTCGCCTGAGCCTGCGTCAAGCCAAACTGCGAGCCGGTGATGTCACGGGCTTGGTTCAGCCGTGCAGCCTCCAAGGCGGCCTGCTGGTTCGCCTGCTGCGCCGTGAGACCCAACTGCTGCGCCTGCTGTGCAGCGGCCTGATTGGCCAGCTGCGCCTGCATTCCGGTCTGTACGTTGGTCTGACCAGCCGTCAGTCCCAACTGCTGCAACCGCAGGTCGCGCTCTTGGTTGCTAATCTGGCCAGTCTGCGCCAACTGCATGACATTCTGCGCGGCCTGTTGGTTGGCCAGAGCAGCCTGCTGCTCACGGCCAACATCAGCCTCACGCAACTGCGCGGCCTGCTGGAAGCCCTGCGCGCGCTGCTCGGCAATAAAGCGGTTGCGCTCACGCGCAGCCTCGCCAGCGGCGATACCTTCCTGCACGGCTTGGCGTGATCCGCCAAACGCTCGAGCGGCAGTAGCCTGAGCGCCAATTTGTTGACGCCGTGCAGCCTCTGCGCGGTCGATGTCAGACAGTCCAGCCTCGATGACCTGCTGCTGGTACGGATTCTGGTAAGCCGCCAAGTCACGCCCCAAGAAGGAGGCGCCCTGCACCGAAGGAGCAGCACCCGGCCCAGTTACGTCACGCGCAGAGAACTGCGTGCCGAGGCGCTCGCCCTGCACAGTCGGCGCAGCAAACTGGGAGGCAATCTGCGGGGCGTTGACATCGCGTGCAGCAAACTGCTGGCGCAGTTGGTCAGCCGATATGTTGCCAACGCCAGCAGGGCCAGCGGCAGCGGCAGCGCCAACGGTCGGAGCGGCAAACTGCGTCTGCACCCCAGGCGCATTGAACTGCGAGGCAATCTGCTGCGCCGAGACTCGCTCAGGCGCAAACTGCGTACCAACTTGGCCAGCCATCACGCGCTCAACTGCGGTGCCCGGTGTCACCCTTTCGGCCTGTGCCAGTGGCGCCTCAAACTGAGACTGAATCTGGCCAGCTTGCACACGCTCCGGTTGGAATCCAAGATCACGCTGCAACTGCTGCGAGGCAAGTTCCAGCTCGGGAACATAGCCGCCCTGCTGCGCGATGGCGCGAGTCATGGCTTCGCCGCGCATGTAGTCCTGCGTGAATGGCGCGGTCAGCAAGCCCTGATAAGGCGTGAATGGAATGCTGGCCAACTGGTTGGCCATCTCGATGTTCTGCAGGACGCTTTGATAAACCGCCGGGTCTATCTGCGTCGTGCTGGTTTCTTTCTTGCTGGACTTAAACAGGTTACTCATAGTTTCTTCTCTAGCACCACCGCGGTGCGTCTGTAGCCCTCAAGCGCCCTCTGCCAACCGGGGCGGCCCATGATCAACATCGTGTCGCAACCAATGCTGCGCGCCCAGTCTTCAACAAGCGGGCGGATGTTTTCGTTTATCTCATTCAGATCCCCTGCGCCAAGGATTACCGTGAGTTGCTTGAGGCGCGGGAATATGTCGATGGTCGTGAGTACACAGGAGTTCTCAGCCGCCCAGAATTGATACTCACCGCGCGCAATGCCCTCGAGGACATCGTTGTAGTTCAACTGGCCATAGTTTTCAGCCAGCGCGCGCTCAATCAATTCTCGGAACGGCTTAATAAACTCAAACCCCTCTGCTTCGCTCATCGCTCACCGCCTGCCACAGCATCTAGGCGCATGGTTCCAACTCGCCAATCCGTAGCTGGTGATGCGGCAGTGATTCGCATCTCAACCTGACGGCCACTGAATCGCACCGGAGTGTATGGGCTGTCGATGGTGTAAGACTTGACCACCTCGGAGCCAAGCGGCGTGAAGCGTGTTTTAAACTGCACGCCAACAGACCCCTCTGTTTTCTCATCCGCAATCAACTGGCGAGCCACCATGATGCGATCACCACCACCAAACTCGATGGGGCCGGTCTGGGCATAAGGCGCTGCGCCGTCATACTCAACGCCAACCTCATGCTCATAGATGTACCCATCGGCGGATACCAGCAGCGGATAGTTGAACACGCCGCGATCCGTGCCAGCGGTGCGCGCAAGGCTACCGATAGTCCAATGCCCCTCACGGTAATTGTACGCAACATAGGAGTCCACTTCAGTATTTGAAGCGCTGGGGTAGTACCACCAGATCTCGCCATACTGGTTGTTGGCCACTGCGTACACCTTGGACTTCTGCTGCTGCGACAGGTTGTTCGTCACATAGTCCAGTACGTCGCACTTAATGGGGCGAACGAATCCGTCGTACATGAAGAAGCCCGATGGACTCCACCAGTAGGCAACCGACTCCACCGCCGCTACCGCCTGCGCGCTAATCACGCCGCAGCCGGTTGCAATGCGCTCAAAGCCGTATACAAACGGCGGCCCCTGATACTGCGCGGTGTGTACGTCCACGTCCGTAAAAATCAAATTCACGCCGCGCAGTCGCTTGCCAGCCACGATGGAGCCAAGCGTCTCAAGCTCAATATCACCGGCTTGGTTGGTCACGGCTGGCGTCCAGAGCGTGTTATTTTCTTGATCGCACCAGGCTACTTTGCGGGCATTGCCGCCAGCGCCGAGTGCGAACACAAACCGCTCTGCCGTGACTAGCACCGCCTTGTTGTCAATCGGTGCGTTGGTCAACGCCGCGGCGTCATTGTTTGTGTCCAAGTCCCACTCGAGAATCTTGCCGTCAGCATTGGAGCAGGCGAGCAGGTATTCGCCCCAGTTGTCCATGCTCCACGTCGTGGCTGGCACCACCGTGCCGGTATCCGGTCGCGCTGTGCCATATGCGAACAATCCGTAAGGGCCGCCGCCATAACCTAAGTTAAGCGTGGCATCTGCCACGCCCGGCGTAAAGCCTGCAGCCGGTGTGATGTCCGTCAGCGTTCCCGCCTCGTTCATCACATACAGTTTGTTGTGCGTACCGGCGCCAATCCAGCGCACGTTTCCGTTGGTGCGCCACGCGATAAAGCCGCGGCACATTCCGGTCATCTGGCTGCTGGAGCGCTTGCGCCAACCGCCAACCGGGCGCATGGTTCCCTCGTACCAGCGCACGAGGCTGGCATCACGCCAGCGGCTCTTGCTCTGGTAGTCAGTACCGTTGCGATATACGCCCGGCTGAATATTAATGGGTACGAGCATCCGCTCCTACTCCTTCGGGATAAACCAACCTTTGAACATGCCGGTCAAGAGAGCAAGAGCGGCTGCGAGGCCAGCGAGCCATTTGATAAAAGCGACGAGCGTTTCGGCAGTAGCCCAAGCGTTGGCGAGTTTTTTAAGATCGCCCTTCACTTCTGACATGTCAGCCTGCAACGCCTCCATCTCTTTTCTCAACAGCGCAATTTCCACGGCATCAGCCCGCTCTTGCTCTGACATGAATCACTCCGGCTTTTCTTCTTTCTTCGGAAGGTGCGGCTCGACTTGGCCAAGCAACTTCTGCCAAAGCGGAAAAGCGCCCTGTGCAGTCGGCAGGCTGCCGATTAGGTTGACGATGGCCACAGCCTCCTCGAGCGACAACTTCAATTCAATCTCTTCCATTACGCCACCCACGGAAGTGCCGGCGAAACCACCGGCGGGTTGATCTGGTTCTCAATCTGCTGCGCCACCGCCGCCTCTGTCGCAGCCTTATCAACGCCGTTTGCCCAAATCCATCCGAGGACGGTATCAAGCGTCAGGTCAGCGTAAGGAACAAACGACGCACCCTCCACCACGGGAAACGAGCAAGTGCTATAGACGCTACCGCTATAGTCACCGTCTACGCCATTGCATTGCCAATGCGCAGTAACGACGTAATCCGCACCCTCCGCTGATTGCGGGAGGCAGTCTAATTGGCTGATGTTCCATGTAATCGTTGTCATTGCATTTGCTCCGGCTTAGGTTCGTCTTTAGGCATCTGCGCCTCCACCTGAGCCTTCAGTTTCTGCCAGAGCGGGAACCCGCCTTGACTCGTCGGGAGGCTACCCAGCAGATTCACGATGGCGACGGCTTCTTCAAGCGTCATTTCTAACTTTGCGTCGGACATTACTTACTCCTGATTAACCGCAATACAACACAGTCGGGACACAGTAAGAACCATCGTCGTATTGGTGCGTCTTGACCGTGCTTGTGACTTTGCCGATGGTGCTGCTGCGAATGATGTCGTCGGCCTGTACACGCGCCGTGCCGTCGCCGTTAGACTCAAGCAAGTCACCTTCCTGAACCGTGACGCTGCCATTGACGCGGCAGATAAACGCACCGACCGCCGTGACGTACATATCATTCATCTCTGTCCAGTCGTTGTCCCACGCCATAAACACGCCGTAGACCTTCTTGCTGCCAGCGGTGTCGCTGATTTTAGACTTCGGCAATCGCTCGTTGCTTTCACCCGGCCACACACAAAGTTCGTTGATTGACTCCATCACCGTGCCGCGCAAAATATCGGGTTTGCTGCCGTCTTGCAGTTGCGACCAGTGTGAACCTGCAAAAGCATTGTAGGAAACGGTGCTGCCGCTGACGGAGATGGAGCCTTCAACAAGGTTTGCTTGCCTAAATCTAATTAAATCCCCATCGTTTGTTTCACGGTTAATGTTCATGCACTCTGACGCACTTACTGTTACGTCAGTTTGGCCTGTGCTATCAACTTGGAAGCCAGTCAACCCAATACCATACGTTGTTTTCGCAACTAGAAACGCCCCCCCGCTCGTGATGCGGGCGCGTTCGCTGTTGTTGGTGTAGAAAACAAACGGATATGCGCCAGCCGTTCCGGCATACAATTCTGTGCCAGAAGAGTCAGTCTGAACAAATCCAACCGACGATCCTCTGCGGTAAAACTGCAAGGTCATGTCATCGTAGCCGTCCATACGGACGTAGCCACGACCTGATCCGTTTACAAATCGCGCAATCGTTCCTGCTGAGGTGTTGTTAGTGTCTAACTTGTATCCCGGCGAACTCGTCCCGATGCCGACGTTGCCGGAGGAGTCAAAATATCCACGGATAGAACCGTTGGTGATGATTCCAAAGCCGTAATTGTTAAGCGTACCTGTTACAGCCTCACCTCCCGTATTGCCAAGGTAAGACTGTTGCCCTGCGCTAGAGGTTGTGCGGATGCCATTATTCGTTGTTACGGAAATATCTAGTTTATAGGTCGGACTGCTCGTGCCGATGCCTAACCCGGTGGATGTGAGGCGCATCTGCTCTGTGTAAGCCCCGTTAGTTGCTGACACACCCCAATACAAGTACCCACTGGCATAGGTGGCAATTTGCCCCCACCCGTTATCTGCGTTATTTCCAACAAAATCTAAACCATAAACATTGCCCGCACCGCTGCGCCATCTTTGCGCTACTTGTTGACCAGATGCGGCATAAACAATTTCAACTGGCGCTGACGGACTGCTCGTGCCGATGCCGAGGTTTCCTGATTCGTCAAGCAATACGCCAAGAGTGTTAGTCGTGCTGCTTGGTGCGCGATAATAGAAAGCGTGACCCGCTCCAACTCCGGTTGCATCGTCTTGAATCGCAAAATATTGAACGGTTCGGTCTGTACTACCAACCGAATCAATACTGACGCCTAACGATCCCGCGCCACCTGCACGACGGACTTGCAGCGGATATGCCGGGCTGCTCGTGCCAATGCCTAACCCGGTGGATGTGAGGCGCATCTGCTCGTTTGAGCCAATATGCCAACGCTGCGCTAGTCCAGACTCTGCTCGCCATACAACACCAGACGCATCTCCATAAGCGCGTCCTTGAGTTGCCGTAGCATCACTTAACAGCAAGTCATTTTTTACATTAATCTGCCCAACACTCGTAAATGTTGTGCCGTCATAAGTCAGGTTTGCCCCACTCGTCGCCACCTTAGAACCATTCAAATACAACACGCCGTTGGCGGTGCCGCCGTTAAGCGTGAGGTTGCCCGAGAGGGTGGCCGTACCTGCGTTGACCGAGGCGATGGAAGCGCCCGTAACCGTCAGCCCCGTAATTACCGCCGTGCCGACGTTAGCCGATCCAATAGAGGCTTGCGTTGAGGTCAGCGTTGTCACCGTGCCCGTGGTGATAAGCGCCACACCGACGTTAGCCGAGGCGACCGAGGCACCTGTAACCTGTAAGTTGCCCGCGTTAGCCGATGCGATAGAAGCCCCGGTTGCGGTGAGGTTTGTCACCGTCGCTGTGGTGAGTAGCGCCACACCCGCGTTCATGCTGGCAATGGAGGCTCCCGTTGCCGTGAGGCTCGTAATCACCGCAACGCCTGCGTTGATGGAGGCAATAGAGGCCGCCGTAAACTGAAGGTTGCCGATGTTGGCCGAGGCAATGGACGCACCCGAGGCGGTCAGCGTCGTAACCGTGGCGTTGGTGAGGAGAGCCACTCCTGCGTTCATAGAAGCGACAGACGCGCCTGTAGCGGTCAAATTCGTGACAACCGCCACCCCAAGGTTAGCCGAGGCTACGGACGCCCCTGTGGCCGTCAGCGTCGTCACAGCGGCCACGCCTGCGTTCATGGAGGCAGCCGAGACAGTGGTGGCGTTGACCTTGCCCGTGGCGTCGTCAATGACCATGGACGCCGTGCCGTCTTTAGCCTTGATGTTGGTGACTTCAAGGTTAGTGAGGTCAAGGGTCGTGGTGTTGACCGTCGTAATGGTCGCCGTTGTAAAGACCGCAGAGGCCGCCGAGACGGTCGTAAAGTTACCGACAGCCGGGGACGATCCACCAATGGTGGTGGCGTCAATCGTGCCGCCGTTGATGTCAGCCGTCGTCGCCACAACGCTGTTAAGCGTCACAACGCCCGTGGAGTCGGCAATAGAGCCTGCGGCAGTACCGTCCTTTGCCTTGAGGTTAGTGACCTCAAGGTTGGTGCTGTCTACCGTTGTGGCGTTGACCGTTGTGATGTTGCCGGTCGTTGCGGTCGCGGTCGTAAACGTACCCGCAGCCGCTGTACCGCCGCCGATGGTCGTGCCGTCAATGGTGCCGCCGTTAATATCAGCGGTCGTGATCGTGCCGATGTCAGCCCACGTTCCCGTGACCGATACGTTGTTGGTCAGCGTCCAGCCGCTTGCTTGGAAGTTAACCGTATCCGCACCTGCGTTACCGACCTGCAAGTTGCCGTTGAGGGTCGTGGCACCGGCTACGGTCAACGTGCCAGCGACGTTGAGGTTTGTGACGCTGTTGACCGCGCTAATCAGTTGGAAGCGCGTACCGTCGTACACCACAGCAACCATTTCGCCAGAGGTGATGTCACCGGCAACAAGGGCGGTCGTGCCATCACGCGTGACGTTCTTTGCGCCAAGCGTGTCAATGTTGAGCGTGACTGCGCCTGTGTTGGTTGCGGGGGCGATGAAGTAGTACACCGCGCCTGTAACGTAAGTCGTTAAAGCCGGGGTCAGCGTACCGACGAGCGTATCCGTACCCGTTACCGTGACAAGGGCCGCGCCGTTGCTCTGAATCTGCGCAACCGTGGCGGCGTCAGTCGCTGCCGTGCCGGTGGCAAGGTTTGTAATCTTGAAGCCGCCCATCGGGATGTTGGCGGTCGGCGTC
>Ga0208546_1000131_pt1 | contig 36394 bp, 54 predicted proteins | sample DEB19_08_DNA_4_FD_184528 | JGI IMG/M metagenome (GOLD analysis project Ga0208546, IMG submission 184528) | Aqueous microbial communities from the Delaware River and Bay under freshwater to marine salinity gradient to study organic matter... | ecosystem: Environmental > Aquatic > Marine > Coastal...
CATGGCCACAGTCATTGGTGCATTGGAATTTGTCAAGCTCCAATTGATCGAAGAAAGCAAGGAGCATGATGATGACGCAGACTGAAGCATTACGCCTTGGATTGGAGGCGTTGAAAAAATCAGTCAAATTTGTCTCGGGATCGCATGACCCTGTTGGTTCTGAATTAGACGACATCAATGAAGCCATCACCGCCATTAAAGCCGCACTAGAAGCGAATGATGAGCCTGTTCCTGTAGCAATCGTAGAAGTATTTGGAAAAGATTGGAGGCTTGATTACATGGCACTACCTGTTGGTAAACACAAACTTTACGCACAGCAGTACACCTACACCACCCCACCACAGCGCAAGCCGCTGACGGATGAGGAGATTCAAGACGCGCTGGAGGCTGAGTTTCTTGGGTGTGACACAAAAAGGAATTGGCAAGACGACTTGCGAGTTGCCAGAGCCATCGAAGCCGCGCACGGCATTAAGGGGGAAGCATGACTGTAATTTTTTGGTTATTAGTTTGTATTCTTTGTCTTGGTTTGGCTTGCTGGGCAGATTTAAGCGCACAGAAACATATCAGCAAAGGCTTGGAGGATGCATGGAAGCAAATCGACAACCCATAACTCCTGCGAACGCTTGGCGTGAACATGCCAGTGAATACGAACGCGGCTTCATTGATGGAATGCAGAAGCAAGCGCAGTCCAGCGTGGACAAAGCGGTCAATGCGATGTGTAAACGTGAATGGGTAGGGCTGACGGATGAGGAAATTAGAGTGTGTATTGCATCAAACAAGTACGCTTTTGAAATTGTCCGCGCCATTGAAGCCAAACTCAAACAGAAGAATTTCAAGGAATAGAATCCATCCCTCATTGTCCAAAAAGAAAGCCCTGGTCCAAGCGCAAACTCTGACCAGGGCAAAACTCAAGGGCAACCTACAAAATGAAACACCAAACCAAAGGAATTTCAGTGCCAATCATAACTGAAACACCCCAAAACGATACATTCCAGCAGTCGCAGACTGTGGCCTGCAAGATAGGCGCTGTCGCACCTGATGCAGTCTTTTGCACCTTTGCCCTGCAAGGCTCTAAAAAGATTCCATTCAAGCGAAGTGGCCAAGGCGTGGCACGCGACACTGACCCGTCAGACCTCTACACGGCTGAAGACATTTGGTCCATGGATCAAGCGCCTCACGGCCAATATCTTGGCCTTGTCCAGCAGCGCCCCATCATCAGCCCATTAGGCGACTTTTTGGTCTGCCTGGATGTGGACATGAAGCACGCATCTGGCCCGACCAATGTGGCCATCCAGCGCATGGCCAAGTTTGTCAAAGCCAACAACATGCTGACCGAAGTGTCAGTCAGTGGCCGTGGCCGCCATGTGTTCCTATGGGTCAAAGCGCCAGCAGTCAAAGACCTGGTGTTGCCCAAGTACAAACTGGGTGGTGGCCAAGAGCTTGAAGTATTCGGCCTGCCAAACAGTGCAGGCAAGTCAGTGCTACTCAGTGGCAACCAGGTGGCCGGGGAATTTCACGCTGCCGTAGACCTCTACGATTTACTCAAAGACTGGGGCATCATCGAGCAGCACCAGCTCCAAGAGCCAAAGCCAACAGCTCCAAGTCAATCCTTTGACTTCAGCCAATTAGGCTCAAGACTGGATGACAGCGACCTAGATCGCGCCATCAAGGCTTTGCACCATATTTCCCCAGACTGCGATTACGACCAGTGGATTGAGCTGGGCCAGGCGCTGCACACAGAATTTGGCGAGGCAGGCATGGGACCATGGATGCAATGGTCCATGGCTGGCCAGAAGTTTGCCGGGACCAAAGACATCGAGACCCACTGGAAGAGCTTTCACCAGGGCAAAGGTGTTGGCATCGGCACACTATTCAAGCATGCCAAAGACGCTGGCTGGGAGCCACCAACAAAACAAACTGAACGCAAATCAGCCGTTGAAGACTTTGCAGCTGTGATCAGCCAGGCCCAAGCGCCAGCACAGCCCGATGCACCAGCTGCTCAAGCTGACCCATCTTGGCCAGAGCTGCAACTTGACCTGACCCATCTCAAGCCAATCGACTATCTGATCGAAGGCTTCATGGCCCACAGTTTCTTTGTCTTGGCAGGCCAACCAGGAGTGGGCAAGACCACAGCGATTCTCTCCATGTCCATGGTCATGGCTGGGTTTAACTTGGAAGGCTGCGAGATATATGCCAAGACAAAGAGAAAGACGATTATTGTTACCGAAGACAGTGAGCAGATAATCAGGACTCTTTTCGCATATTCAAAGCATTTCAAAATCAATAACCTCAACGACTGGTTTGTGGTTATTGATGCCAGAAGGTCTGAAGTTAAAGATTTACTCAGGCTTGCACATAATATTGAGAAGCACACCATCAACGGCATCAGGCCATTGTTGGTGCTGGACACGGCCAATGCGACCATGGATATTGAAGATGAGAACAACAACTCAGAGGTCGGCAGCTTCATTGCAGCCATCAAGCAGACCATCTTCATTCAGCAAAAAGCGCCAGTCTGTATCCTGACCCACTTAAACAAGGCAGTATCGCGCCAGGAGTCAGACGCAATGGCCCGTGGTGCAAGTGCATTCACAGGAGATGCAACCCTCACAGGCGTGCTTTTCCTGGATGATGACAACCAACGCTACCTCAAGCTGACAAAAACGCGCTATGAGCCAGTTTTCAGAGAGATCCGATTCGATTCCATAACATTCCCAGAACTGGTGACAACGCCAAACAACGACATCCAAGAGATCATCTGCCGGGTGGCCATCCCATCCATGTCTTCAGAGAAAGAGCGCATGGCTGCCAAGCAATCCATGCAAGACAGCGCTAGGGAACAAAGAATCCAAGACAAGTGCGATGAGGTCTGCAACCATGTCCAGTCCATCATCAACGACAAAGGCAATGTGATCATGCGCAGAGGGCCAGGTCGCCCCAACATCCCAAAGGAACTCCAAAACCACTACCAACTGGACTGGACTGAAATCTTTTCCAGCGTCAAAGGCAGCGATGCAGGCTATATCCGCAAGCACATTGGCACGGCCATATTCACAAGATTCGCACCAAACGAGCCACTGTCTGGCTGGGTGAAGTTGGCATGAAAAGGCTAATGCGGAAAGGCGGAACTAATGCGGAAAGGCGGAACTAATGCGGAACTAATGCGGAATTCCGTATTAGACAATGGCAGGGATTGTTGGATAAGTGGGGTCTTCAGACCCACTTATCCACAGACCAGTCTCGGCTTGCAAGCTATTGCGGTTTCTAATGCGGAAAGGCGGAAAAAACCTTAAGGGGTTTCCGTATTAGAAACGAGCATTTGATGGTCCAACACAGAAGAAAGTTATCCACATGTTATCCACAGAAACAGAATTTGTTGAAGATGATCGGGTTTTCTGCCAAAACTGCGCTAATGCGGAAATGGTCGACATGAAGCAGTCCATGCCAGCAGACCAGATGGAAAAGCACCGAAAGGTCAACGCAAAACCTTTGCAATGGATGTTTGACCAGGCAAAGATTAGGAATGGATGGGCGACAGTCACTTGGACCGAGCATCAGTGCAGCCGAACTGGCTTTGCTGCATTCCCGACCGATGTGAAGCACCGATGCCACATGTACCAGGCCAAACCCTCGGCATTAGAATCCGAGGAATGGTGGTTGACATAAAACGCAAGCGAAAAAGCATTGAACACATTGAACAAGTCAAGGTGGTGCAGCACATTCGAGCGTTTTATCCTGACACCATCATTGCAGCGATACCGAATGGAGGCGATAGAACGGCCTCAGAGCGCGTTAGGCTGCATTCTGAGGGTGTACTGGCAGGGATGCCTGATTTGTGTGTCCTGGAGGCCAAAAACGGGTTTCATGGATTGTTTGTGGAGATGAAGACAGACATTGGTAAGGTTTCGAGCAAACAGAGCGACATAAAATTGCAGTTAAATGCAAAAGGGTACAAGGCAGTGGTCGCAAGATCAGCTGCTGAAGCAATCAAAACAATTGAGGAATATCTGAATGGCACGCAACACATTGGCTGAAATTGCCGACCAGGGCGCTGCAAACATCGCAGCAGCACAAGCCAGGAAGGCTGAAGTCAGCCTGGCCAATAAAGCGATACACAAGTTTGGTGGTGAAGATGCCGTGATTGAATTCATTGCATCGGGCGGCACGATCTCCGCACTGTGCAAGCTATTGGGGGTGGGGAACACCACATTCGACAGATGGGTGGAAAAAGGAGGCGAGGCACGCATGGCTGCCTACGCGCGCGCCCGTGTGCGCGCAGGGCAGAGTTTAGCAGAGCAAACCATCGATATCGCAGACGCTGCAAGCCCTCAAGAGGCGCAAGTGGCCAAGCTGCGCGTGGACACCAGGCGCTGGCTGGCCAGCAAGCTCTCAGAGGAATTCAGCGACAAGCAACAGCCATTGGTCAACATCGACCTGGGCAGCATGGCGCTCGATGCACTGCGAAAGCGCAGCGTGACATTTGATGAAAAGTGAATACCGAAGCACTCAGTCACTTTATACAATGACCATTATGTTAAGTGGATAAGTTGTTATCCACAGAAAAAGTAATGCTCTGGTGTTACTGATGCAGTTATGCACAGCAATCTGTGGATAGAAGTGGAGAAGTGGCTGTGGACAAGCCAGGCGTGGCCGGCTGGCGGCCTGGGCGCTAGACCCCCCGGCCCGGGGTTTGGCGGGGGCGACTGTGGCGGTGCTAAACACCTACAAAAAAAATTTTTTAAAAAATTAAAAACCTAACTTACCAAACAAGTCAATTTGTGCAAAAATGTCAATTCCACCAACAACACTAAAACGCTATGAAAACCAAGCAAGCGACAGTGATCATCAATGGCCATGAATGGATCGTCATCGACACTGATGAGCAAAGAGACCGAAAAGTCTTCTGCACCTTAATGAGTCCAGATGGGCAGACAACCTGGCACACCTGGGTCGACATTAACTTAATCGTGGGGATAATATGAAAACTGAAATGCTGATTAAAGTGCGACAATTATTTAATGTTGATTATGTACCGCGAAGCACAAACAGACATAATCAAAAGCAATATATTAAATCGATTAGATTATTGGGTGACAAATGGTTAATACATCAAGCCAACAAAATCCAGAAAATCCAGTAAATAGAAAGAAATGTCCTCCATGCAATGGAAATTGCAATGAAGGCAGAAATTGTCCGGCAAGAAAATGAAAAGCAACTTTGTAAATAACCACCTGCGCTTGAATGGGAATACGCATGCGCATAAATTGCAGCTGTGCAGCAAGTGCATGAAGGAAAAGCCCCCAGAGGGCGGGGTGGAAATGAGTGCCACCAAGTGGGTGTGTGCATCATGCTGGACCGACCGGGTGACGGGAAGGAATCTGAAGCAAGTGAGGCAAAGCAAATGAGTGATCTGTTGACAGCGCTGCACCTGGAGGTGGTGATTGTGGATTTGAGGATCAGGATGTTGGAGGCCGTTCAGAGTGGATACTTTGACCTGGCCATGACAATGCAGTTGTTGATCCTGGTGCGGATGGATGAGCTGGATGCATATAAGTTTGCGATGAGTCCCTCGGCCTGGTCCATCTATGAGACGATGCATCCATGAAAGAAAATGTATTTGCTCAGTGGGTGGATAGGTATCAGCCTGACCCGGTGCTGTTTGTGCGTGAGGTTTTGGGGGTAGACCCTGACCCATGGCAAGTGAAGTTTCTTGGTGCAATTGCGCGTGGGGATAGGAAGATATCTGTGCGGTCTGGCCACGGGGTGGGGAAGTCGACTGCTTCATCCTGGGCCATGCTCTGGTACTTTATGACCAGGTCGCCAGTCAAGGTGGTGGTGACAGCGCCCACTAGCTCTCAGCTTTATGACGCGATGTTTGCTGAATTGAAGCGCTGGATCAACACCATGCCTTTGCCATTGCAGGGGCTGCTGACTGTTAAGCAAGAGAGGATTGAATTCAACGCTGCCCCGACTGAGATGTTTATTTCGGCCAGGACATCTAGGGCAGAGCAGCCAGAGGCTTTGCAGGGGATTCACTCAGAGAATGTGATGCTGGTGGCTGATGAGGCATCGGGTGTGCCAGAGCAAGTGTTCGAGGCTGCGGCTGGCTCGATGTCTGGCCACAATGCTGTGACGCTGCTTTTGGGCAATCCGGTGAGGAGCAGTGGGTTCTTTTACGACACTCACACGCGCCTCAGTGGTGAGTGGACCACATTCCAGGTGGCGTGTACCGATTCGCCTAGGGTGAGCGATGAGTATGTCAAAGAGATGGCCATGCGCTATGGGGAGGACAGCAATGTCTACCGCATCAGGGTGATTGGTGAGTTTCCCAAGGGTGACGATGACACTGTCATTGCGATGGATTTGCTTGAGAGTGCAGTGAATCGGGATGTCGCGCCAAGCGAGTACGCGCCCATGATCTGGGGCTTGGATGTGGCAAGGTTTGGCAGTGACCGGTCAGCACTGTGCAAGCGCCAAGGCAATGCCGTGACTGAGCATATCAAGACCTGGAAGAATTTGGATTTGATGCAACTGACTGGTGCGGTGGTGGCTGAGTACCAGGCGCTGGCCCCAAGTGCGCAGCCGAGAGAGATATTGGTCGATAGCATTGGATTAGGCGCTGGCGTGGTGGATCGATTGCGGGAGCTGGGCCTGCCAGCGCGTGGCATCAATGTGAGTGAGAGTCCAGCCATGGGCGGGACTTATCGGAATCTGAAGGCCGAGCTGTGGTATCGGGCAAGGGCTTGGCTGGAAGCCAGGGATTGCAAGATGCCAAAAGACGAGGTGCTGATATCTGAGCTGGCCACAGTGCGGTATGGATTTACCAGCAACGGCAAGATTCAGATTGAGGGAAAAGACGAGATCAGGAGAAGGGGTCTGCCAAGCCCTGACAAGGCTGATGCCTTTGTGCTGACATTTGCAAGTGATGCAGTGATGGGGATGTATGGGTCTGCAAGCTCAAGCAAGTGGTCTCAGCCCCTGCGCAGAAACCTGGTCCGGGTTGCATAATTCGATATCCACAAACCATGAAAGGGATGGCCATGAAGGCAATGTCTAAAGCGCAAAAGAAGGTCGGCAAGGTGATGGGCGAGTTTGGAGCTGGAAAGCTGCATTCTGGCAAGGGTGGTCCTGTTGTTAAGAATCCCAAGCAAGCCATTGCAATTGCCATGAGTGAAGCAAAGATGCCCATGCGCGGCCAGCGCACAGCAAAGAATAAGGCGAAAAAATAATGGCCACCATGCAGCGCACCATGAGCCAGGTCATGGACAAAGAAGAGGGCGAGGACATGGAGGGTGGCGAGAATTGCCCCATGCCCACGCAAGACATTACATTGAACTTGAAGAATCGCGCCAAAGCAATCACCAGCGCGGCCTATGGTCCTGAGAATCCAAAGCTGCCAAACAGCGCGTTTTGGGCCAAGAAGGCCAACACCTGGGATGTGTCGACTGAAGATGCCAAGCAAAGTCTTTGCGGCAACTGTGCAGCGTTCAATGTGTCTGACAACATGAAGCAGTGCATCGCCCAGGGTATTGGCATGGAAGCCGATCCATGGGGAACGATCAAGCTGGCCGACCTGGGCTACTGCGAGATTTTCGACTTCAAGTGCGCAGCCAGCCGTACATGTGACGCATGGGTTGTGGGTGGCCCGAATACGGGTGAGCAAGAGGGTGAAGAGATGGAAGACTATGAAGGGGAAGAGGAATGAAGCAAGGACTGTATGCCAACATCGCAGCCAAACGCGAGCGCATCGCGGCTGGCAGCAAAGAGAAGATGAGGAAGCCCGGTGCTAAAGGCGCGCCAACAGCTGCTGACTTCAAGGCTGCGGCCAAGACTGCAAAGAAGCCAAAGAAATGAAGACCCCAGCTTGGCAGCGTAAAGAGGGCAAAAGCCCATCGGGCGGCTTAAACGCCAAGGGCCGTGCCAGTGCCAAGGCTGCTGGCATGGACCTCAAAGCGCCAGTCAAGTCTGGCGACAACCCAAGGCGCGCCAGTTTCTTGGCGCGCATGGGCAGTATGCCTGGGCCTGAGTACAAAGGTGGTGAGCCGACCAGGCTTCTGCTATCACTCAAGGCATGGGGTGCAAGCTCTAAGGCTGACGCAAAAGCCAAGTCGGCTGCAATCAGTGCCAGGAATAAGGCGAAGAAATGATCTGTCCAATTGTCATTGCCACAGTCAAGGGTCATGGCCTGGCTGTGCTGCTGGAGTCGATAAAGCAGTACGCGCCAGAGTGTCCGGTTTATCTGCGCGGTCCGCAGGCGGTGATCGAGAATTTCCATGCTGATCACAAGATTTATGGCCAGCCAAGGAACTTTGGCGATGACTACAACGAGATCATCCAGGCAGCGCTCAAAGACTGGTCCTCATGCATTGTGGCCAACGATGACATTGTGCTGACACCGAGCAGTGTGAAAACGCTGACGGAAGATGTGGCCATCATCAAGACCATGCACAGCGTCAAGCCTGGCTGGGTGGCATCGAGAACTGATGCAGCCCGGCCTTGTCAGAATGTGCGAATCACTGAGCAGCCAGAGCGTTTGAACTTCTACAAATTCCCATCAGAATTTCATATCAAGATGGCCGAAGAGGTCAGCCCAATATTTGCATGGATATCAAGTGATGCATTTGAAGAGGCAAAGTTTCCCCCTCTGAATTGGTATTCGGATGATGTGCATTGTAGGGATTTGATTGAGAAAGGCTATTCGCATTTTGTAAGCGCCAGCTATGTCCACCACATAGGCTCAAACACGATTGGCTTTAATGCGCAAAAGCTCCATGAGGATGCGCTGCCATGGCTCAGAGAGAATCGACCAACTTATGCGAGTGCCTGGTTTGATTCTTAATCTAGGCTCCGGCAAAGACTGGTGCGCTGAATATCTCAATGCAGATATCCAGGCCAGCAAGAATCCTGACTGGCTGGTGGACATCAGCAAGGTCAAGTGGGGCGACACGCTAGAGACGCGCTTTGGCCAACTTGAGATCGTGCCAGGCATGTTTGATGTGATTCTGGCCAATGATGTCCTGGAACATATTCCAAATCTGGTCGATGCCATGACCAACTGCAAAGAGCTGCTAAAAGTTGGCGGTGAGATGCGGATTCATGTGCCTTATGAGCTAAGTCTTGGCGCTTGGCAAGACCCGACCCATGTCCGGGCATTCAATGAGAATTCTTGGAAGTATTACACCGAGTGGCACTGGTATCTAGGCTGGCCAGATCGGTTTGAGTTGACCACACTGGAAATGAGGCTCTCAAAGCTCGGGGAAGCACTAGAATTGCCAGAAGATCAAATCGTTCGCACGCCACGGGCTGTGGACTCCATGTTTGTGGTTCTAACAAAGGTCAAGCCATGATTGAGCAAAATATCACTGAAAACCTATCGACAGACATTGCAGCCAAAGAGCCGATGGATGATGCCGAGCTGCAAAGCATCATCACGCAAGACCTGACCGATGCGGTGAGCTATGTTGACAGTGATCTGTCACCCACACGCGCCAAAGGTACTGAATACTATCGCGGTGATTTATTCGGCAATGAGGTCGAAGGCAACAGCAAGGTGGTGGCCATGGAGGTGCGGGACACTGTCTCGGCCATGCTGCCAAGCCTGATGCGTGTGTTTTTCAATTCTGAGAATGTGGTCGAGTTTGTACCCCGTGGCCCAGAAGATGTAAAGATGGCACAGCAGGCGACAGACTATGCTAATTACATTTTCCAGAATGACAACAACGGCTTTTTGACCAGTTACGCCATCTTCAAAGATGCCCTGGTGCGCAAATGCGGCATTGCCAAATTCTGGTGGGAAGATGAAGAGAAGGTCCGGATTGAGGAATACACCGGCCTGGATGATCAGACCCTTGAGATGCTGATGCAAGAGCCTGGTGCTGAAGTCAAGATCGTGGTGTCTTATCCAGACCCAGAAGTTGATGAATTGCAGATCAGCACTGTCGACCCAACGACTGGCCAGCCAGTGATGATGCCTGCACCGATGGTCCACGATGTGCAGATTAAGCGCATCACCAAGGATGGCCGCATCAAGATCATGGCCGTGCCACCAGAGGAGCTGCTGCTGGACAGACGCGCCAGGTCGTTTGACGATGCCACGATCATTGCCCATCGCCAGATGGCCACAGTGGCTGATTTGATGGCCATGGGGTATGACCAGGAAGAGATTGAAGAGAATCTGTCAACGACAGATTTGGACAGCAATGATGAGTATTTGGCGCGTCAGCCTTTGTCCACAACATTCGGCACAAATGACGCTGCCAATCCGATGATGCGCAGAGTGCTGTACATCGAGGCTTATTCCCGTGTTGACTACGATGGTGATGGCATTGCAGAGCTGCGCAAGGTCTGCTGCATGGGTGGTGGCTACAAGGTGGTGCGCAATCTGCCAGCCAGCTACATTCCATTTGCTGACTTTCCATGTGACCCAGAGCCACACACCAGCCCCTTGGAGGCGATGTCAATTTTTGATATTACCCGTGACTTGCAAGAGATCAAGTCTGAGATTCTCCGAAACACATTGGACAGCCTGGCCCAGAGCATTCACCCACGCACAGCAGTGGTCGAAGGCCAGGTCAACATTGACGATGTTTTGAACAATGAGACGGGTGCGATTATTCGCATGAGAGCGCCTGGCATGGTCCAGCCTTTGACAACACCATTTGTTGGCCAGGCTGCATTCCCGATGATGGAATACATGGACCAGATCAAGGAAGATCGCACCGGCATGAGCAAGGCGGCCATGGGTCTGAATGCTGACGCATTGCAGTCAAGCACCAAAGCAGCTGTGAATGCCACGATCAGCGCCAGTCAAGGCCGTATTGAGCTGACAGCTCGAATTTTGGCTGAAGGCATGAAAAAGCTCTTCAAGGGCATTTTGTTCCTGGCCACAACACACCAGGACAAAGCACGCATGGTGCGCATGCGTAATGAGTGGGTGCAGATTGACCCCAGATTCTGGGATTCCAGCATGGATGCCAGCATCAACATTGCCCTGGGCAATGGCGATACCAATGAGCGCATGCAAGCGCTGATGATGATCATGGCCAAGCAAGAGCAAATCTTGCAGCAGCTCGGTCCTCAGAATCCATTGGTCACGCCCCAGCAATTTAGCAATACATTGCGCAAAATTGTGGAGCTGTCTGGATTCAAAGATGCATCGAGCTTTTTTCAGGACATCCCTGCCGACTACAAACCACCAGTGCCACAGCCAAAACCAACGCCAGAGGAAGTGCTGGCCCAGGTCCAGGCAGAGTCAATCAAGGCCGACATCCAGAAGAAAGCAGCCGAGCTGGAACTGAAGCGCCAGCAAATGCTTTTGGATGATGACCTGGCTCGTGACAAAATGGCCCAAGATATGTATCTCAAAAAGTACGAAATTGAGTTAAAGTACAAATCACAGATCAGTACAGCCGAAATTGATGCGGCCCAGAATATTGATCGTGAAGCGATTCGTCAGCAGGCATTGATGGCCCAGCAGCAAGCAGCACAGTTTGTGCAGCAGCCGCAGCCACCAGCGCCTGAGATGATGCCCCCATCAACCTTTAATGGAATGGCTCAGTGAGTACAAACGAAGACCAGGTAAATAAAGGCCGCAAGGCCAAGCAGCTGCTTGAGGATGAAACCCTCAATGCAGCAATTGCAAAATTGGAAAATGACCAACTTTGGGTATTTCGTTCATCGAAACCCGAAGAGTCTGTGAAGCGCGAAACAGCATGGTGCATGCTCCAGGCCATTGATGGTCTGCGGCAAGAGTTGATCAAGATTATGGACAACGGGAAAATTGCACAGAATGCGATCAGCAAATCACAGAAAAATCTAATTTAAGAAAATACTATGGCAGAAACACAAGCAATGAATATGGCCGATGCGGCCAGTGCAATCTCGGCAATGTTGGCCCCTGAAGAAGGACAAGCGCAAGTTGACGAGACGCAGCCAGTCGAGGAGTCCGAAGAGGACACCGAGACAGCGGCTTCTGAGGAGGATGAGCCTGGTGTGGAAGACGCGCCAGAGGAAGAGACCTCAGAGGAACAGTCCGAGGAAGAGGAAGAGCCAGAGGAGCAAGAAGAGCAACAGACTTTCACTGTCAAAGTTGACGGCAAGGAAGTTTCTGTAACGCTAGACGAGCTTCAGAAAGGCTACTCCAGGACCCAGGACTACACCCGGAAAACGCAGCAGATTGCCGAAGTGCGAAAGCAAGTCGAGCAAGAGACGCAAGCAGTCCGGGCCGAGCGTGAACAGTACGCTCAATTGTTGGGAGCATTGCAAGCCCAACTTCAGTCTTCAGAGCCTCAAGTTGATTTGGATCGCCTCTATCAAGAGGACCCAATCGAGTGGGTGAGGCAAAAGGAAGTCATGCGTGAGAGACAAGAGAAGCTCGCTGCTATTCAATCTGAACAGCAGCGCCTAGCTCAAGTTTCCCAGTATGAGCAGCAGCGTGCCATGGAGGCCCAACTTGCCAGCCAGCAAGAAGCCTTATTGGCAGCTTTGCCAGAATGGAAAGACCCCAAGAAGGCAAAGGCCGAAAAGGCGCTGGTGATTGAGTCTGCGAAGGCGGCAGGCTTCACCGATGAAGACTTGAAGAGCGTTTACGACCACCGGCTGGTTTTACTGCTGCGCAAAGCGGCAATGTATGACCAAATGGTAAGTAAACGCCAAGGCATTAAGCCTGTGGTGAACAATGGCCCACGACCAGCCAAGCCTGGTGCAGCTGGTCGGGTTTCGACAACAACTGAGGCTACCCGCGCAAAGCAGCGTCTTGCAAAAACTGGCCGTGTCGATGATGCGGCCTCTGCAATTGAACTTTTATTGAAATGAGGAAATTATGGCTATCGTTAGCAATACATTTTTGACATACTCTGCAAAGGGTATCCGGGAAGATTTGAGCAATGTCATCACAAATATTGCACCAGAGGAAACGCCCTATTCTTCAAACATTGGCCGCGAGAATGTGTCCAACAGTTTGTATGAATGGCAAACAGATACATTGGCTTCAGCTGCTGCAAATGCACAGCTCGAAGGCGATGATGTTGCCTCTTTTGACTCTGTGACAGCAACTGTGCGTATGCAAAACTACGCACAGATTTCACGCAAGACAATCATCTTGTCAGCCACTGAAGAAGTGGTGAACAAGGCTGGTCGTCGCAGTGAATTGGCTTATCAGATCGCCAAGCGCGGTGCTGAGTTGAAGCGTGACCAGGAATATGTCATGTTGAATGGCGGCATCGCTGTCGCTGGTGATTCAACGACTGCCCGTGTTACTGCCTCTTTGGGCGCGTTTGTTAAGACAAACACCGACAAGCAGACCAATGGTGCTGACCCATCTTACACAACGCTGCCAACATCAGCCCGTACAGACGGCAATGTGCGCACATTCACTGAAACCATTTTGAAAAATGTGATTCAGAAAGTGTGGAGCGCTGGTGGTACACCTAAGATTTTGATGTGCGGTCCTGTTAACAAACAGCGCGTGTCAGGTTTCTCTGGTATCGCTTCTAGCCGTTTCAACATTGATGGAGGCGCAAAGCCTGCAACACTCGTCGGGGCCGTTGATATTTACGTCAGCGACTTCGGAAACGTGCAAGTTATTGCCAACCGTTTCCAACGTGAGCGCGATGCATGGGTGATCGATCCTGACTACGCCAAGATGACTGTCTTGCGTCCTTACCAGCAAGTCGAATTGGCTAAGACTGGTGACGCTGAGAAGCGCATGTTGATCGTTGAATGGGGTCACAAAGTGTTGGCTGAAAATGCCCACGGCTTGGCCGCTGACTTGATCACTTCTTAATCGAAGCAAAGGAAAGGGCCAGGGCAACCTGGCTCTTTTTTTAAATGATTGAAAAAAAATTATTTGATGTAAATGCCCAGCAAGGCATCACACGCACCTGGCACTACAACACTGACAATGATGAAGTCACCATCCAGACCCAGCAAGATGTGACCGATGTCATTGAGGCCAACAAAGCCATCTACAACGCCCAAGACGAAAAAGCCAACTGGAAAGGCGAATGGCACTTGGTCGCATCTATCCCCGAAGCGCTTTATTACAAGATGAAGGCCGAAGGCAAGATCGATGACCAGGAATACATGAAAAAATGGCTCAACGATTCCGACAATCAATTTTTTAGAACAAGACCCGGCAAAGTATGAATTACATCGCAGTCTGCACCCCTGCCCGTGATCAGGTCCATACAAACTATACATACTGTATGGTTAATTTAGTTGCCTATCACACGCTCAACACCCAAGACGCAATCAGTCTTAAATTGATGCAAGGCACAATCATCCAAAACCAAAGGGCTGACCTTTGCCTGGATGCAATGAGAGAGGGATGCACACACATTCTTTTCATCGATTCAGACATGACATTCCCCCAGGACCTGGTCGGAAGACTCTTGGCCCATGACAAGGAAATTGTCGCTGCCAACTGCGCAAGACGCAGAATGCCAACTGGCCCGACAGCTCAGAACTATGACGAAAATGGCAAGCGCATTGCTGTCTACACCATGCCAGAATCGACTGGACTGGAAGAGGTGGGAAGCATTGGCACTGGCATAATGCTCATCAAGCGCGAGGTGTTTGAGGGAATGAGCGAGCCATGGTTTGACATGCCATGGCAGTCCACACGGGGCTATATGGGCGAGGATGTGTTCTTTTGTAAGAAAGCTCAAGAGCTGGGTTACAAGGTCTACATCGACCATGATGTCTCAAAGGAAATTGGCCACATTGGCACATTTGAGTTTCGCCATGACCACACCTGGATTGTGAAAGAGGAAATGGAAAAAGAGGCGAAAGATGGCACTTAGCACCTATGCAGAACTGAAGACTTCAATTGGCGATTGGCTCAATCGCTCAGATTTAACATCCACCATCCCAGACTTCATATCCCTGGCCGAAGCACAAATCGAAAGAACACTGCGCACCAGGCAAATGATTGTCAGGGCCAATGCATCTTTTGACGCGCAATATGGCGCTGTGCCAAGTGATTTTCTTGAGACCAAATCTCTCAAATTGACCAGCACCAATCCACAGACTCCATTGGAGTTTTTGAGCATTGATGCCCTGGACAATAAGGCAGCCGAATACACTGCCAGTGGCAAGCCAAGATTCTTTGGTGTGGTCGGTGGCCAATTCAGAATTGTCCCGACACCTGATGCAACTTACACAACCGAGCTGACCTATTACGCAAAGTTGGCAAAGTTATCAAGCAGCAACACCAGCAACTGGCTTTTGTCTTCAAGCCCCGACATTTATCTGTATGGATCGCTTCTCCAGGCTGCACCATACTTGCAAGATGATGCGAGAATCCAGACATGGGCCACGCTGTATGAGCGTGCCTTGAATGATTTACAAACTGCTGATGATCGCGGTGCATCTTCTGGTGGTGCATTGATCACCCGTGCAAAGACTTTTGGATAAGGACTGATATGTCATCATTTAGCGATTACACCGAAAACCTAGTGTTGACCTGGCTCTTTACGGGCAGCAGCGCCACACGCCCCACAGCCTGGTATGTTGGCCTCTTTACGGCTGCCCCAAGCGACACTGGTGGCGGCACTGAAGTGACCGGCAATGGTTATGCCAGAGTGGCCACCGGCACGATCTCAGGCTCTGGCACATCCACTACATTCACCAATGCAGCGGCCATCGAGTTTGCAGCTGCCAGCGGTGGCAACTGGGGATCAATTGGCTGGGCTGGTGTGTTTGACGCATCAAGCTCTGGCAATCTTTTGGCCTGGGCTCCATTGTCCACAGCTCGCACCATCAATGATGGTGATGTCTTGCGCATTCCAGCGACTTCATTGAGCATCACTTTGGCTTGATATGGCTGCCTATGGATCGGGGAATTTTGGCGCTGGTCAATACTCTGATCCAAGGGTAGGCTACGGCTACGGCTCTTATGGGGTCGGCAATTATTCAAAAGGCTCATTCGAGCCAAGCGTGACGATCACGGCCACCAGCTCCATGAGCATTGGGGCCTCGGTGGTATCAAACGCTGCGGTGGCCATTAGCGCCCAATCCACCATGTCGGTGGCAGCGACCAGGTACACATTCACATCCCTGGCAATCTCTGACACAAGCTCGATGGCAGTCACTGCCAACAGCATTCAGTCAACGCCTCTGGCAATCTCAAGCACCAGCTCCATGGCCATCAATGGCCTGCGGTATGCCATAGGTGCGGCCACCATCAGTGACACAAGCACAATGGCTGTGGCGGCCACCAGGTATGCATCGGCTGCCATTGAGATAAGCGACAGCAGCACAGTGTCCATTGCAGCCACCAGGTACGCATTTGGCGCGTTTGATATCTCTGACACATCCAGCATGGAAGTGTCGACCTCAGTGATTGTGAACAACGGCATTGTTTTGTCTGTTTACAGTTACATGGAGGTGGCTGCATACACGACACAAAATGCAGTCGTTCCAATCGTTTCGACATCATCCATGTCAGTCAATGCAAGACTAAAATGGGAAGACGAGAGCGACACATCAGAGACCTGGTCAGCGATATCTGATAATTCAGAAACCTGGACACCAATCTCTGATACATCAGAAACATGGGATGCAATTAGCGACAACAGTGAAAGCTGGTCGCCAATTGCTGATAATAGTGAATCCTGGCAAATTGCCGCATGAGGTGAAAAATGGCTGATACCACAACGACCAACCTATTACTGACCAAACCAGAGGTCGGTGCATCTACTGATTCCTGGGGAACGAAGCTCAACAGCGACCTGGACACCATTGATGCATTGTTTGATGCCGGGCCAGTGCTGAAGGTGGCCAAGGGTGGCACTGGCATTTCATCTTTTGGCACTGGTGTGGCCACCTGGCTTGGCACTCCATCGAGCGCAAACCTGGCAGCTGCCGTGACGGGTGAGACAGGCTCTGGCGCTTTGGTGTTTGGCACAGCGCCAACAATAAGCAATCCGACTGTCACCAACTATGTTGAAACGCCTTACAGCGCAAACAGCAGCACTGCCATCACGATTGACTTGGCCAATGGCACAGTCCAAATCATCACCCTGACAGGCAATGCCACAATCACCATGCCAACGGCCACCAGTGGCAAATCGTTTGTGATGATGTTGAAGCAAGATGGCACTGGCTCTCGAACTGTGACCTGGTCGACAGTCAAGTGGGCAGGCGGCACAGCACCGACAATCACCAGCACGGCCTCGCGCCTGGACCTATTGTCATTTTTCGCTGACGGGACAAATTGGTATGGCGCTGTAATTTCACAGAACTACACACCATAAGGACTGATAAATGTTTGCAGCATCTAAAACAGCATCAGTCTCTGGTGGCTATCAAATCTCACGCAGTTTGCGCTTTAACAGCGCAGATTCTGCTTATCTGAATCGTACCCCTGCGAGTGCGGGAAATCGTAGAACTTGGACTTTATCTGCATGGGTTAAGCGGTCTGAGATAAGTGCATCTGGTGCAAGAAATTTGTATTTTGTGGATGGCAACTCAGATTCCACATACGCATCGCTTTTCTTCCAGACCACAAACACTTTTATCTTTGAGGCTTGGACTGTAAATTACTTTGTTTCTACTGCTGTTTATCGTGACCCATCTGCGTGGTATCACATTGTTATCGCTTGGGATACAACTCAGGCAACTAACACAAACCGAGTAAAGGTTTATATAAATGGGCAAGATGCGGCAGGGTCTTATAACTACCCATCTCAAAATGCTGATGGCCCAATAAGTAACTCAGTCATTCAGTATTTGGGGAGAGCATCTACCAATACATTTAACGGCTACATGACCGAAGTGAATTTCATCGATGGTCAAGCCCTAACCCCATCATCATTCGGTGAAACAAACTCACAAACAGGCGTATGGCAACCTAAAGCCTACTCAGGCTCATACGGCACTAACGGCTTTTATCTGAACTTCTCAGACAACAGTAACACCACCGCGGCCACGCTGGGCAAGGACTACTCAGGCAACGGCAACAACTGGACACCTAATAACTTCAGCGTGACTGCTGGTGCGGGTAATGACTCTCTTGTTGATTCACCAACATCGTATGGAACTGATACTGGTGTGGGTGGGACTGTGCGGGGTAATTACGCTACGCTGAATCCGCTGAACGCTACGCCATCGGCATTGATTTCAAATGGCAATTTGTATGCGTTATCCAATTTGTCAGGACATTACACTTCTGCCCCTGCAACAATTTCTGTAACTTCTGGCAAGTGGTATGCAGAAGTTGTTTTCACAAGAGTGGCGGGTTCTACTGATTCTTATTATGTTGGTGTTGCTGATGCGGCATGGCAAGCAAGCCAAATAGATAACGGCGGTTGGTATGGTCGTTGGTGGCGAGATGGCACTGGTTATGCTTATGGCGATACTGGAAACAAAATAACTGGCACAACATCTTCATCGTATGGCGCAACCTATACGCAAGGCGATGTAATTGGCATTGCTTTGGACATGGATGCTGGAACGCTGACATTCTATAAAAACGGCACAAGTCAAGGTGTTGCGTTTACAGGCATCACAGGCACTAAAACAATGGCGGCTGGTGCTTACAAAGACACAGGCATCACTTTGTCGTTTGACATCAATCTTGGTCAACGCCCCTTCGCCTACACAGCCCCCTCTGGCTTCAAAGCACTCTGCACACAGAACTTGCCAACGCCTACGATTGGGGCGACTACGGCTACGCAAGCAAATCAATACTTTACGCCAGTCTTGTACACAGGTAATGGCTCAAATGGAAACGCAATTACAGTCGGTTTTCAACCTGATTTTACTTGGCTTAAAGGCCGTAGCAATGCTCAAAATCACGGCTTGTTTGATGCTGTTCGAGGTGCAGGAAAAGGATTGCAATCCAATAGCACTGGTGCTGAATACAATTTGACAGACACCCTTAACAGTTTTAATGCAAACGGATTTACAGTAAATAACGACAGCACATTTAATGGAAGTGGTTACACCTATGTCGCATGGAACTGGAAAGCCAACGGCTCTGGCTCAACCAACACATCAGGCACTATCACTTCAACAGTAAGCGCAAACACTACGAGTGGGTTTAGTGTGGTGACTTATACAGGCACAGGTTCAGCCGCTACGATTGGACATGGCTTAGGCGTTGCCCCATCAATGCTTATTTTTAAGTCAAGAAGCAATGGCTCTGAAAACTGGAATGTTTATCACAAGTCACTTGGCGCATCTACGAACATTCTGCTTAATTCTACAATTGCGGCTTTTACCGATGCAGCGTTTCTTAACGCTACTGCACCAACATCAACTGTGTTATCGGTAGGTGGTTCTGGTTCAACTGGTACTAATCAAAGTAGTGGCACTTATGTTTGCTATGCGTTTGCTGAAGTAGCAGGGTATAGCAAGTTTGGCTCTTACACAGGCAATGGTTCTACTAATTTTATCTACACAGGCTTTAGACCCGCCTATGTTTTAATCAGAAGAACTAATGTTGCCGCAGGATGGGGAATACTTGATTCAGCTAGAAATTCAATTAACTCAGCAAATAAATCTATAAACGCCAATGTTTCTGATGCTGAAGGCGTAGGCACAGCAGGCTCTCAATATGTAGATTTGTTATCTAATGGCTTTAAATGTCTTGATAGTTCTGCTGGATTCAATGCTAGTGGTGACACATACATCTACATGGCATTTGCCGAAGCACCATTTAAATATTCCCTTGCACGATAGGACTCAATATGTACGCACTCATTGAAAACAACGCAGTCACCCAAGTTGGTGAACTATCAATTCTCTTTCCAAACACATCTAACCCTACTGCTGAATTTGCTCAAGAGCAAGGTGCATTAGAAGTGGTTGAAGGTGAGCAAAAAGACCAACGCTTCTATTGGGTGACTTTTGACAAGTACGAAGTAACTGGCAATGTTGTTACACGAACTTATGTAAATACTCCAAAGGCTTTGGAAGATGTGACAGAAACACCAGAAGGTCAGACTGAGCCTATAACGACTAAGGGTTTAAAAAGCCAATTCATCAGCCAGGTCAAAGCTGCTGCCAATAGTCAATTGGCCAGCACCGACTGGTGCGTGACCAGGAAGTTTGAGCGCAACATCGATGTGCCAGCAGACATTGCCACGGCCCGTGCAGCCATCATTGCTGATTGCACTGCCAAGGAAGCAGCCATTGCAGCCTGCACGACCATGGAGCAGCTCATCGCTGTGGTCGCACCAGTCACGACCATGGAGTAAACATGGACGCTGATGTCGATAAGCGCCTGGCCGTGCATGAAGCCATTTGTGCAGAGCGATACAACAGTATCGCCAACACGCTCAAAGAGGGTGACAGACGCATGACCAAGATTGAGTATTTGCTCTACGCTGCAATCCTGGCTGTTTTGCTTGGACCAGGTGTGGCTGCCGAATTCGTCAAGAAAATATTCGGGCTATGAAAGACTGGGCCGTGGCATTCATCGCTGCGGCTCTGTTGACTGCCACCATCGTTTGGTGCTTTTTTGTCATCATTTTGTTTTGGCCATGATCTATGCTCTGGTCCTACTAGCAGCTGCCGAATATAGATGCACCAGGTGGATTTGGTCGGGTGATGTCTACAATCGAAGGGTTGTCTGCATCAAGTGGGAGAAGAGGACATGATTGACCATGAAACAGTAAAAAAATTGTTTCACTATGACGCTGAAAGTGGCATGCTACTTTGGCGAAATGGTAACAATCGAAATGTTAAGCCTTGGCAACAAGCCAAAGCGCCAAATGGCAATGGCTATTACTCTGTAAAAATAAACAATAAAAGCTATCCAGTCCACAGAATAGTTTGGCTTTATGTTTATGGTGATTTCCCACAATCAGACATTGACCACAAAAATAGAATCAGAAATGACAATAGACTTTGCAATTTGCGTGCTGTAACAAGAACAGACAATTGCCAAAATATTTCATTGCCAAGCCACAATAAGAGTGGCCATCTAGGTGTGTCTTGGTTAAAAACACACAATGCTTGGACAGTCTATGTCAAAGTAAATAAGAAAAATAAATGGCTTGGTCATTACAAAAATTTAGACGCAGCCATTGCTGCAAGAAAAGCTGGTGAAGCTAAGTATTACAACTTACCAGAGGTGACATGATGTTGGACCCCATAAGTGCATTAAACGGCCTGCAAAGCGCCATCAGCATGGTCAAAAAGGCCAGCAAGGTCGCCAATGATTTGGGCGGTCTGGCCCCCATGATTGGCAAGATGTTTGATGCCAAGAGCCAGGCCACCAAGGCCATGCTCCAGGCCAAGCGCGAGAAAAAAGGCTCCAACATGGGAGCAGCCCTGCAAATCGAGATGGCCCTGGAGCAGGCCAGAGCATTTGAGGAAGAGCTGAAAATGCTCTTTATGCAGACCGGCAAGATCGATGTCTGGAACAAGATCAAAGCTCGCCAGGCTGAGATGGACAGGGATGATGCCAAAGAAATGGCTGCCTTGAAGGCCGAGGAAAAGAAGGCCAAACAAAAAGAGCAAGAGATGAATGAGCTGGCCATGATCATTGCAGGCTGTGCTTTTGTTTTGTTTCTGGTCTTTGTTGGCGTGAATGAATTGATGGACTTCTGCCAAACAACCAAACGCTGTGGTCGATGAATGAGTATCAGAAACAATTTGATTTGTTTCTCAAAATCTTTGTGCGAATGTGCATCGCCTGGTATGTGCTTGGACTGCTGCGCTACTTGCCTGATGACTTGTCGGACAAGATCGTGAATCTGCTTTTGAGCAAGGTGGGATTAGGATGAAAATCTCTTTGTATCAAGTCAATGGCCAATTGCTCAAGGAGGCCCAGAGGGTGATCAGGCAGCAAAACCTCCAGCAGCTTGAGCAATTGAATCGCCAGGCTGAAAAGCAGATCAAAGACCAGCAGCTCAAGGCACAATGGGTCAAACCTAATTCTGTGGATGTGTACGCATGAAATACTTAATTGCAATTGCCCTGGTCATGCTCACTGGCTGTGAAGACCGGTACAGATATAAGTGTCAGAATCCTGACCACTTTCATGCCGAAGAGTGTCAGAAGCCAAAGTGTTTATTCACTCAGCAGTGTCCAGAATACCTGGTCGCGCCAATACTTGAAAAGAAGGTGAACGATGTCCAACCTACTCCAGAAAAATGAGCCTTTAACAGCAGAAGCCATTGAGGTAAGAATCTGGGGCTTTGTGGTGGTGGTGGTCACATTGATTTTGTGCTTCATCGTGATTGCGCTTTTGTACTCAGTGACTTTTGTCACTCAGCCGATCAAATCAATGGCCCCCATTGACCAGGCTTATACAAAGATGTTGAATGACATCGTGCTGCTGATTGTGGGTGGCATTGGTGGCGTGATGACAAAACGTGCTGTCGGCTCTGGTGCAAGGGCTTTGGCAGCGCCACAGCCTCCAATGCAGCCAATGCCCATGATGATGCAGCCAATGGCTGCCGGATATCCAACTGGATACTTAACCCCAACGACTGGATACTTAAACCCAACGACTGGATACTCAAACAACCATGGATTCACGGCCAGCACCAATGGCATCCCAAGTCAGCCGTTTGGCGCGATGCCGACCTGGACCAATCCAGAGCTTGATGAGTCCTGGACACCTGGTCCACCACCAGACACGCCACCAGACCATCTTGAGGATGACCATGAGCGCGTTCAATTGGCGGCTGCACGCCAGGAGGCTGACTAATGCTACCAATACCCCTACCCTGGCTCATTGTTGGTGTCTTGGTCTCATTATTCGGTACATACCGGGTGGGCCACCACTACGGGTGGATTGAGCGCGACAATGACATGAAATTGGCCATTGCCAAAAAGAATGAAGAGTCGAGAAAGATTGAGCAACAGATGGGCGAGAAGCTGCTGGCCCAGGAAGATCAACTAAGAAAGGCACAAGATGAAGTCAAGAAAAAGCAGTCTGCTATGCATGAGCTTGCTAGGACTGGCCGGCTGCGCCTCCCAGCCCCAAGTTGTCCACAAAGCGCCCCAAGTGCCGCCACTCCCCCTGGAGATAGCAGACCCCAGCAAGCCGATGCAAGCGAACTTGAGCGACAGACTATTGAAGCTCTTATCGACATCGCAGCCGATGGAGACAAAGCCATCACCAAGCTCAACGCCTGCATCAGCGCCTACAACGAAGTGAGGAGTCTTTTGAATGGTCAATAGCGAACAATTGGCACGGCTGCATATTGGCCCAGAGTGGGTCGATGCACTCAATGCCACATTTGAAAGATTCGACATTTCAACGCCACTCAGGCAGGCTGCCTTTATTGGCCAGTGTGGCCATGAGTGTGGCAACTTTAAGGTGCTGCAAGAGAATTTAAATTACAGGGCAGAGGCATTGCAAAAACTCTGGCCAAAGCGCTTTGACGCTGCCAAGGCCCAGATGTGTGCCAGGAATCCCAAGCTGATCGCCAATACTGTTTACAGCAACAGGATGGGCAACCGGGATGAGGCCAGCGGTGATGGCTGGCGCTTCAAAGGCCGTGGCTGCATTCAGCTCACCGGGTCTGCGAACTACCACCACGCTGGCCAGGCGCTGGGTGTGGACCTGATCATGCAGCCCGAGCTGGTGGCCACGCCCCAGTATGCTGCGCTGACTGCCGGGTGGTTTTGGAACACCCACAAGCTCAACCAGTATGCAGACAGCCAGGACTACAAAACCATGACCAAAAAGATCAATGGTGGCTTTATCGGGCTGGAAGACCGGATCAAACACATTAACCATGCGCTGTCTGTCCTGACATAATTACCCCATGGCCAGCCAAACACAACAGCTTGAAAACCCTGCACCACCAGCCCTTGGTTATCCGACCGAGGTCTATGAGCGCAGGCACTTCAACGAGAACAACAGCGCTCTGAATATTTACTTCAGAAAGCTGACCACTGTTCTCGGCTCTTTGTTTGGTCCAAGAGGTGGCCGGTTTATGAATGCCCCTTATGGGGCTTTTCAAAGCACTGCGGATCAGACAGCAGCAGTGGCCAACACGGCCTATGCCATGACACTGAATACGACCGACTACGCCAATGGCGTGAGTGTGGCCAGCAATTCAAGGATCACAGTGGCTGACGCTGGCATTTGGAATCTGCAATGGTCTGGCCAGTTTCAGAACACTGACAGCCAACTGCATGATGTCAGGGTTTGGCTCAAGATCAATGGGACTGTGGTGACTGGATCGACTGGGTTTATCTCAATCCCAAACAGCCATGGTGGCATCAATGGCCATTCAATTGCGGGCTGGAATTATTTTGTGAGCTTAGACGCGACAGATTATGTGGAGCTTTTGTGGGAGGCTGACAATACTGCAATCAGCATCCAGGCTTATCCAGCATCGGGTAATTACCCCTCAACGGCATCGCTAATTGCGACAATGAGCTTTGTCTCGAACATCAAATAAATACTGCCATGTACATACCTCTCAAATTACCTCCAGGTGTTTTCCGAAATGGTACTGAATACCAGGCAGCAGGCCGCTGGTATGACGCAAACCTTGTGCGCTGGTATGAAGGGACCTTGAGGCCCATCAATGGGTGGCGTACCAGGTCAAGCTCACAGATGACAGGCTCATGCCGTGGACTCATCACTTGGCGCGACAACAGCGCCAACCGATGGATTGCTGCTGGCACGCATTCCAAGCTCTATGTAATGAATGAGCTTGGAACACTCAAAGACATCACGCCAACAGGCTTTACCACGGGTTACGCCAGCTCAACAGTGCTGACGGGCTATGGATACAATGTCTATGGCAGCTTTGCCTATGGCGTGGCCAGGCCTGACACCGGCACACCCATTGCAGCCACCACCTGGTCCATGGACACATGGGGTGAGTATTTGGTGGCGTGTTCATCATGGGATGGCAAGCTCTACGAGTGGCAATTGGGCTTTTCATCGCCCACACTGGCCGCAGCAATCACCAATGCCCCAGTTAACAACAAGGCAGTCCTGGTCACTCAAGAGCGCATCATCTTTGCGCTTGGCGCTGGTGGCAACCCACGCAAGGTCAAGTGGTGCGACCAGGAAGACAATACCCAATGGACACCAGCAGGCGACAACCTGGCAGGCGACTATGACCTGGCCACACCTGGCTCACTCATCGCTGGCAAGCGTGTGAAGGGTGTGAATCTATTGTTCACCGATGTGGATGTCCACACGGCCCAGTATGTTGGCGCTCCATTCGTTTATGGCTTTGAGAAGGCAGGAAGTGGCTGCGGTCTCATTTCGGCCCAGGCTGTGGCGGCCATTGACACGGCAGCCATTTGGATGAGCAAAGCAGGCTTCTGGATTTATGACGGGTATGTAAAGCCACTGCCAAGCGATGTGGGCGACTACATCTTTGGCAACATCAACTATGCCCAGGCATCCAAGATTTATGCTGTCCACAACAGCAAGTTTGGTGAGATTTGGTGGTTCTACCCAAGCGCATCGAGCAATGAAAATGACAGCTATGTCACTTTCAACTACCGCGAAAACCACTGGAATATTGGCTTGATGGCCAGACTGGCTGGCTCTGACTCTGGCGTGTTTACCTATCCCTTGATGGTCTCAAGCGATGGCTACATCTACGAGCATGAGGTCGGCTATGACTACGGCTCGGCAAGCGTCTATGCTGAGTCTGGCCCAGTGCAATTGGGCAATGGCGACAACATCATGTCTGTCAGGCAAGTCATTCCTGATGAGCAAACCCTGGGTGAGGCTGTGGTGTCATTCAAAACCCGTCTTTATCCGACAGGGTCGCAATCGACATTTGGACCATATACGGCAGCCAATCCGACCAGTGTCCGGTTCTCTGGCCGCCAGGTCAATGTCAAAGTCACTGGTGACACATTGTCTGACTGGCGAATTGGGGTTATGAGATTAGAGGCTGTGCCATCGGGTAAGCGATGAGCGACCAAGAGCATTTGGAAAGATTACGCCACCATGTGGAGGCGGCATTAGAATACTCTGGAGGCACACACAATTTTGAAGATATTGCCGAGATGGTCCAGGATCACAGATTGCAACTGTGGCCAGCCAAAGACTCGGTGGTATTGACAGAGATCATTGTCTATCCCAGGCTAAAGAATTTGCATTATTTTCTGGCTGGTGGCGACCTAGATGAACTCTCAAGGATGAGACCATTGATCGAATCCTGGGGCAAGTCTGTTGGCTGCACCAGGGTGACTTTGGCAGGCCGAAGAGGCTGGCAAAAGACATTTTTGAAAGACGAAGGTTACAGCCCACAGTGGTCTGTACTGGCAAAAGATTTATAGGGGAAAGATTATGGCAACTTCACCGGCACTAGCATGGTCACTGGCCAACGGCATCAGCCAAGAGCAATTTGACAAGAACATTGTTGACGCAATCAAACAAGGCGAGGCTCAAGGCTTGAGCGATGCCCAGTTTGAAAGCCTGATGAATCAATACCAGATCAGCGCTGCTGATGTGGCCCGTGCCACTCAATCAAGCCCTGCGGCTATTCAAGCCCGCATGGAAGCGGCAACGCCCACAACGGCCACTGAGATTGCCTACAACCAGGCAGCCATGGATGAGCTGGCAGCGCGTGAAGCGCAGTGGGCCAAGCAGCAGCAACAAAATGCGACTAATTGGGCAGCGCAGCAGCAGGCCAACACGACCAACTGGGCCGAGCAGCAGCGCTTGAATGAGATCAGGAATCAGCAGCAGATTGCAGCCAATCAAAAGGCTTATGAGGCATACCTGGCCAATCAGCAGAAGTTGGCAGCCGAGCAGGCCGCAAAGACCACAGGCTTTCAGACCAGTGTTGGCACAACGCCATTCGCAAATGCCACCCAAGGCTTTGCTCAGAACTTTCAGAATTACCAGTCAATTGCACCTGGTGCGCAGTACAACCCAGCAGTCACTCCTGGTGGCGCTTCTCCTTACAGCCTGATCATGGGCCAGATGAAGCCCATGGGCAACCCATACGCAGGCGTGGTGGCAGGCACAGCAATGGGTGGCTATAACCCAGCTCTGTACGACCAAATCGCTGCTGCCAATACGGCCAAGACAGTGGCAGAGCAAGCGGCTGCAACGCAAAACAATCAGCAAGAATCAACAGGCATGGCCAAAGGCGGCATGGTCCATGGCGGCCTGATGTTTGGTGGCAACCCTCCAGGTCCTGATGATGGCGCTGTCAACCTTGACCTTGGCGAGTATGTGATCAAGAAGTCTTCAGTCGATAAGTATGGCAAGGGTCTTCTGGACATGATCAATGAAGGCAAAGTGCCTGCCAAGAAAATGAAATCTTTACTGGGATAAGGTGGCAATATGTCAAAAGGTGGAAGCACAACATCAACAAGCTCTATTGATCCACAGATCAAGGAAGCATTCCTAGCCAACTTTCAGCAGGCCCAAGGTGTGGCCGGTGCATTGCCGGTCCAGCAGTTTGCTGGGTACAACCCCATGTACCAGGCAGGCGAGGAGGCTTTGGTCAACACGGGCCTCGCTGGCCCAGGCATCACTGGCACTGACCTGGCAGCTCAAATGGCTGCTTATGGCGGTGTCTATCAGCCTGCACAAATTACAGCGCAGCAGACCAATTTGGGTCTTGGTCAAGGACCAGGAACAATTGGCTCTTACATGAATCCATACACAAGCATGGTGCGTGAAAACGCATTGTCCGACCTGGAGTCTGCAAGACGCGCTGCCATTCAGCAGACTGGTGAGCGTGCAAATGCTGCCCGTGCATTCGGTGGCTCGCGCCAAGGTGTGGCCGAGGCTTTGACAAACCAAGGGTTTGCCAAGCAGGCTGCCACACTTGGCACTCAACTCAATGAGCAAGCATTCAACCAGGCAATGGCCGCACAGCAGGCAGACATTGCACGCAGATCAGCAGCCGACATTGCCAATCAGCAAGCCGGTTTGCAAGGCGCTCAATTGCGTTTGGGCGGTGCAAGCCAGCTCGGTAATTTGGCAGCGCAGCAACAAGCATTGCGTCTTGGTGGCGCTCAAGCTGTCATGGGCGCTGGTGGTGCGCGTCAGGCTTTGGACCAGCAGCAAATGGATGCCATCCGCAACATTGGTTTGCAGCGCCTTGGCATTGTCCAGTCTTCACTTGGTGCGCAGCCTGCAAACCTTGGCATGGTGGCACAGACTCCAAGCTATTCAAACCCAGCATCGAGCGCATTAGGTGGTGCTTTGGCCGGTGGCCAATTGTTTGGACCAATGGGCGCTGTGGCTGGTGGTGTTCTTGGCCTTTTAGGCAGTTAAGGGGTAAGCGATGGCAGACTTTGATTTTGGCGGCCTTTTAGGCAATGCATTTGGCGCTAACTCTGGCAGTGAGCTTGAAAAGCTATTGACAGCCCAACAGCGCCAAAACCTTGGCACTCAGTCTGCACTGTCAGCAGCCGCTGCTTTGCTCCAGGCTGGCGGCCGTAGTCCACAGCGAATCAGCCTTGGTCAAGCTCTTGGATCAGCACTTCAAGCTGGCCAACAGGGATATCAACAGGCAAGAGCTGCATCTTTGCAAGATTTATTGCTTGGCCAAAAATTGCAAGAGGCCAAAAGCGCTCAAGACTTGCAAACTCAATTGGGTGGCATTTTTACCAAACCAACAACTGCATTGAGTCCAGAGCAGCAAGCCTTGGCCATGCCTGGAATGCAAGCAGGCCCAACCATGGCCCGTGCTGAATTGGCCGCCAATATTCCACAGCCAAGCGCTGCCGAAATGAAAGCTGCCCAATATCAGCAAGCAGCAGACCTCTTGGCATCACGGGGTAAGAGTGAAGAGGCCAAGCGCTACCAAGATATGGCCAGAGAATTAAACCCACGAGCTGAAGTTGTTGGCCAGCCATTTGAAGTGACTGATACCACTGGCAAGCCCATCATGGTCCAGCAATTTAAATCTGGTGAAATCAAAACCATGGCAGGCTTTGGTCCAAAGCGCGATGTTGTTTTGCAAAATCTTGGTGGCATGACTGTGGCCATTGATAAGTCAAAACTGACTGGCAATGAGCAATTTGCACAAACAATGACACCAAGCGAAATTGCCAACTTGAAAGTGGCTCAGGGTAACTTGGCCATTTCACAAGCTAATTTTGCCCGTGGTGCGACAGAGATTAGAGAAACCCCAGAAGGTTTTGTCTATGTGCCAAAGACACCTGGTGGTGTTGCCACTCCAGTCATGGGTGCAGGCGGACAACTCAAAGGTGTTTCTGGTGGACAGCCAACAGAGGCCCAATCCAATGCTGCCGGATACGCACAGCGCATGGAGCTGTCAAACAGCATCATTAACAGTTTGCCTGCTGGCTCACAGCCAGGATGGGGAACTCGCACAGCTGAAGCCATTCCTTTGGTGGGTGGTGCAATTGCCCGTAGTGGCCAAAGCGCTGAAACCCAGAAGTTTGATCAGGCTGCGCAAGATTGGATTCGCGCCAAGCTGCGCAAGGAATCAGGCGCTGCCATTGGCAAGGATGAGATGGCCCAGGAATATGCGACATATTTCCCACAAGTGGGCGACAGTGCTGAGAAGTTGGCACAGAAAGCAGAAGCAAGGCGTGTGGCCACATTGGCCATGCAGAAGTCTGCTGGCAAGGCTTATGAGGCTTACACTCCATTGCCATCAGCTCCCGCAGCTGCTGCACCATCAGGCCCAACCACTGAGCGAAAAATGGTGTTTCGTAATGGTCGATTTGAATTTGAGTGAGGCAGTATGAAAAAAATCAACATCGAAGGCATTGGAACAATTGAATTTCCAGCTGTCGCAAGTGATGAGCAGATTGCTGCCTTTATCAATTCGACTGCACCAACAGAGCTTAAAAAGATTGCAGCCACTCAAACGCCAGACACATTAGGTCGCCAGATTGGTTTGGCCACACGGCCCATGGCCCAGGCTGCGCTGACTGCTGGTGGTCTGCTGCCCATGGTGGTAGATCCATTGGTTAATCTAGTCAATTTGGCTGCCGGGACAAAAATCCCAACGCAAACCCAGGCTGTCGAAAAGACTTTGACGGGTATTGGTTTCCCAACACCTAGAACACCTCAAGAGCGAATCATCCAGGATGTGACCACAGCCGGATATGGCACTGGTGGTGTTGCCCGTGTTGCTGGTGAAATGGCTCCAAAGCTGCCTGGCATGGCCTCAGATGTGGCCAAATTCTTTGCACAAAGCCCACAAGCCCAGTCTGCTGCTGCGCTGACAGCATCAGGCGCTGGTGGTTTATTGCGTGAAGGTGGCGCGTCTCCTGGTGCGCAGCTTGGCGGTGCAATGTTGGCAGGCATGGTCGCCCCAGGCGGCCCAAAGCTCACACCAACCCAGAAGATTTTGGAAGCGCCAAGCGCATTGGTTAAGCCATTTACACAAGAAGGCCGAGAAGTCATTGTTGGCAATGTCTTGAACAAACTGGCCACAGATCAACAGCGTGCCATGCAGAACTTGCAGCAGGCCCAGCCTCTTGTCCCAGGTGTGCGTGTCACGACAGCAGCTGGTGCGCGTGATCCTGGCTTGGCTGCTGCTGAGACTGCCATTCGCGCACTGGACCAGTCTGGTGCTTTCCCAAGCGTGCTGTCTGCAAATCAGCAGGCTTTGCTTGAGTCATTCAGAAGACTTGGTGGCCGAGCTGGTGATGCAACAACTCCAGGCTCTATCCCATACGCTGAAGCTAAACGCGCCAGCGTCACAGGCCCAATGCGTGAATCTGCATTTGCCAACAAGCAGCCAGTAAGTGTCGAGCCGATCACAAACGCCATCAGCGGCATCATGTCTAACCCTGCAACGCAGCGCAAGACAGTCGATGAAGCGATGGGCTATGTCAACAGTTTGTTGGCCAAGCGCGTCAATCCTGAGACTGGAACAATTGACCCCATGGCTTTGTACAGTGTCAGAAAAGACATCACAGACGCAATGGCTGGCAAGCTCTCAGGCGACCTGGCTAATTTGCGTTTGGCCAAAGGACAGATGGCTGAATTGCTGCCAGTCATTGACAATGCAATCGAATCTGGCGCTCCAGGCTTTCAGAAGTACATGAAGCAATTTGAGAAGTCATCGAGCGCCATTGACCAAATGCGCTTGCTGCAAGGCATTGAGTCCAAAGTCACAACTGGCCAGCCCAACTTGATGACTGGTGAGCCAGTCCTGGCTGCCAGTGCTTTGCGCAGACAAGTGGCATCAAAGGCCGATGAGATTGGCGCTCAATTGTCACCAGCGGCTCAGACCCGTTTGGATAACATCATCAATGAGATCAATCGTGGCCAGGCTGCAACAGCGCCGGGCGTGAAAGCTCCAGGCTCAAATACTTTCCAAAACATGAGTATGGGCAATTTGATTGGCCGAGTGTTTAGCGAGTCAATGGCTGACAACACTACATTGCGCACCATGACAAGGCCGCTTGACTTTTTGTACAAGTTGCCAGATCAGCAGATTCAACAGCTCCTGGTCGAAGCAATGCTAGACCCTAAGTTGGCTGCAATGATGATGGGCAAAGCCAATGTGATGAAGGTCGATCCACTGGCCAAGTCACTGCGCAAGAAAGCTGAAGAGCTTGGATTTGGCACTGCAATTGGTGCAGGCCAAGAATAATTAGTCACCAAAAAACGCGGCCACCAAAGGGTCGCGTTTGACAACTCGTCTTTTCTGTCTGCGTCTGGCCAGGCCAAAGTCTTTGTCATCGGCTGACATCTTGTCCCGATATTTCCGAATGCGCTCAGAGCCTGGAACTGGACCAGGCGCTTGAGCGTCTTCACCCTCACCCCATGACCACAATGGCCGCCACTGGCCATTTGCATTCACCCTGGTGTAACCAGAGATGTGGACCATGTCTTTGAGGTGCAGCTCAAAAAGAATCCTGGCAGCGCTTCTGCGCACGCAAAAGCACATCTTTGCCAGGTCAAGGTCAGAGAGATTGCTTTTCTTTTTGAGTGCAGCCTCAATGGCAGGGCCTACACGGGGTTTATTGCCTCTAGGCATCACTGGCCTCAGTGCGTGCTTTTAATCGCTCCAGCATCGTTTTGACAACGAATGCACGGGTTTTAAGCTCATCAGGGATGGCGTGTCCAAATGCTTCTGGGTGGACCATGTCATTGACTAGGTCCAGGCAAGCCTCAAGGGCTGGTTGAAGGTCTTGGTTCATGCTGCACCCCATTGGCTGGCCATTGCTTGAGCGATGCCAAGATAGGTTTCACTGCGCAGTTTCCAGCGATCTTCACTTGGCGGCAAATAGTGCAGGCGCTCTCTTTGGTTTCTAGGCAAAAGCATCATTTGTTCTTTCACAACATTGGTTGGTGCTAGGGGGGGGTGTTCTTCAGCCAAAGGCATGTGGCCTTTTGTTCCATGTGGCCAAACATCCATGGCTGGATGGTCTGGTCCGGTTTACGCCACAAGGATGACATCACACAAACAGGATTTTCAATCACGATTCTTGGAATGTCAGCCTTGGCCAGCATCATAAAAAAAGATGCGCTGGCCTGCTGCTGACCAGCCATGCGTTTCTTGGCAAACCATGCAGCACCAGAAACGGCCAGATCAGTGCATGGAGGGTGGGCGATCATCATGTCCCATGGATAGTCCAAGACATCGCGCACATCCCCTTGGTAATGTGGGCCAGGCGCGTCTGTTGGCAGCAGATCGCAGCTCATTGCTTCATGGCCAAGTTTTAAGAATTCATCCCTGACACGACCAGAGTATTCGCAGGCAATAAGAATTCTCACAGCGCACCATCCTTAAACTTCTCAAGTGCTGACACCTCAATGTGGTCCACCAGGCTTTGCAGAAACATGTGTGCAACATCGACATCGGTGTCTGCAATGTATGCGTTATTCAGAGTCATGGACTCTTCTATATCAGGCTCATAAGGAGCGCCATAAGAATCTGTCGATCCTTTTTCGGCTGGGCTGTATTCCAGGAAGCAGACCAGGTCGACATCTTCAATGCAGCAATTGAACTGGAACAAGTCTTTTGGGCAGTTAGGTGTGCGGCTGTAAGTCATGTTTTACCCGCGCCAAGCTAACATCACGCCAATGCCACCAAAGATGATGATGGCCAAGGTCCATTCGATCAGGGCTGTAATGATTTTCTGTTTCATCGGTTTCTTTCGTTTAAGTTGAATAGGCGTAACCATTGTGGACAGAATTAAATATTCTGTAAAGAATTATTTTTATCTGTTGTTTTTATACATATACCGCAATTAGAATGCGCCCATGGAATCAATTCATACTATCAGGGCAAGGGCCAAGGCTCACAAGATAACCATGGCTGCGGTGTGCCAGGAGGCTGGTATCCAGCAGTCCCAGGTCAGCCGGTGGCTGTCTGGAACTGTGGAGCCACTCTGGACTTCAGTCAATCAATTGAACATTGCGCTCAATAAATTGATTCAAGAATCACCAGTCACTGTCGACTGATTCAGCAGCTGCTGGAGCTTTGCCAGCACTGATGCCAAAGTCACTGGCAGCACTTGGCTTTGCACCACCCAATGAATCGCCCTTGGCTAAGAGCATGATGTTGTTGAGGCCATACGACACACCCTTATTGCCAGCCTGGTCATATGCATAAGCATTTAAAGACACGCGGCCAAAATCGCCAGAGACAATGTCCTGGCTGCCAATGATGTCGTGGCCATGCATGTCCACAGCGCCAGGCTTTGCCGTTGACTTGGTGTTGAAAAAGTAGTGGCCTGCATACTCTGGACCCAGTGGTGAACCATCAGACTTGGTCTCGGTGTCGCCATCACGCAAGGGATTGCGCACAGTCTTTGGAATCTTGTCTCCAAACTTGGCAGTCAATGCAGCCTTGGCTGCCGCTTTCAATTGGTTGACAGTTTCGGTGTCTGTCTTTGGGACCAGCACCTGGGTGGAGAACTCTTCTTTGCCGTTCATCTCATTCTTGCGAGCAGTCAAAGCTGAGAAATAAGAGAAGCGGACTTTGCCGGTTACGACTCTGGTTGACATGGTTTTTCCTTTTAAGGTTTACAGGGTTTTAACGATTTAATCGTTTTCTGCGTTTGCAGAAATTGCACTTTAGCACAAATCGTATATGATGCACACAAATTAAACGAAGGAAACGATCATGAAGTTATTCCCCCATCAGCAAGAAGCCAAGCTCTTTTTGCTGTCCAGGCGAAGGGCCATCCTGGCCGACCAGCCCCGTGTTGGCAAGACGCTACCCACAGCGGCAGCAGCCCTTGAAAACCTCCCAGCCCTCATCGTCTGCCCAGCCATTGCAAAGACAGTCTGGGAGGCGGCTTTCAACAAGCTGGCCCCCAATGTCTCGGTGCATGTGGTAAACGGCAAGAAAGACGCTGGCCAGCCAAACAGTGCTGATGTGACCATCATCAATTACGATGTGCTGCAATATGGTGTTACGCAAGTGGACAAATATAACGCCCTAGTCTTGGATGAGTGCCATAGGATTAAGAATCCAAAAGCTGCCAGGACAAAGGCTGCAATGCTGGCCATGAAAAAGATCGATTGCGTTTATGCGCTCAGTGGCACGCCCATCCCAAACAGGCCCATCGAGCTGTGGCCAATCCTCCATGGCCTGGGCATTTACCGGGGCGGCTGGTTTGACTTTGCCGCCAGGTACGCAAAGATGTGGTCAGCCCCCTGGGGCTTGGACACATCAGGCGCGTCAAATCTGCCAGAACTCAAAGCCATGATGAAGCCCCATGTGCTGCGCAGAAAGAAAGAAGACATCTTCAAGGACTACAAAGAGCCGCAAGTGTCACTCATCACCTTTGATCTGCCAAATGACAAGCGTGAGCAGTCTTTTGATGCCGATGCCCTGGTGGCCAATCCAAACGCGCTCATGGCCTTTGAAGGCTTGGCCGAGATCATGCGCGAAGCTGGCATGCGCAAGGTCCAATATGCAGCCGACTTCATCGATGACTTGCTCCAGGCCAACGAGCCAGTGGTGGTCTTTGCGCACCACAAGGATGTGGTCCAGGCTTTGCAAGATGAACTCAAAACCCACAAGCCAGTGATCGTGGTGGGTGACACCACACGATTGAAGCGCGACATGGCCATTGAGGCTTTCCAAGCCGGCAAGACCAAATGCATCATCGGCAACATTGCCGCAATGTCTGAAGGCGTGGACCTCAGTGCTGCCGACACCATTGTCTTTGTCGAATGCACCTGGTCCACATCGGCACTGGAGCAGGCGTCAAGCCGGGTTGAGAACATCACCAAAAATGGCATTGCACCAGTGATCTACATTCTGACCATCAAGGCATCCCTGGACCACAATGTCCTGGCTAAGGTGTTGAAAAAACTCAATGTCGTGAATCAAATTATTTAACCAACCGGAGAAACCATGCAACATCAAACCCGCAAACACGCCAGGCTTTCAGCCTCACGCACAGACCGCTTCATGCAATGCCCAGGCAGCTATCGCCTGGAGTCACTCATGCCCTATGAGCCGGCAGGCGAGGCCGCTGCCATTGGCACAGCGATCCATGAGCTGTCAGAGATCATTCTGTCTGGCCAGCAAGTCCCTGCCAACACTGACAAGGACCATGTGGCAATGGCCCAAGCCTATGCAGACTTTGTCAACACTCTGGTCGAGAATCCGCGCAAAAAGCTGATTGAGGTCAACCTGGATGAAGGTCTCAAATCCCTGCACCCAGCGCTAGGCGGCACGGCTGACGCTGTCCTGGTCGATGGCGACCACTTGCATGTCGTTGACCTCAAGACTGGCCGTGTGGCTGTTGACGCAACTGACAACAAGCAGCTGCTGACCTATGCATTGGGCGCCATGAGGCAATTCAAAGCGCCCGAGCGCATCACTTGCACCATGCACATATTCCAGCCCCGTGTCGGCCACAGCAAGTGGACTGTCACTGGCCAGGATTTAATTGACCATGGCAACAAGCTCAAAGCCGCAGCCGAGCTGGCACTGACAAGCGATGCACCCACAAGCCCATCTCCCGATGCCTGCCGGTATTGCAAGGCCAAGACCATTTGCCCAAGCATGCGCGAGAAGGTCCAGGAAGCCGCCAGGAGCGACTTCAAGCCTGACACCACTGTCACACCAGAGATGCTAGACAACGCTGCCCTGGTGGCCGCATGGGCCGATGCAGTGCAGTCTGCTGCCAAAGAGCAATTGACCAATGGCCAAGCAATCACTGGCTGGACCATGCGTGCAGGCCGCAAGACCAAATTCTGGAAAGACGAGGCCATGGTGCGCGAAGCATTCAAAGACAACAAAGATGCCTGGGAACTTAAAAGCCCCAGCGCTGTCTTAAAACTTGGTGTCGAAGTGAGCGAAGACCTGGTCGGTGAGAAGAGTGCTGCACCAAGCCTGGCAAGGAGCAAAGAATGAACTTCAACCAAGGAAAAGTTATTGATGGATTGATTGAAGACCTACTAAGCACCATCCACAAATACGATGATTCTTTGTACATGGCCACAGTCATTGGTGCATTGGAATTTGTCAAGCTCCAATTGATCGAAGAAAGCAAGGAGCATGATGATGACGCAGACTGAAGCATTACGCCT
>Ga0208546_1000136_pt1 | contig 35398 bp, 48 predicted proteins | sample DEB19_08_DNA_4_FD_184528 | JGI IMG/M metagenome (GOLD analysis project Ga0208546, IMG submission 184528) | Aqueous microbial communities from the Delaware River and Bay under freshwater to marine salinity gradient to study organic matter... | ecosystem: Environmental > Aquatic > Marine > Coastal...
AATTGAAGTTGATATTGCTAGCAAATATACCGCTACAATAGGCGAGCAACCAAAATGGCACAGAAGCAAGGTAACAATAACAATATAGGGCTAGCAAGTCCTCGCGCGTAGGTAAATCCTCGCGCACGAAAGGAGCAACAAATGACGGACAGAGAACAATTAGAAAAAGACGCATTGAGTGCGTGTAGTGCGGACATCTACTACGACCTTGCGGACACGATAGACAGCGTAACGGACAACGAACTATATGAAATTATCAAGGCGGACGGCGATTATAAAAAAGAATTAAAAATAAGTGAAAGGAGTAAATAATGACAATACTACAAGAAAAGATTAGCAATAAACACAATGATAGCTTATGGTATGACGGAGTAATAGCAACTAACGGACAATATGAGCTTGTAGCAACGGGTCTGATAAAGGTTACTTATGAAAAGGGCAACGATTACGGAGTTTGGAACGGGTTTAAGAGTTATGACGACTTTCCTGAAATAAATGACGATAAGGATTTAGAACAAATATACAATAGTGAAAATGGTTTTGAGATTATCAACAATAATTGGTTTGAAATACTTGATAAAGATGGGGCAAGTGTAGCAGATATTTATGGTAATTATGACGAAGCAATAGAAGCATTAAAGGAGATTAAATAATGAATTGGCTAGAGGAATTAAAATACTATCACGAGTTTATGGGGTGGAACTATGACTCTGATATATCGGGCATAAAAACACAAGCCGAAGCTAAACAACGACTCATAGAGGATTTAGATTTTATAATCGGAACAAATGGATATGGCGAATTATTCATAAGTGAAAAAGAATTATGTAAAAAGTTAGGAATAAAGGAGGTATAAATGAAATACGCAATAGTAAATGTTAATTTAGAAATACCTGTGCCAGACGACGCAACGGACGAGCAAGCACAAGACATAGCAGATAACTATGAATTGCCAAAAGAATATGTGAGTGAAAGTTATGAGTTTATAAAAGTGGTAAATGAAAAGAGTTATTAAGTTATAAACACAATAAGCCCTGTAAGCGATTATAGGGCTTTATTGTTTGTAATAGCACCTAGATATATATTTATAAAATAAATGCGTTAGACGGCCTCTCAAGAATTATGAGAACGATAGTTATCGTCCATATCACGAGCAGATAGGCCAATGAATTGCATAAAGTCTGTTATGTAGTCGTCTGTTATGGGCGTTTTATGCAGTTTAGGGAGCTTTTGGGGCTTAGGAGTCTTTAGAAAAGTTATTGACCACTCTTTTATGGCCTTGTCGGCGATGTCTAAGTCCCGTTTGTAGCATAACTCGGCTAGGCGGTCTTTTAAGTCGTCCGGTAGGTCGTCGAACCAAGCGTTGAGCGAATATATAATCATAGGTGTATTATAACAAATATAAAAAGGAGGGTGAAACAGTGAAAAGGGTGTTCGTATATTTACAACACGACAACAATAAACCAATTAAAATAGAGGTAAAAGATATGGACAAGTTAAGGGGGTATCTTGAAGCTGGTAGGGTAAAGATTAAAGAGAAGTGGTATAACATTATCACCGAGGATATTGAAGTTATGCTGGACTGGTGGGATGAGCCTGCCAAACCTAAAATGAATAAGTCCTCGCGCGTGAGTGTTGACATACCGACCGACCCTTACTCATCGGAGAGTCGTGTGAACAATGAAGAAGTCTGGACTGAGTATAAGAAGTTAAAAGAAAAGGTGAAACATCTAAAGAATACTGGAGTATGGTTAGACTAGTAGTAAATATTAAACTTAGCTAATTGTTTTTCGCTAGGTTTGCGATTTACGTTTTTAAGAGTCAAGCAAAACTCTGCTATTTTGAATATAATTTTATGATTTTGTTCTATCATTTTTAAGGCATATTTGTCCTTCTTCATATACTTGTATGCGTGATAGCTTTTTATGTAGCTATTGACTGATGTTTTGTCAGCATATCCACTACCATTAAAAGCAACCATTGAATGATATAACCAATCTTTACCACTAGTATTCCGCTTCATATATTCTCCTTAAAGGGGCAATAGTTCCCCCCTTACATTAAAGTAAGTTAAATAATTTATTAAATGTTTTAATATCAAGGGCTAAGATAGTGGATTATAGACCCCAGGCCTTGCATTACATCTACCACTAAATTGCTTTACGCTGTTCCATTTCAAGGACGGTTACGACTAGTCGAGCTTCTGGGTTGCCACTGGTTCGGGTTACGCACCAGGCTTCATACTTGATATTGTCAACGATACTTGGACTATTCGGGATAGCTTATTCATTTCACTCTCCCTACTCCGAACAGGTATGGCCTCACGGTTTCATACAAGTAATTAAAAAAGGTCTTGATTATGCTTTAGACCTAGGTTATAATTTCTATGTAAGAAAGTGTCTACTCCCAGGTCAGGCACTTTTTTATTTACTTAAGTAGAACATATCACACACAATAAATAATTGTCAAATAGAAACACCCCCGAGATTAAAACAAGGAGTCTGGGGGTGTTCTTGTATCTAGGACAAAGAGCAAGCCTAGATACCAGGGTAACTGACTACGAAAGGAGTTGTCAGCCCTCATATACTAGCAAATTATGGGTATAATTTCAAGTCAATAAATTAACATTAAAACTATTGACAACACCCAAAGGGTTGTGCTATACTACCTATGTAATTAAGGGTAACAAAAAGGAGGTTCAGTGGAAAACATATTAAAACTAATTTTATGGTATCGTTGCGGACTTGTGTCAGAGCGTGAGTTTCTAAACGCTATAAACAAAATAGACGCAATGCAAATACCATACAGCAAAGACTACAAGGAGCTTACAAATGTTAGATGACAGCGAAAAAATATTAGAATATGCCGAGCAAGTATCATTACAACTCAAGGACATATTCATTAGCGGTGAATTAGATAAAACCAAACTACTAGACGCTTTAGGCACTATGGGTCGTATCGTGTCCCGAGCTTATGCGATTAATCACAAGTTAGTCAAAGAACAGCAAGCACAAATAGACGAGTATGAAAAAGACCTCAAGCGTAAGTTTGACGAACACGACTGCGCTAATGACGACGGTTGTGCAATATGCGAGGAATACTACTACTCAAAGGGTTGGGACGGCCTTGCACACTTTGCAGGCAGAAAGGGAAAAGATGATAGCATCAACGCTTAATGAAAATGTCACCCGTGAAGTGTATCAGGCACTACGCAAAGCCAACACCGAGCGTGAGTTATCACACCAACGCAGTGGTAAGTTATCAGCAGGACGCCTTGGCAAACCTTTACTAGAACAAATCCTATACGTAATCGGTGTACCTAAAAAACCTATTGAGGATTATGCACTAGGATTATTCCGTAGGGGTGAGAATGTCGAGGAAACTATCATTGACCTACTTAGCCCAAACGAAACCCAAGTCGAAGTAGAATACCGCAATGTCGTAGGTTTTATTGACGCCGTGCGTAATGGTATGCCATACGAAGTCAAGTCAATCAAAAACTCACAAGTAAAATACATTGACCCACAGAATACCAAAAAGACCAGACAGACCGGTGAACTACTACCAGAATATACTGGCCCAAAGTATGCCCACGTCTTACAAGCTACGCTTTACGGCCTAGCCACTAAGTCTGAGTATGTCACCGTGTTGTATGTGGCCGCCGATGACTTGAGAACATATCCACACGTCATTGAAACCAAGACGATGGCAGGCGAAGTAGAACGAATCATTGACGAGTTCAATGCCCAACTCAAACTTAAGACATTACCTAAATGGGAAGCCCGTGAGGACTGGCAAGAAAAGTATCCACAATACTCAGATTATCCTGATTGGATATCACTTGACCCAGAAACAGCTATGCAGAAACTAAAACAAGAATACCCGGAAGCATATAAGAACTTAAGAAAGGAGGGCAAATGATTACATTTATATACCTAGTAAGTGCGTTCTTTGGAGCAATCGCATTTGGATTTTGGACATTGATACTCGTACTTATACTAGACTTTGTATTGATGATATTTTTATCAGGGTTAGATAATTAATAAGGTAATAAAGAAAGAGGAAATTATGCCAGGAACAAGAGAAGGTGGCCTAAAGGCCGCAGCAACAAACAAACAACGATACGGTGACGCCTTTTACCAAGGAATAGGTAAAGTCGGTGGTACCAAGTCACGAGGCGGTGGATTCGCCAAAGACCCGGAACTAGCCAGAGAAGCTGGTCGCAAGGGTGGCAAGATATCACGCCGTGGTAAATCAACTAAACCAAGGGAGGTAATAGTCAGATGAACGATTACGAAACAATCTTTGATATATTTATTAACGAAGGTTACCCACAGGACATGGCCGAGATACTAACCGAACAGCAACTTGAATACGAAAGGACAAGCAATGAGTGATTTTACAAAACTAAGTAGCCTAGTCAATGGCACGTTCACAATACAAAAAGTCAACGGTTACAAGTGGAAGATGTGGGACAACACACAGAAAAAGATGTTGGTGTCTGACGTATGGCAAAAAGATTACCGCAAGGTATATTCAGTTGAAACCGACAAAGGCCTACTAGACTTATCCGCCAACCAAGTTGGTGTGTTACTTGAAACAGTTATTCGTAACGGTGTAGCCGACATTAACGGCACAACCTTTCAAGTAAAGTCTAACGGCAAGACCGGTATGGACATCAGATACTTCTTTAATGTAGTGCGTGACCACAAGACTGCTGAGAAACCAGCTGAAAAGCCAGCAGAGGCCGCACAAGACGCTTTTGATGACTTTGTACCAGATACTATTAACTTGGATGACATACCCTTTTAGGAGGTTTTAATGGACTTAGAAGTAGCAATCAAAGGTATCTATGATGTCAGGGAACGTATCCATAAGTTTGATATGTGGAACGACCCGGTAGCGCTAAGTGATGCGATGACCAAACTATCCGTATATAACGCATACCTAGCCGACTTCAAAGCACCACTACACAAAGAAGCTACTGAAAAAGCCTATACGGTGTATCAAGAAGTCAAACAGTCTGGCAATACGGCTAGCCAGGCAGAGATGATGAGCCGAGGGGAATCAGTAAACGAAAGGGAGGTGTACGAAAAAGTATTAAACGTGTATAACGCTACCGACAAGCTGATAAGCGTATTGCAATCACGAGTCAAAGTGGCAGAAAATCAACTAAGGAGAGAGGGAAACTTATGAACAAAAAAACATTAGGCGGTATCAAATCCGCACAAACAATTAAAGAACGTTATGGTGATTATTTCTTAGCCGATATGGGACGCAAAGGCGGCCAAATCAGCAGAGGCGGTGGAGTCACCGGTAACAGCGAGCGAGCTAAAGAACTTGGCCGACTTGGTGGACTAAAGCGTGCAGAAAATTATAGACTTAAAAAATTAGAAGAATTAAAAGGAGAATAAAATGAGATTAGCAGTTTTAATAACAAATTACATTTGTGCAGTAATTCTAGGATTCAGTTTTATTGGTTTAGGTTCAACAACAACTGAAGACCCTTGGTTAACAATTATTGGTTTAATTACATTTGGACCAGCAGTAATACTAAGTTTGGTATTCGCTCACAGCTTAAGAGATAAAAAATAATAAGTAGGAGGGATTATGGTAATTGACAAATCAACACCAACACAAGTAATGGATATATGGCAACCAAGATGGAAAGATAGGGTGGCACTAATCGCTAAATACAAAGTAGGAACACATAATGTCATTACCTTTTCCAAAACTAAATCATTACCGGGCGAGTATTACATTAGCGGCGAAGCAATCAAACAATATCCCATAGATAACAATGGTAAGTTAGATTGTTACGCAGTGCCACTCGACGCATTAGAAAAATTAGAAAGAAAATAATTAAGAGGAGGGTGAATGGAATCATTTAACGCAGCAGTATATGAGAAGTTAAACAACGTGGCCGAGGTTGTGATTCGTAAACAGCACGATTACGGTCAAGGTAACATTCTTAACGCTCCAATAGATTCACGATTGGCAGTTCTAGTCCGACTTAACGATAAGTTGGCTAGGGCTGCTAATTTGATTGAACAGGGCAAAGAACCAAACAACGAAAGCTTACACGATACCTTTCAGGACATCGTAGGCTACGGAACAATATTACTAATGTTAGAGGACGACAGCTTCAGACTGCCGTTGTTGGAGGACAAATGAAATACTTATACGCAATAGCGATAGGACTCATATTCTTAGGCGTTGCTTTAGTTGGGGTGATGTTTCAGAATCTTAACGAGTTAGCTGATTACAAGCGATGCTACAACGAGCCAATTACCGAGCTTAGTCAACACTGCAAGGACTTACTCGATGGCAAGTAAGAACACCCAGTTTCATAACAAAAAAGACAACATTACCGTTAAATGGGTAAAGCGTGCCCAAATGTGGTGTCGGACAATTATCAAGGACAATAAGCAAACACAGGAGTGGTACAGTGAAAAGCCTAAGATATCCACGATTGAAGAAGATACGAATACGGAAGCGTAAAATAGAAGTCAGTCCATTTGTAGTGAATCTCAGTCCAGAGATAGCCAAGTGGGACAAATTAAATAAAACATTACTAAGGAGGGTAAAATGAATTTTTGGGTAATATTCCTAATAACATTCTGCATAGGCGCAATCATTGGTTTTTTAATACGAGATAAACAATAATGCCTGTAAAAAAAGCCAAGGGTGACAAAGCCAAATGCGATGAACTATACAGCCTGATAATTCGTAGTGAAGGACAATGTCTAAGATGTGGCGCACGTTGTGAATGCCCACAATTTCCAAAGAAACACATTAGGGGGTGTCCTTTGACTACATCACACATCGTAGGTAGGCGATACTCAGCTACCCGTACGGCTGAGGACAACAGTCAATGCCTCTGTTTCTCGTGTCACTATTACTTTGAAAACTGGCCCAAGGAATTCAGCCGGTGGATTACTAAGACCATTGGCGTAGAACGCTACGAGGAACTTAAACGGCAAGCTGAAACAGTTACCAAAGTAGATTGGACCGCCGAGCGTGAACGTCTGCAACAGGTATGGGATGACATATTGACAAACGCATAGTGGTTATGCTACAATATATACATAATTAAACAAGGAACAAAGAGTATGAAAAAGAACATCATTATAGGAATATGTGTAGTCGTATTGGCTGCCATAGCTTATTTGATAAGCGTTACATCGTATCGGTTTGGTTATGCCAATGGCACAAAGAATCAAATTATCTGTCAAGCCTCTGAGTCACAGGAGTCTTTGAAGCAATTATGCGTACGATAAATAACGAGGGGTTAAAATTATATTACTGGAATACTCGTGGTCATGCCGGTGCGTCGCACAACAAGGCATCAGAACATCGGTATTTTGGTAAGAGCATTAAAAAGGAACGTACACCTATAAGTACAAACAAATGGCTCCTAATTGGAGCAACGGTCGTTACAGCGGCCATCGTCGGTCTTTTCTTTTTAGCAACCAAGGCAAACAGCGATGTTAAACAACTTAATGGAACTGCCAGCCAACTGCGAAAAGAATTGCAAAACAAACAACAAAACGTAGATGAGTTAAAAAAGACTCAGGAAGAACTACGACAGAATGTTGAAAAACAAATAGAGGACCTCAACAAACGTGTTGATGCACGCAAACCTAGGGTAATACCTGGTGTAGCAGTTGCAGTAGCTGCGAATGTTGATGGTACTAAAGCGGATTGGATGCGAGCTGCTGGCATTCCAGAAGATTTGTGGGGCTGTGTTGATGCACTTGTCACTAGAGAATCTGGCTGGAGGGTGAATGCCACTAATCGTTCCAGTGGTGCCTATGGTCTTCCACAGTCACTACCAGGAACCAAAATGGCCTCAGCAGGCGCTGATTGGCAAACCAATCCAGTCACACAATTAAGGTGGATGACTGGTTATGTCAATGCCCGTTACGGTGGGTTTTGTCAGGCCAATTCGTTCCAGTTACGAAATAACTGGTACTAAAATAAGGTAAAATAGAAATGTCGAAAGAAGCACCTTCTCAAAATAAGAGGGTGCTTCTGTTTGTCCAAAGGAGGGCAATATGAACACCAAGCAAGTAAACGAGTACATCAAGGACAACTACCAAACGTTGTCTGACGGTGAAATCGCTGCCAACCTGTCGGCTATGGGTTACGAAATTAACTCGGAGTCGGTACGTAAAAGGCGAAACAGCATGAAGTTGGCTAAGACCGGTGGCGGTGGTCCGACATCACTTACCAAGGAAGCAGCCGAACGGCTTGGTAGGCTCAACGAACTTCTGACACGTTCAGGAATCGACCCTGCCGATATCGGTGAAGTCAAGCAGATTCGTGTCAACGAGTGGCAGTCAATGTCCAAGGACGCTGACGGAGAGCCTGTTATTACCGATTTGAGGGGTGCCAGCATCGTTTTGAGCCCTCAGTGGGCCCAAGACCCCGAACTACCCCTAATTCGGCCTGCAAAGCCTGTACGAGTGTCTAATCCAGTGTCTAAGAACAAGCAGCCCGTCAAGAACTGTGCGGTCATTTTCCCTGACCAGCAGATTCCTTTCCACGATGAGCGTGCCATTGATATCGCACTGCAGATACTTAGGGATGTGAATCCTTCCCAGATTATCAACCTGGGGGATATGATTGACTTCCCTAGCTACTCACGCTTTGAGCAAGAGCTTCGGTTCCAGCAGACCACGCAGCTTTCGATTGACCTTGCACACCAGCACTTGGCACAACAGCGAGCAGCCGCTCCGAATGCCAAGATTGTTGTTTTGGAAGGTAATCACGACCGCAGGTTGCAGAAGTCTGTTACCCAGTACCACATGGACCTGTTCAAGCTCCGTAGGGCTAACGCCCCTGAGTCTTGGCCTGTCCTTAGTCTGCCGTTCCTATTGTGTCTGGATGAGCTTGGTGTAGAATACATTCCTGGATACCCTGCTGGGGAGTATTACGTTCAGGATTACATCAAGTGCATTCACGGTCGCAGGACTGGACAACGTGGTACCGTGGCAAAGCGAGTCGTAGATGATGAGCGAGTCACTACCGTTACAGGACACACTCACCGCTTTGAGATGGTCGGAAAGTCCACTAATACCCGACAGGGTAAGAAGGACAATTACGCACTGACACTCGGTTGTCTGTGTCGCACCGATGGAACTGTGCCAGGCTACAACAGCTCGACCGACCACGATGGCAACCCCATCCTGCGTCATGAAGACTGGCAACAGATGATTGGTGTGTTTTACTGGGACAGCTCCGGTCTGCCTTTCGAGTTCCACCCTGTGTTTATTTGGGACATGGACAAGAAGGGTGGCAAGAAGCAAGCCCTCTTTAATGGCAAGCGTTACACAGCCTGAGCATGCTGTCAAACTGCTCAATTACCGGGCTGTAGTGTAGCGAACACGCCCAGGCTATCTGTGCATAGTTGGCAGTGCCGACTAAGCTATCATGAAGTCTAGGGAGAAGGCAGTTCAACTCTGCCCAGCTCGACCAACGCACCTTTAAAGGAGAGGTATGGGACGTAACAGACACCATGTATGGTGGCCTCGAAAGGATTACAAAAGTGAGGTGGAAAAGAAATTTCGGAACCTTCCGTGTAACATCCTTTGGATTGACGAAATGGCTCATCGCCTTTTGCATATTTACACTGAGCCTCCTCGTAAGCCAAAGGTCTCGGATATGTGGCAGGCTATCAATCTTCACAAGAAGGGACTATGTTCCTGTAATCGATGAATGGAGTGTGATGGATGAGCAGAATCGTATCAAGTGTCGAAACTGTGGCGAGTGGGTGTATTACACTCCTGCAAACACTGTCATATACTGGTGGCCAGATTATCTGTGGTATTCTATCGCCCAAACAGTCTGCGACCACTGCGAATACCGCCAAGCATGTTTCCTACTTGATAATCTTGAATGGGAACTCAACTGGGCTGTCGCCAACGAGCTTGGATTCATTGAAATGGAGGGACTTCCTCACCAAGAGGTACTTGACGCCTTCAAAGAGTTCTTTCCGAACTTCGTAACATATCATGAGCTTTCAGATAATGAACAGGCTTGGGTAGATTACTTCGCTTATCTTATGGATTATGTTCCACAGGATGAGTGGTTTAACCCCTGACTTCGGTCGGGGGTTTTTATATACTCAAAAAGCCCCAGTGAGGCGGGGCTTTTAAAGTCTGAAAATTCAGAAAATTGAGAGTTCAGAAAGGGTTGTGTAAAACAATAGGAGCTCACTAAAAGTGCACGGTTATATTAACACAACTTGTGCTTATTGGCAAGCCTGACAATCCTCTAGGTTATCGGGATTAATAGGACAAACTCCACTCAAAAAATCTTCAGTTTTTTCTTCTATTTTTTCATTCATTGTTTTGATACACCTGCTCGAAGTGCCCCCAAACCAAGTGCAGCAAGTACAATGTTTACGTATTCAACATAGCTTGCATCTACGTAACCTAATTGCACTAACGTATTAAATACGATAGCTACAACAATAACAATGTAAGTTTTTTTGCCTTGTAGGAAGTTAATAAGTTGTTTCATTATTTCTTTCCTTTCTTGGCTAGATTCTTCCACATAGCAGCAGCAGCAATTCTGCGACCTTTCATACCACCGCCGGCAGCGGCAGCAACTTTAGCAAATGATTTGCCTTTTTTACCAATATCTTTACCAGCAACAGCCTTTTTCACGACTGCGCTTCTTGATTTTGCGCTCATACCAGCAGATGGTTTACGAGCAGCTTTACGCATTGCCATAACATTCCTCCTATAATTATTTATATATTTAATTATACTACTTTGTGAAACCGAGTCTTTGAATAAACCATTTAAGTAGCTTGCCAAGTGCGTTCAAATTAGATGAGTCTTCACCCATTGCTGCAAGCTGTGCCTCTAAGTCAGCACATTTCTTTTTAAGAGCGGTGTTCTCTACCATTAATGCATTAACCTTAGCGTTTAGCTCTGTGACCTGCTGTTGTAGGCTAGGAGCGGTTTTTATAGCGGCATCGGTGCCTTGCCACTCTGGAGCACTACGGAGTCGTTTAAGGGCCTCTCCTGCGCTCAAACCATTCCACTGGCTAGCAGCAGTATCACTTTCTGCTTCTCGATGCAGTCCAGTTCTATATAATTCTTTTCCACTATTTGTATCCATGATATCTCCTCCTGAAGGTGTGGGCTGTGGAGGGGCAGGTGGATTTAATTGTCCGCCCTTCGGTATGGCCCAACCTATTACATTATTATAATCGTATGCCTTAACGTGCATCCCAGAACTGTATGGGTCATTCTGTTGATACGCATTGAAATTATTGACATTGGCTGTTACCACAACGCCTGTGTGTCCCCAGCCACCACCAACATTACCGTTCCACACCATGATAGCCCCTCTGGGTGGCACACCAGTTGGTGTGTTGCGTACCCAATCAAAGGCGTCTGTTCTGGTACCAAACATATCTTTAGCACCTGCTACTGGGAATGCAGGACAACCCCCTATGCCAAGTTCAACATTGGTGTAACTCTGCACACCGGCCACACATTGGCCCATTATTCCACCGCAAGAGTTTATACGCTGACCATTAGTCCGAGCATAAAATCTATCAACGACATCAGCCATTACCTACTCCTAAGAAATTCTATTATTAAAAAAGTTACAATTGCTGTTGATACTGATGCAATTATAGGGTTAATTGCGTTATAAAAAGTTTTGCGTTTAAGCTCGTGATACACATCTGATTTGAAATCTTCAAACTCGTCTTTAGTAACGTAATTCTTGCTCATAACGTCAAGTTTCCGCTCAATCTGTTCTAAGCGGTAGAGTACTAAGTCGTAGTTTTCTTTCTTAACAGCCGGCATTACACCAACTCCACTAATAAGTACAAACCATATCTAGGTGATATATTATTACCATTGACACTAACCGTACCTCCACCAGCCGTTGCTTCAGCACGAACCTGGTATGTATGATTGCCAGATGAAACATATCTAACAATAGAAGGATTTACAGTAGTAACCCATCCACCTGTAGCATTTAAGGGTGCTCTTTCTGCAATTATTTCTGAACTATCTTCATAAATAAACGCTGTACCTAAGTTAGCAACACTACCAGTCATTCCTACTTTGGCAGTTACTTTAATTTGAGCATTAGTTGGGACATATACTGTAGCTTTTAATCCTAAGACGTCAGTTACACCACTTATAGAACCTTGCCCAGCTAAAAGATAAACTTGAGCAAGTACATTACTGAAATATGGCAATCCATAAGGATTTGCACCAACTGCATAATATACATTAGACACGCCGCCAGATGTAGGTATCATTGAAGTATCAGGTACTCTTACATTTACAGTAGTATTGGTTGAGAATGTTACTGTATTTATTTCAGCATATTCTTGAAGTCCAGCACTTACGGCATTAGCAAATGGACTATCTGTTGCTGTTGCTACTGCACTATTATTAGCAGTTAGATTATTAGCATTTGTGGTGTTAAGGTCGGTTATTGCTCCATCAAATGAGTAAGCAGATACCAACGTAGATTCAGAACCTGAAAGTGTTTGAGAAGCATAACTTCTTATTGTAGATGCCGATAATACTGAACTAAATAATGCAACTTGAGCAATTTTTCCATCAAATGGATATGTTCCAGTAGATTGAGCTCCAACAGTTAATGACCCTGTAGGAGTAGCAAATGCTGAGTTAGCATTATTAGTATAAATTGAAGGCACTTCAATTCCATCGATATAAACTTTTCCTGAAGTTCCAGACATATCTATTGAAGCAGCTACGTGAGTCCATTTGTTAAGTGGCACAGTCGCATAAGATGTTACCAAGTCATCTGCTGCTCTAGCTCCACCTAAAATTACCTGACCATTACTATTAATATAAAAGTTCCATCCATCAGTAGAGCCATTAGCTCTTGCTATAATTATTTGAACTCCACCAGTATAACTTTCTAATTTTATCCAAGCCATACAAGTTATATCATCTGTCTGAGCAGCTCCAGTTGGTGAAGATTTTGAGTAGTATTGTGTACTTCCTGATTCTAAATCAGTACATCTATATGGAGCAGCAACTGTACGTTGAAGTCTAATTTTCATTCCTGGAGATAATGTATTAGATATATCTACAGAGTTAAAAACTAAGTCGTAATTTCTATTGCCATTGTAAGTGACAGTGTTGGGCGTATTAGCAAGACCAGTCCATCCTTCAGCACCACTTTTCATCTTGGTAGCAGGAATAGAGTTATCAGCTATTTTGGTACCATCAATAGCTGCATCTGATTTGATGTTGGCGTTATCTAGGTTACCGTTAATAACTGTGGATAATGTATTAAAAGGTGTATTGACGTCTGCCGCGTCAACTGTTTCACCGTCGTTTGGTAGTGTTAGGCTTATTAATCCCATAATTTAATTATACCCTATGGTTAGAAGTTAAATCTTGTGTCAGTTCCAACTGAACTTGTATCGGCTGTTGATAAGAAGTTCCTTAAAGCTCTGAATTTAATTGCAGCTTGTTCTGGTGAATCAGTTACAGTTGGTACAAGGTTTAATGCACGTTGTATATCTTGGTCGGTAAGAACACCAGATTCACCTAGCGCTTTAGATAGCTGAGCAACAGCACCTTGTCTTAAATCTTGGAAAGCCCTTACTCTAGGTTGTAAAGTTCCACCTACAACAGGTAAAGAAGCTAATCCAGCAGGTAATGCGCCAGCTAATCCTTGTGGTCCACCAGCAGCAGTTAATTGTGATTCAAGTGTACCCAAAACTTTATTTGCTTGATTTAATTTACGCTCAGCATTTTGTTGTGAGATTGATTTCTTTTCTGCTTTACCACCACCAAATAGGTCGTAAGCAGCTTTAATAGCAGCTAGACGCTTACCACCAGTTTGTTGTAGGTCTTGTATCGCTAGTCCTTGGAAGTATGAATCTATTTGTGCTTGTTGTCCAGTGTCTTCCATTGTACCAGCGCCCATATCAGTCATATCAGTACCTAATCCTGCTTCCATACCTGTTTCTACTGGTTGTTGTGGTTGGCCAGTTAGAACTTCACTAAGTCCCTGTCCTACTGCTTGTCTAGTAAGTATGTTTCTTAATGTTAATGGTGCAACGCCACCAGCACCTGCACCTTTAGTAGCTGTTCTACCTATAATATCTGATACGGTTTGCCTAACTGTTTCTGCACCTGGTAAAGGAGTATTTGTAAATGGAACTTGTACTCTTGATACTTGTTCGCTTAGCTTCTTAAATTCTGGTCGTGCTTGTAAAGCCTGACTTATTTCTTTATTTATAGATTGTACTTGAGTACCACCTAAACTATCTATTTTTTTACCCAATATTTGCCTAATGTCATCAGCGGCAATTTCTGCACCAGTAAATTGACCACCCTTAGCTTGTTTGGTAAATATACTAGGAAACTTTTTATTAATTTCTCTGCGTATGCCGTTTAGTTCTATAGCATTTAATTTTGTTTTGTTAGCCAATGGTTTGAATATTGTTTTAGTTATATTATCGAATTGTGTTTTTTCAACACCCGCAAGATTTTTAGAATACTTAGCAAATTCACTTTTGATTTGTGTAGTAGGTATTGTTTTTGTAATACCTTCTAACAAATTATCTACTTCTGTCGTTTTATCAGCAATAAATCTATCTACGTTAATAAATTTTTTCTTACCAGAGCCAGCAAAGTATGAAGGATATCTTCTTGTTAAATCTGCGATTCCAGCTTGTGCTGTTTCAGTAGGTAGAGTAGAGGTTCTAGCTATTGTGCCTGCCCTACCAGTTCTTTCTAAAACTCCAGTTAAGCCTTTTTGACCAGCTTTTTCTAGTGTTTCTTTACCAACAGCTTTACCAGCGCCTTCACCTAATTCCTTTGCAGTTTGCATACCAAGTTCTTTGCCACCTATTTTGAGAGCAGCTTGTCCAGCTTTAGCGGCTTTTCCAGCTTTACCAAACCCACTGAATGCACCACCTAATAGAGCATCCAAGCCTATTTCACCAGCACCGCCTTCTGCACCTATAGCTTGCCCACCTAAAGCACGACCTAACGCTGTACCTAACCCAGAACCTATAGCACCACCTACAGCAGTACCAGCACCAGGAGTAGCTAACGTACCTAAAATAGCACCTAGTGTACCTCCCGCTATTGATAAACCAGTTTTTAATAAAGGGTTACCTTTGGAAGGAAAATATTTAGAATAATCAGCTATTGAAGTAGCCGGCTTTCGTCCACCGCCCTGCATCATCAAATATTTTTGGTATTCTCTGATATTTGGGTCCATTATCTAAATCCTAACTGATAACCTAATGCGGTATTAGCAAACCAATTACTTCCTCCTGATATAAATGGTTTACCAGCTTTAATTTCTTGCAAAGTTGCTCGTCTTGCTCTTGGGCCTTCCCAACCAACAGGGAACACATCATTATAAATAATTCTATTAAGAACATCGGCAGGCACAGTATTACCAAAGTTTTGTTGAAGTTCATTTAATACTTGTTCTCTGTAACCAGATTTAACATTAGTCAAACCAGCGTTTTTAGCGTCTTGTAATCTTTGCATAGCCAAACCTTTAGCCGCAGCAGTATAATCAATACCACCTCCAGTAGCAACACCCATATCGGTGCCACCACCTCCACCCATACTGCCAAATCCACCATAAGCAGCAGCAGCAGCACGTCTGTTAGCTTCTGCTTGTCGAGCAGCTTCTTCACGGTTGAGTTCTTGCTGTCTAATCTGTTCAGCAGCTAAACGCTGGGTTTCACCAATTTTGTTTAGTGCTTGTCGCAAGTTAAAAGTCTGGGTTCCTTCTTGCTGACTTAGGTTTGCAAGTGCAGGAAGGTAACGTTCACCGGTATAAATCTGTTGTTCTTGGATAGGGGCACCAGAATAAACAACACCACGAGCATTTGCACGTCTTACAATATCTTGAAAAGCATTTTGTCTAGCTTGCTCTAAACCAGCTGTTTGAGCTTGATAATAAGAAGGAAGTGCAGAAATCTGTTCCTGATACTGTTTCTTCTGAGGAGCATAGGCTGCCTCAAGTTCTTGCATTATTTGGTCTATTTCTCTTGCCATAGTTCTATTATACCTATAAAAATATTTGTCAAATTCTTAATATGGTATGTATCCTACTTTTAATTTGAAGTAATACGTATGTGCTGATGAATCATTATTGCGTCCAGTTATAACAAATGATAGTTTGCCACTAGCTACATTGGTGTTATTAGCATAGTGAGAAAATGTAACACTTTGTTGGCCGGATGTCATACCACCACCATTAGGAAATAAATAGTTGGGGTCGTTATAGTTATCCACATATATGTCCATTAAAGGTGTAACAAGAGATATTGCTGATACGGTTTTTTCTGTGTTTACATAGTTACCAGATGCTGTTTCAGATGGGTTGAGAATACTAACTATCTGATAAAAGGTTGCACCAGCAGCGACTGACCCTGTATTAAATGTAGCCGTAGTAGTGTAGCGAATACCCATTTCTTTAGGTGTCGTAGCAATACTTTGAAAGTTGTCATTAACAAAGCTAAGCACGTCATTGTATGGTGTATTGGTATCAATCCAATATGGTACTGGCATTACTGGTTCCTCTGTATCTGATAATAAGCAGTGTAGCCAAACAATGTTACTGGCGTATCAATTCCGGTTACTTTCAATCGGTGTTGTATGTATTTGAATCTAGGTACAGAAGTTGGAGCAATGCTAGGGTCAAGTAATTTATTGCTACCCCAAGTTGAACCACCACCCCAATAACTACCACCACCCCAAGATATACCAGTTGCACCTGTGTTTAGGTCAGTACCAATAACACTATTCTTAAGGTCAGTGTCGTGTTGTACGGCTACGTTAAATGCAGTATCTTGTGGTTCTAATTGTGGGTAGAAACTACGTAAACGTTTGTATCTGGATGGGTGACCATAAGAGAAGTATTTACTGCGATATTCAAAAGAAATACGTTTACCCATATCATTGGTGTCGGTGTCGGCAGTCATTAAGAACCCAGCACGGTTAGAACCAACTACTAACTGGCCTGAGTCACCATTACCATTAAATGTGTAGGCTTGAGATATAAAGGTATTGTCATCATCCCACCAAGATTCATACACTAGGTCATAAACTAAACATTTATTGTTAAGGGCTTGTCCTGGAGATGGGTAAAACAGGTAGTATTTGTTGTCATACAGTGCTGAAGTACATCTGGTCTTATCTGCTATATCACTAATTTTGGATTTAATCTTGGAAGATATGATTTTATCTGACGCACCGTTAAACATATATACACCGTCATCAGATAGATAAAAGGCGTAGTTTTGATAAACCTGGGTAACCTGGTCATTGATTGCACCCTTATTCGATGCTGCTTTACGAAGCACAAAGTTAGTAAGGTCAGAACCATATAATACGTATTTGTTGTTGCGTGTCCAAACTATAAGGTTATCTTGGATAATCTCCATAGCGGTAATTGGGTCGGCGGTTTTAGGAGCTGGAATATATACAAAGTTAGTTGAAGTGTATTTTTCATATTCTGTTTCATCTGAAAAGAATATCTTAGTAGGGTCAGAAGCATCTACACCCCATAGACGGTTCTTGTGTACAATAATCTGTTTGAATGTAGGTGGAGAGCCACCAATCACTGAATCAGTTGTACCATCCCATTTACGTGGTGCGTCATAACCATTAGTGTAAAATACGTAGTCTTTAGCTTGTGCAAACCAATACTGCGTAGCAGATGACGATAGGCCCGTTTTAACAGTAGTCACAGTAGAGTCATTGTAAGAATATAGTTTAGTATCAACGGCCATAAGTGTACGACGACTACCATTGCTAAAGTATGCCCTGTATAAACCTAATACAGGCTTGTCATCACTCATATACGTCTTGTAATTGAATGAGGCAGATATACTAGACCAACTTGTGCCGTAGTTTACTGAGTTTTTACCTAGTGCTGTATTGGTAGTAGTGCTCCATTGGTAACTATTAGCTGAGTTTTCACTAAGATAAACTACAATCCAATAATCAGTACCAGATGTAAGAAGTGGCGCTTCTATGAATTTTGCGTTTTTATAAGCAAAAGATGACGTGATTTGGTTAGATGGAATACTACTCTGGGCAAGTATTGCACCAGGTGAACCTGCAGCATTTTCACAAATAAACACAATAACTGGTCCTTGACCAGATGCTGTATTACGGATGTTAATATCTACAGCAGTAATTCTCTTTGTAGAGCCAGCTGTAAACTTTTGTGCCAAGTAAGTAGTTACATTAATGTTCTGAGTTGATGCTCCAGTAGTAGATGTTTGTGATTGGTCTAGTGCTTCTGACTGTGGTGCAAGATATGAAGTATTGCCTTTTCGTGTAGCAATCTGACCAGAGTTATTAATTCGTGCATTCAAACAATACGGAGTAAATTTTTCTTTGATTACTTCAGGTGGGTCATAGGTATTTAGGCCACCAGACAAATCAAAATTATTATACTCAGCAGTTCTAGGACTAGCTGGGGCTACTGATGGTTGCCTAATAAAGTCTGAAACTCTAGGCATTATAGTATTCCTTCGTTAATTCTCCTGAGTCTTGTAGGCATCACTCTATTAACACCGGCAGGAAATACTCTTAAACGTTTTAACATATCAACAACTTGAGTATCCATTTGGCTTTTAATAATTAAGGCCTGGTCAAAGTTATCATTAGTCTGCATAGCTCTATATAAAGCGCCAAGAACAACTATTTCATTAAACTCTTCAGGAATGTCTGGTTGTGAGCCAGAAGTTAGAGTAGTAGGAGTTTTAATATATCGTGCTTCAATAGTATAAATACCATCTGGTACAGGATATAGGTTAACAACATCATTCCAAAGATAATACTTAGTTGGTGCTCCTTGTGATTGAGAAGTAATATCTGGTATCACCCTATCAAATTCATCTGCTGTCATTGGTTGTAAGTATAGCTCAGCATTATCAGGTGTAGTCAATTTAAGACTATATAGTTGTTGAATATCAGCAGCAATAGATGTTAAAGCATACGTGTTATCGCCAGCAGTTGTATTAAATGTAGTAGAAGTCTGCATAAAGTCTAACTGATAACGATTACATATTTCACGATTTACATCGTTAATAAACTGCAAGATTGCCGTATTTGATACGCTTGCGTCTTTGAGCCGGGCTTGTACCCGAGAGATTATGTCATTTGCTGTATATGCCATATCTCTATTATACCTTTATATTTTTTCGTAGAACCACTTAGTACCTGATTTGGCTACGTAGATAAGTACCTCTCCATCGGTAGTGTAAATATATTTGGGTGGGTCACCACCCACAATATCGTATACATTTATATTTAATCCAGTGTCGGCTGATACGGTAGCGGTATCAAGAGCTACGACAGATTCGGTTACAGCAATAAAGTTTTCTAACGATAATCCGATTGCTTCAGCAGCAATTATATTATCTGACGCACTTGTTTCAATTAAAACATCTGCGATAGCTATATCAGTTGCCGTAACAGTATCCGATATAATAACACCAAGTAGATTTAATAGGTTTATGTTTTCTGCAACAGTGATACTGTCAGATTGGTTGATAAAGTTAATAAGTTCATTAGCAACGTTTTCGCTTACACCAACACTTTCTGATTTTTGTATAAGTGTTTCTAGTTCATTTTTAACGCTTTCAGATAATACAATAGTTTCTAATTTATTTATAAATGACTCTAACAAACGATTTGTACTTTCAGACACTGATATTGAATCCGAAGCATTTATGACTCTAGTTACAACGTCAAAAGCTACATTAACGTTTTCTATTACTAGAATTCTGTCTTTGTAGTAATTCGGATAATCTGTTGTTGTTACTGATTCGCTAGCACTGGGCTTAATTGGTGTATAAAAAAGAATATCTAACATTACAAATGAACATCTATCTGCCACTGCATTACTTTCCAACGCACCAATTTCTATATCGTCTAATGCCGCACCAGTCCAAGCTGCCGACGTATGTGGGTCTGTATTTCTCAGTAAACTTAATGTGCCATAGGTTGTTGTACCATTAAATCCAGCACTATCGGCATTTGTTGAATTTTGTGAACGCATGCGAACTTTTTGTGAAGATGTTGTAGCGGCATCTTCAGCAATTCTTATTCTAGCTTTAACGGATAATGGTATAGAGTTTAAGTCGAAACCAATATTTGACCTATTTTCAAAATCAAATAAAGCTACTTGTCCTGCTGCCGTACCAGTATTTCTGACATAAGTAGTGTTATCGGGTGGTACTTCAGAAACTTGACTATAATCTGATGGGGCTGTTCCATTAGTCCAGTCCATAGTTGAACCGTTTGCCGATGGACTCCAACTAGTACCATAAAAATAATTTTCTGATTGATATGCTGCATCATCTATGATAAGTGGTCCATAATAAAAATCTACTGATTGTCCACTTCTATCAGCGACTTTTCCAAATCTCACATTTGTAGCATTGTTGGCATTAGTGTTTGTTGTACCCGACCATTCAGTAGCTCCATTGATTTTTAATTCATATGCACCGACTGTTGCAGATGAACCAACTTTTAAATCTAATCTATACCATTCAAGTGCATTTAATACTGTTGTACCAGTTCCTACTTGAGTTGTGCCACCAGCATTGTACCCATGTAGTTTCATTGCGGAATCAATACGAACAGTAAATTTAATGTTAGTTCCCTGTCTAACTTGTATTATTTCTTCAGAGCCAGTCGCAGGTGCAGTTATACAGTTAAAATAAAAACTTACATACGTTGTTGCTAATGAAAAAGCAGTATTAGTTCCATTAGTTCCAACACCGACAACTTCAACCCAACCAACAGCAGTTGTGGTTGGATTAACTTCTAACGATATTGGGCTAAAATCCCATTGTATTGTACTGTTCCAAGCTATTGTCCCACCAGAAGCGTTATATTCAACCCCAGAACTTGTACCATGAGTATGGAATTGGATTATGGCCATATCTTGACACCTTTTGGATTATTTTCACCATCGGTTATATTTACATTCCTATCAGAGATTGTATAAGTCACATAAATTGAATATTCCCTACCAGTAGATTCAACTCCCCAAGTAATTGGCGATGGATAAGTCGCTGAATATGATACATTTTTATTTTTGTATGGAAAATTGGTTACAACATCATAATGCAAATTTACTGCTGGTGAATATGCCGTAGCTGTAGCCCATGAACATAAAACTACATCACCCAAAGATACTCTTTCTGTTACACCATCTAGTGGTAGAGTTATCCAATCATCAAAAGTACCAGTTGCATCATCAGCTTCTACACTTGTAACTAATGTGTCATCTGAATCTTTATACACACCAAGATTTATTGATGTTGATGAATGAGTTGTCCAGTCTATATAAGCACTTATTGAATCCCAAGTTGCAACTGGTGGTGGAGTAAATAATGAACCATAAATATTGTCTATGTTTGCCGATGTGCTTGCACCTGCTGACGTATAACCAAATGTTGGGTCAATAGTTATAGGATAAACTGCTGTATCTAAAAAGTTTTGTGGAATAGTGATATTTAATATTTCGTTATCTATATCTATTTCCATATCACAGAATATATGCCAACCGTTTGAATCATTGGCTATTGGGCGATATATATGAAATGCTTTTCCAGTTTGGTATTCATTATTTTCTTTTCCTTCTGCGTGATAAACAGCATAAGACCCAATAACATCTGGGTCGCAACTAGCAAATTCATTGCATCTTTCTTCGTATGTTGGTCCGTTTTGTTTATGGAATGTTAAACCTTTTGTTTTGATTGATAGTGGGTAGATATTGGTTGTAGGCTTTTCATCTAGTGTGATTTCAAATTCAAAACCTTTTCTATTGTTTCTGTACCACCAATTAGCGTCAGTTCTAACGCCATCTCGTATCCAGTCAACATCTGTATGTAAATTCTTAACAGTATCCCATACGGTTTTTTCGGCAACAGTATATTCGGTATTGTCAATTTGAACATTCATAAGTTCAGCAAATTTTTCAATAATTTCATCTACGATTGTATGGTCAATATTCGGATTAACAGCCTGTAAGCCATACGCATATTCATTTCGAACATCTTTTTCTACATCTGGTTTATAAAAATCGTAACACTTGTTGTATTCGCAGTTTATATTTATATAGCACGCAAGCACTCCACGAGCGTTTTCGGCTGAATGAAACTTAACTAACCTATCGCCATCTTTAAAAAATAATTTAGTCGGGTGTTCTTTTTGATATACTTTGACGCCTTTTGATTCAACTACAATCTTTATTGCGTTTATCCATACATTGTTAATGTAAGGAACGTCATTATGTCCATATTGTATGTCGATATTATGCAATCCTTCATCAACATAATAAGGATTTGCAGATGCCGAATAAGGTGAATAAATCCTACATACTGGAACCTTGTCATAAACAGGATAATTTCTTCCATCGCCATAAGTTGATTTATCAGCATAATTAAAATCTTTTGCATCACCGTTTTCATCTACTTCCATGTATCTTCTTGTTGGCATTAAATCAAAAACACATATACATGGCGGGCATACATAATCTGCTATGGTAATAGTTTCTTTAAGTGTGTCCTTAGGTAGCGTACGCATGACTTCATATTCGCTAGATGCTTCTGTTGGCGATAACTGACCATTTTTAACTACTCGTCTAATCTTTAATGGGGTATAAGTATTCTGTTGGTCTATTGGATAAAAAGTAGCTGTTGTGCTGTCTTTAGTCCAAGTTACAGTTTTGCCATCAAAATCAGCTGTACCACCGTCGTCAATTACGCCAACACTAAAATTAACCTCATTATCCCAGCGTTTTACTTTTACTCTAGGATAGAAATCAGGTTGTTTTTCATCTCCAACAACCGTTTCAAATTGGTTGTCTTCAAATACTATTGTGTTGTTATCGTTCATTTGGGAAATATTTCTCCGTCTGGGGTTATGTGTCGGCACAAGATTGAAGTATCAACTAAGAATGGATACTTCTTCTTACCTATTTTACCAAATCCACTTTTAGATAAGTAGTCGCCATCGATTACACGTGTGCACCATTCTAGGTCTGATGTTCCGGTAGTCGTGTTAAATGAACCTGTTTCTTCATCAAACCAAACCTTCTCTGGGTTATCAAACACCCTGCGAGTCTTAACATCACCTGCCATATATTCTGGCGAATCATCCCACATTGTCTTTAGGAGTCGGCAGTTAATCAATAGAAAACCTGTTGGTACGCCATCAGCCCAGACTTGGTCGCCTAGTTTCCAGTCATCGTAGAAACTTGTACCTCGACCTCGGTAAATTAGTGGCTCGCTTGGGTTAGACTTGGTGTAGTACAGTCCTGACACCACAGGTACATCGTTTTTCATGTGTTGATTGACCTTTATAAACCCATCTGGTGGTGGCATTGTATCGTCTTCTATGAGTAGTAGCCATTCAAACTGATTAGCTAGGGCTTCTTTGACAATGATATTCTGTGCGTCAGCTATGGTATAGCGGATAGGTATAAAGCTATTCATATACTGCGTGTACTGGACCATCCCCCAATTAGTAGGGATTATCTGACCGTAACGTGCGGCAACCCATTCCATCCTGACCCTACCTAATGTTGGTGTGGCAACTAGGATGCGTTTAATTGGTTGATAATTAGAAGTCTTGATTTTAGTGTTATACTCCATAGCTCACATCCTCTCTGCGTTTACGTAATACACATTCTAAGTTACCTGTATGATTCCAGTTTAACTGTTCAATAGCCCAAGGTTTTGGTTTGTAGAAATTATAAAAGCCTGACTCGTGTAGTGGGTCAAAATAATACATCGTAGCTTCAGTGATACCGTTACAGTGCGTAGGGTCCTGCCAGAAGCCAGGAGAGCCTGCGTAAGGCACTACAAAGGCGAACTGACCGTCATACTTCAGCACACGCCAAATCTCGTTCATAACATCTAAAAACACCCCATTAGCTGGATTAATGTGTTCCAGCACGTGGGATGCTACTGCGGTTAGGACTGATTCGTCTTCTAACGGCCAAGGTGTCTTTTCTAAATCGTGGACTATATCCACACCTTCCAGTTTTAATTTGTCTATACCAACAAAGCCGGGGTGCTTGCTTGCACCACAGCCAATATCTAATCGAATACCCTGTTGTTTATTAAATTGTTTCATTTCCCTCCTAAGAGAATATAATGTCGTAAGTTGCGTTAACGTTCTGGTTCGTAGCTACTGCGCTAGAAGCAAATGTGTTACCTGCGAATAGTGTACCAGTTGAGCTTGAATTAAACAAGCCTATGTTTGATACATTAGCAGTTGCAGTTACAAAACTATTAGCGGATGAGAAAGTGCCTGTAAATCTGACAGTTTTACTTGATGAGCTTGTTGCAGCAGTAACAGCTTGTCGTTTCTGTACTTCACCAGCAAGTGTGGTATCAGAAGCAGCAGGAACACCACCAGTACCTAAAGCAAGGTGTGAAACTTGTTTAGAACCAGACACAGCACCAAGTGCTTTACATAAGTAATCGTTAAATCCATCGTTAGTTATCTGGTTTCTTTTCCAACCAGAATCACCAACAACCTTACCCTCTTCGGTAAGTTGTACTCGGAACATTCCTTTGATTTTTAATTGGTCGTTCATATATCTCCTATTATACACTAATTATAAGTTAGATTATACATTAATTATAAGTTAGGCTAGCCCTATTATCCCAGACTTGCGTGAAATTTCCACTGCCAGCCCATTGAATTATTAAACCGGTAGCAACATTTAATCTTTTTATTCTCCAAGTAGCAGCAGAAGTAGCTGTACCAGGCGTTGCTTCACCAATATATATCATATTTGTTGTAGTTGTATCATCTAAGCGCTTGTAATAAACAGCACTTTCAGTTGAAACAGTTCCAGATATCGTAGCGGTTGTTTCTAACGAACCACTAGGGTTTACTTTAACATTGTAATAAGTTCCACCACCTGTACTAGACCTACCTGCAATAACAGACCTGTTAAGTCCTGCTAGGGTGCTATCAGTAATTGGGTGGGTCATTGTTAAAAAGTTACTGGTTGAACCAGCAGCCCAACAGGCTGTTTTGATAGAAAGTATTCCAGCACCACCACCTGTCTTTTTAACATCTAGTGTTATAGGCAGGTTAGGGTTTTCTACTGTAGGCACTGCTGCGGTGTTAGGGTGTTTAATCTTATGAAATACTACCCACTCACCATCTGGAGAGAATACTTCAAACAATATTGGTGCTGCACCTAACCAACCAAAGCGTATTCTGAATAGGTTGTCTTTGGTAAAATCTATGGCTTCCGGTGTGCCGTTACGTGTATAACCTGAACCAGTCTGTCCAGTAAGGGTATCTTCGCTAAAACTTGCCTGTGCAGTTGTAACATCTACTGCCCCACTACGCTTAGTCACACCAAATGATGTGCCTTCATAACCTATAAAGAATCCGTTGTTAGTGTCATATAGACCAATACGTTGATAAGAGTTAGCAATGCCTGTAGTAAAGATAGCAGTAAAAGCTACAAAGGTTTCTGCGTGTGGTCGGTAAGTTACCGAAGTACCTGTAACTGCCTTAATACCACTGTTAGTGTTAGTACCTGTAGTGAATAAGGCCTGCCCACCTGAATTACTAGCATCGCCACCTACTGTTTTAGTTACAGTTAAATCACTGATAGCATCTGGGTCAGTTGTACTGAAATCTACTTCTACCTGGTTATAACGAGAACCACTAACAGCACTACCAAATAAGTCTTGGGCTACTAAGGCAACAGGGCTTGAAGATTCCCCGACATTACTTCCATCTGGGTTAGTAACCTTAACAGTAGTGGGAAATTCAGCAACCGGAAATACAATGTTGCGTATAGCTTCAGTCGTCTGATTAATTGCCGACATTAAATCGGTATTATCTTGAGTGGGAATGACTGTTTCAGGAATTACAATCTTAGAAGGTATTTCAGAGATTGCTTTTTCAATGCCTTTTAAGTCAACTGGTGTTGGTGAAACACTTATGCTGGGAGCTAATTTGAGGCCCTTCACGGCCTTTTCTAGGTTTTTTAGGCTAGATATTACATCTTTGGTTTTATCGTTGTTTAGAACGGCTTTATTTGCGTCAACGATTGCTTGTTGCACATTGCGTAAATCTTGACACATCTGGTCATAATATTCAGATTCATCGCTTTTGTCCGAAGCTGTTTCGTTGAGTTTCTCAACCGCACCAATAAGTTCGGATATGCCTGTATCAAGCGATTTGACAAAATTGCCAGAGTTCGTAGCGTTGACGGTGATAAGTTTTTCCAATTTATCTACCATTTCCTCAATATCTTCAGACTTTGCCAAGTCTTCTGGCATATTGTTGACTTCAACACTTGTAAGATACTCATGCATAAATTTAACTAACTGTTTAGCGACCTCAACGTTAGTTTTGTTTATAAGGTCAGTCTGCTCCAGCATTTTGTCTTCTTGCTGGAGTTTTGAGTCTTCTTCTTTACGCTTATCAGCAAGCTCTTGACTTGCTTTGATTATGTCTTCATACATAGTTTAATTATACTCTACCGAGCCTAATCACTTTTACGCCTGGTAAATCAGGTGTAGAACCAAACGGGTCAATAACTATCGAACCAGTTGGTATGTCACCTAGGTCATATCGGTGGTCAGTTGCAAGAAAAATAATATGTGGGTCGTCTATTTCTAATGCAGGACCATCTATGTATGGGTCATAATGAGCAAACGTTATTTCACGGTCAGATAATAAATTAGCAAGAAGGATTGCTGGTGAACCAGTAGTAATATTTGTTTCTGGTTTGAATGTTTTACCTAGTATTAATATAGGTAATTTTTTCTTTTCGTGTTGTGTCACAATTACGTCAACTAACCATTCAGTATGTGCTTCACGAGCTTTCATCAGTGCGGTGAATATATCATAAGAAAGATTAGTTTGCTTGGCTACCCAGCTAAGTGCAATATTGTCCCTTGGATGACACCCTCCACCATCACCCATACCGGCTTTTAAGTATTTGTTAGATATGATGCGTTTATCAGCCATTGACAATGCCTTATAAATATCATCGACATTCATTCCTAGTTTCTCGGACATTTCCCCATAAATATTTGCCAAAACGGTCTTCATTGTGATAAAAGTGTTGTAAAAAACCTTAATTCCTTCGGCCGTTGAAATATCGGTCCTAAAACACGGTTTATTGGTCATACTTGTAAATAAGTTTTCTATTGTGTCACCTGATTCTTTGTCGTTAACACCAAGTAATGTAAACTCTGGGTTTAAGAAATCATTTATTGTGGTGCCCATCGCAATAAACTGTGGTGTATATACAAGCCGCACCAAGTCACCCATTTGATTAGCTTTATCTACTACAGGTTGAATGCTACGTTTAATTGTTCCAGGAAGAACTGTGGATATTATGCAAATAATCTTACGTTCACCAGATGTTTCAATGGTGTGGATAACATCATAGGTTGCTTTGAGTAAGTGCCGGTAATTAAAGTCAGCTCTGGCTCGAGGCAATCTAGTAATACCTTCAAAACGTGGGTCGTGTGGTGTCTGCACTGGAATGAATATAATGTCGCTTTTCTGAACAACTGCTTTAAGATTCTTTTCAAAACTAATTTTAGTAGATTTAAGTAGTTCTTCAGCACCCTCCTCACGATATGGTATCTTACGTTCTTCAATGTATTTTTTAACTTCAGGATTGGTATCATATCCACATACTGTATGGCCTTTGGATTCTATTGCTAGTGCTACAGGTAATCCAAGTTTTCCTAATCCGATAAATCCTATTTTCATAAATTCTCCTTTATCTTTTCGATGTCTATCTGCATTAATCTTTGTAATTCATCGCTGTAATGAAGTGGGCTTGTAATCTTATAAGCAGCTTGTGTTTCTCGTTTGGTACTGTCATCTATTATATCCCTGTGATGTTGTATGTTGACGCCATCAATATATGTATGAATGCTTAGTATGTTTGCGATATCCTGCACCCAGCTGTCATTATGTGGTGATAGTGAGAAATGACCCATAGCTTGATACATTTGACGGCTTATTATCGGGAATAGATTATTCTGTTCATTCTTGTCAAAGTTTATTACTTCTGGAGATATGGGTGCGTGTAAGAATTCAGTCCAATTAGGTGTCATCATTTCAGCGTCGTCATTCCACAACATCAACCAATCACCAGATGCCAGTCTAGCAAGTTTATTGTAGTATTCGTGCAGTTTATGATATGTGAATCGTTTGCCTATCACAAAGGTAAGATTATCTTGAAGTATGCTCAAATACCCAGATAGTTGTGCGTCATCTATATCAACGTAAGCTAATATTTCAACATCATCACCAAGTGACTTTATACTTTCATAGAACATTACTGAACGTTCACGAGTTGGTACTAATACGCTTACCATCTGCGAGTTTCCTTAATTTATCTAATCTGCGCTTGAATACTTTGCCATATCCCCTATCAGTCATAGTCTTAATGTAGTATTCAGGGTAGTCTTCCCAATTATCTATAGTCCAAGCTAATTTAACAGTTGAATGACCAAATTTCCACTTAGCAGCAAATATGTCAGCACTTAACTTTACATCTTCTTGAGCAGTAGGAATTTCTTTAGTGTGTGACCAGGGCGTTGTGTCATATTTGATACCTTGTGCCCATATTTCTTTACGCATTATCATTGTGCCACCTATGTTCCCAGGGTATGGGTTATAAGTCATACCATTTTCATATTCATCAAACCTGTCCGCTTCAGGGTCATTCATTGGCCCATAATCTAATCCTAACTGCCCTAATTTAGGTATCTTGTCAAAGTATTTTTTGGCAACTTCTGACCAGCCATCAGCAAATGCCATATCGTTGTCTAAACGCATTAAATGTGTGGCTTCTGGATAAAACTCCAAACCTTTAGCCCAACCAAAGTTAGCCGCCGCACCGGGATAGTAATTTTTGTCATTTAACAACAAATAATTAATTTTGCCTTTGTTGCTTTGCATTTCTAACCATTCTTTGGTGTCATCAGTTGAAGCATTATCTACTACTACCAAAAATTGTGGCACAGTCACCGTTGATAAATAATTTTCTAAAGTTTGTTTTGTGTAAGCCAATCTATTATGTGTAATCATCACTGTGAGTAATTTCATTTTATTTTCTCCCAAATGCCTTCAGGGTCTTCTAATACAACTTGCCCATAATCAAATCTTTTATAGCCACGTGTTATTAATTCATTGGCTTGTTCCCTTGTAACGTGTATTCTATCTTCTAAATCGTTATCTGCATAAAGCTCAATTAATTCATTATATCCTTGCTGTTCAAACATTCGTCTTTTACTGATATTAATATATTCTTTTATAACATGATGCCCATTATTGTTGTCTTTGCCACCTTCGTGCGTCATTTTACGCTGTCCACAACTCATAGAGCTAACCATAATTGGGTTATTTTTAAGATACAATGATAAGCCAAATGTAATATCTTGATATCCATAAACCTTAGAAGTATCTTTTACCCATTTGGGTTTTACGAGTAAGTAGTCGTCTTTAATTTCTATATTCCACTCTACATCTGTTCTCCAATATGGTTTAGATAAAATATTAAATACTTTTCTTTGTACAATGGTACATCCACATCCTGTAAAATACGCTGCCCCATAAGGGTCACGATAGATTGTTCTAGATGGTACATCTATTAACGGATAATCAGATGCTACTATTGTCCAATTATTTTCAACCATTTCAGATATCATGTGTTTTAAGATACCTTTGGTAAGTACCATATCTTCTTCGACATACCACAGGTGCGTTACATCTTTGTCTTCTAGTGCTTGCTCAGTGACAATATTAAAACAATCAGGTATAGGATTTGCGTGTGACCAGTATATTTCCCAGTCAGCGCCAAATGATTTAAGTTCTCTAAGTATCTCATCTACTGTTTGCGAATAAACCGTACCACGGCTAGGCAAACAGACTGCTATCTTCATACCGCCCTTAAAAAGTGGTCTAGTGCTTGTTTAGATATGCGGACACGTCTATCACCCACTCTTATTTCAAAGACTTGTCCTTTCTTACAGTGTTCGCTTAAATCCCATAGGATATCTATATAATCTTCATTGCCGCCTAAGGCTTTGACCCGACCACGTTTTGTACGTAGCACTTCACCAAACTTTGGTAAGTCCCGGGCTAATTTTGTTGCGTCTGTTGCTTCTCTTGCCATTGCGCTTATAGTACAACCAAAAAAGCACCCTGTAAAGAGTGCTTTAATGGTTAGCTAATTAATCTTAGCTTTCAAGAGTTACACGTACGCCGAAAGCGTCACGTAATTCTTTAATACCGTAGATGGTGTGGCAAGCCACTTTCCAACCTAGTTTGTCAACGCTGTATTCAGCTTCAACTTTTGGAGCAACCTGAATGGCAGCTACGAAAGCATCGCGGTGGAACATTACGTTGTTAAGAAGGTCAGGGGTACCAGCAGTGGTAGTAACCTGGCTAGTCATGTAAACGTCAACGCCGTAAACATTAGCTACTAGACCATTGTTACGGCCAGCTTGAATACCTTGCTGTCCAACTGCGTCGTAACGAGTGAACTTGTCAAGGGCTCGAAGGTCAGCCATAGCTTCTGGGTGGATAACGAAAGCACGGTTTTCACGTGGAACGTCACCAGCGTCTAGAGTTTGAATAGCTGAAATAACATCAGCGTCTTCAAGAGCTGCACCAGCTGAAACAGTCTGTGATAGACCGGTAGCTAGACCAGCGATTGAGCTGTCAATAGCCTTAGCCATGGTGTAACCAGCGGCTTCGGTGTAAGCAGCACGAAGGTCGTACTTGCTTTGAGCTTTAACGATATCTTCAACAACGAAAGCAAAGTATTTGTGCTTGTCGATGTCTAATTGTATTTCTGATTCTGTTGCTGCGTCAAATGTAACGTCAGTACCAGCGCTCTTATCACGTGCAGTAACTTCTGCAAGGAAAGGAAAGTGAACTTTGTCACCATATTGGGCAACATCAGCATCAGCTCTCTTAACGAGGTCCGCAAAAACTAGATTAGCCTTAACGTGCTTCTGGATATCAGCGGCCCAAACTTCTGGTACGAATACGGCAGCGGTTGTTGGGGTAACATTTCCCATTGTTGTATTCTCCTATTTGGTTATTAATGTGTTTAGAGTCTGCCTTCTGCTAACATACTGTTAATTGTGTCCTGGTTGTCATCAAACCATTGTGTATCACCGGATTGTAATTTTTGTTGCATTATTTCTCTGGTAATTTTAGGTGTTGATTGAGTTGGGACACTAGCAGCAGGTGAAGCAACAGCAGCTCGTTGTTTGTCCGCAAGTTTTTCTAAAGCCTCCCGACCGCCTTGCGCTTTGACATCATCTTGTTTTGCTAACGCCAATAAAACAGAGAAGTCACCTGTAGTTTTGGCATAAAGCCCAAGCTCAGGTTTGCTTATAGCGATTTCGGCCATTTTCTCATCATAACTACGTGCATCAGGGTTTTCCATGTAGAAGTTCTGCAGGTTTAATTGCGTCTTCACATTTTGAACTTCTGAATACACATCTAAGTTACCATCTGGGGTGAATTGATATTCAGTTCCAGGTGGCACTAATTGTTTTTCTAATTCTGATTTTGTCTGTGTAGTTTCGTGTAGTTTCTTTTCGGCTTCCCGATAAGATTTAGCGAGTTTTTGTACTGATTCAGGGTCTTCTAAATTAAGTCCCTTACTCTCAGCCCATTTAGACAAATCTTCATCATTAGATGAGGTGGCCTCAGTCGGGCTGGAATCTTCGGTTACATTGCTTTCCGCCTCTACCTTTGGTTCTACTTCAGGTTGTGTTGATTCGGTGCTTGGTGTAGGAGCACTTTCAACGCCGTTAGTTTCTTGAACACCAGTTTCGGTTGTGGTCTGTTCTTGTTCCACGATATATTCCTCGTTTAATTATTAATGTACTTGCCCTTTTATTATAGCACTTGTCAAGAGTGTAATTTGTTGTCGGTAGCAAGGTCGATATAGGAGCGGAGTCGTCTAAGGCCCCTAGCTTCGTAGATAGCGTGTAGTGAAATTTGTTCTTCATCAGATGCTAAAGCACGTTCCATTGCTGATTGTTCCATCTCAATAATCTTTTTATATAAATGCCGACCACCATCAGATTTAAACATCGATAGGTAGTTGGCTTTAATCTTTTGGGTTTCTTCTGACTGTGCCATTTGCCTACATCATAGCAGGGGGAGTTGTAGGTTGTCCAGCACCCATAGGTGGCATACCTGCTCCTTGTGGTCCTTGTACAGGAGGATTAGCGGCCATCATATCACCTTGCATCGGTGAGCCACCTGGTGCAGGCGGTGCCATTAATCGTTCGGCTTCATCCTTGTCTAGCTCGAATACACGCTCCATAATCGTTTTTGTTAGTTCAGTCTGGTCTATTAACGGATTCTGAGCTAAAGAGCTGTAGAGAGCCTGATATCGCTTTATATCGTCTGTTTGAAGGCGCTTTACAGTTGATTCTAGTTGTACCTTAGCTTCGTAGTTGCCATAGAACTCATCAATGTTAATTGATTCAAAGTATGTACCTTCTGGGCCTACAATTCGTACTAGGGCACTAGGCTCAAGGTAACGTTGGGCCATTTTTAACCAGACATAAGCTAGGTATTGGAATCCTTCGTTTTCAATTAAGGTAAGTTTCATTGAGAAGCCGGTCTGAGCTGATTGTACCTGCTGTGAAACTTCAGTAGCGGTAATGTCTGCATTACCTCGGCCTTGGCCTACACCTTTAACAACCTGGTCGATACCAGTGGCTTCACGGATAGATTCTTTAATTGCGGTGCGTTCTTGGAATACTTGGAAGTTAGTTACTGGTTTGTTGATTGGTTCGATAGCACCTTGAGGTAGGGCATAAACTGCACCAGGTACGGATTCGATTTGGTCAGCCATGTCTGAGAAAGCTGGGTCAACACGCCACATCGAGTTAAGTGAGTAGGTCATGTTATCAAGTGATTGGTTGATTAGGTCGTTTAGGTATTCCTGTTGGTCGATGTTTACTTCAACTTCACCTTTTCCGTAGAATAGTGAACCATCTATGTCATTGCGTTGCACAATAAATGGGAAGCAACCTAGTTCGTTCTTTTCGTCACGTAAGACTGCAGAGCGGTTACCAACGGTGATGATGCGGTCTTTGGTCCAGTATTCAATTACTTCAACCTGTTTAGACTCTGCACGATTAACGGTAGAGCCCATAAACATATCTTTCTTATCTTTGTCAAAATCTTCGTCATCGGTGGAACCTTCCATATCAATCTTATCAAGGTTCTGATAGAGAGGTTTGAATTCACCAGTAGCTGGGTCTAATACCTGGTATGAGGCTAGTTCTTGTTTAGAAGCAAGGAAACGTCGGCCCATATAACGTGCATCGGTCTGTGCACCTGGCCTGGTAGCCATAGGGTCAACAAAGTAATCCCTTAAAGGTTGGTGATATATCTTAGGTCGGTTGATATTCCAGTGAGTAAACATAATACCTGTACCATATACAAGCATATCTTTAATCCAAGGTATTACAGTAAGTGATAAATCATTAGCATCCCACCAGAAATCCATTAAGGAGTTAAGTACACGGGTATCGGTACGCTGGTCAGGACGGGTAGGATAGAACATAAACTTAGGTTTGCCTGCGGTAATGTTTGCAAGAGCGGTGCGAATTGACGCATATATCATCGGGTCGGTTAAATCAGCGTTACCATCGTAGGATTTCTTGACACGTTTGCTGTTATAGACGTTCCAAGCGTCTTCCCAGGTATCCCAATAGTTAGATTCTGCGTAATCGCGGTGTTCAGAGAATGCCGATACAACAATATCGACAGGATTTTTCTTTGATTTGTTATTTTCTGCCATATTCCTATTATAAATCAACAATTAGAAGCGAATTACCTTTTTTGATTTACCCTTTTGGTAGAATTGCGGCTTATAGACGGTTGCACGGTTATTATTCTGGACGGATAAGGCTAGATATCTAAGGGCATCTAGGGCGTGGTCATTTTCTTTTATAGGAATTTCTGGAGCGTTGCGATTTTCTTTTTCTTCTGGGTAATGATAAGACTCAAATTCAAAGATGAGGTTTTTACAGACGTTAGATATGAAGAGTTTAGGACGACCTGTGCCTTCTAGGACCTTTAATCGGTCGTTAATTGCACGAATACCAGCGATAATTGAGTCTTTGACCTTCACACATGGAGTGACTGGTAGGCCTGCATTGTTAAAGTTACCTATTTCTTGGGCGGCAGCGGAGTCGCCTAGGATAGTTGAGAAGCGATTATGGCCCATTTTGGTTTGGATGATGTTAACAGCCTGCTCGGTAACGAGTTCAGTGGCGTATAATTCGTCATATATCCACCAGTTATCATCCTTATCGACAAGTATGAAGACAGCAGCCATGGGATTGGTGTAACCAAAGTCGATTCCTAGTATATGGGTACCAGCTTCGGGGACATCATTTGGTTCAACAACGTGTACTTTTCTATCAAACTGCTTATAAACCAGACCAGTCATCTTTCTAAACTCTGCCATGTACTCTTGGTAGAACTCATCTTCACGACCTTTGGCGATATAATCGTCACGTAATTCGTCTATTTCGGTGTCGGGGATGTGGGGGTTGTCATACGAGGTGGCGTGGGAGTAGAAGTAATTGTCGTGGGTTTCGGCATATTCACATAAATCATAGAAATGATTAAAACCTTTAGGAGTGGAGATGAAGACCGACCAACCACCACTATCAACTAGGGTAGGACGTAGAATTGTTTCCCATACAGTTGGTGACATAAAGGCGTATTCATCTAAGATTAGTCCCTTGATACCAGCACCACGTAATGAATCTTCGTTATCAGCGCCCTTGAGTTCAATCACAGAGCCATTTATGAGATGGATGGTGAGTTCTTGTTCATTCTTCTTCTTAATTACTTCACGAGGAATGGATTGGGGGATGACTTCTAACCAGTAGATATTTTTGGCCTGACGGTAAGTCGGTGCGACAATCCAATATCGGCCAGGCTTACGCATGGCTTCTATTAGGGTGTGGTTGATTGCAAAGACTGACTTGCCGGTACGTCGTCCCCAGTTAAGAACCTTAAACCTCGCCGGGGATTGATGAATCTCTTGCTGTTTTGGATGAGGTGTATATAGGGTTAGTTCTAATTTACTCATATAATTCTTTAATATGTAAATTTTGTTCTAATTTAGACATTGCGCTTATTCTATACCTTTCTTTCGAAAACTCAAAATTCACTTTCTTTGTGAAGGTAACAAAAGTGAAAAATGACTTTCTTCGTGAACGCAACATCCACGAAATTTTAACGGAGGCCCGGGCAGGGGGGGCTTCTTTCGCTTTCTGTTCGTTCGGCTGGTGTTCGGTATAGGTGGTGGTGGG